>Ga0315549_1003193_pt1 | contig 14841 bp, 10 predicted proteins | sample SalMarSW160200MG_FD_203101 | JGI IMG/M metagenome (GOLD analysis project Ga0315549, IMG submission 203101) | Salt marsh sediment microbial communities from the Plum Island Ecosystem LTER, Massachusetts, United States - Salt Marsh Sediment SW1601-200 ... | reverse complement strand
CAGCTCTATATTCCCCTGAGTAGTATACTGGTCGAATCCGCCGGCCTCATCGACATAGCCGATGGTGGTTGTCTCCACTACCGGCGGCTTTTCGATTGTTGATATGAGCTGGAAAACGCCTATGGCTAGGAGGGCTAAGACCGGCACGATAAGGGTCATGATGATAAACCCTTTTCTTTTTATGGTGTGCAGGAACTCGTGCCGGAATATAAGCAGCGTCTTATTCATGATTTTTTACCCGCCTCCCTCAGGAATATCTCGTTGAGGGAAGGAGTGGCTACTTCAAAGCGGTCGATTACCACGCCGCGGCTTACCAGATGGTTAAGAACCTGCTGGGGGGTTGTTTCGCCGTCCAGAATAAGTTCGGTATAGCCCCTGCGGGGGCGCCTGGCGGTAACTCCCGGTATTTCCCCCAACTCCCCTTTACCATCCAGCCGGACCGAATTACCTCTATACCTTGCCTTGATTTCACTAAGGTCTCCGTAAAGGACGGTGCGCCCGTTGTTAATCATCAGGATGCGGTCGCAGAGTTCCTCTACCTGGTTCATCTGGTGGGTGCTCAGGATTACGGCTTTGCCCTGGTCCCTCAGGTCGGAAATCATGCCTTTTAACAGTTCGGTATTGACCGGGTCGAGCCCGGCGAAGGGTTCGTCCAGGATAACCAGCTGCGGGTCGTGGATGACGGTGATGATGAACTGGATAATCTGCCCCATGCCCTTGCTCAGTTCTTCGATTTTCTTTTTTTTGCTGTCCAGCATGTCGGTCTGAGTGAGCAGCGCAGTGGCTTTTTCGGTGGCTGAGCGCCGGTCCATACCCTTGAGTGAAGCCAGGTAGACGATAGATTCGAGGACGGTCAGCTTTTTATACAGCCCTCTTTCTTCAGGCATGTAGCCCAGCCTGTTCTTGGTGGCTTCGCCCAGCTTTTCGCCGAAAATGGTCACCTCGCCCGAGTCCGGCCTGATGATGTCCATCATCATCCTGATGGTGGTGGTTTTGCCGGCGCCGTTGGGACCAATGAGACCGAACATCTCGCCCGGGGCAACCGAGAAGGACAGGTCGTCAACAGCGACATTATCGGCGAAGGACTTTACTACATGGCTGACTTCAACAGCAAGCATATTAGCAGCTCTTTCTTAGATTGGCATTATAGCATATTGCCAGTATAAAAGAAGCTATCTATTTTTTCTATATATTCGGCGGGGCAGGCAACGCGGGGACAGAAGGGGACTTTTCCCCACCCCTTCTGAAGCTATCTTGTTGCCAAATGACATAAAAGAAAGCCAAAAGGCTTTCTTTTTTAGATTAATATTGTTATAATATATTAAGCTGGTATTCCCGCTGCGTAAAGAGTCTCTAAGAAGAAAGGGGTGATTCTCATGTCTAAAAGGGTCCTGATTGTTGAGGATGATCCCAATGTATTAAGAGCTACCAGCTATATACTGGAAAAAGAGGGCTACGAGGTGATCACCGCCCAGAACGGGCTGGAGGGGCTGAAAAAAGCCAAGGATAGTAGCCCCGACCTGCTCATCCTGGATGTGATGCTGCCGGGGATAGACGGCTTTGAAATCTGCCACAGCCTGCGGGATGAGCCCCAGACCGCCGATTTGCCCATCGTCATGTTTTCCGCCAAGGGGCAGCAATCGGATATAGCCACCGGGCTTAAAATGGGAGCCGATGACTATCTGACCAAGCCGGTGGACCGCATCGTGCTGCTGGACAAGGTTGCCGGCCTGCTGGCAGCCCGGAAGTAATTTAATCTCCGTTATCTTCGTTGTTGCCGCTGAGGATATTTTCTATCGTTTCGAACATCTGGTCGAAGCCTCCCGATTTAGTGAAATAGTCGGTGGCGCCTACCGACAGCGCCTTGACCCGGCTGCCGTCGATTTCGACACCGGTCATCACCAGGATGGGTATCTGCGCCGTTTCCGGCTTGTGTTTCAACGCCTTCATCACCTCATAGCCGTCCATTTCGGGCATCATTATATCCAGCAGGATAAGGTCGGGAAGACGGTGCTCCACATTTTCCAGAGCCAGTCTGCCGTTTTGAGCGACGTTGGTGGAGTAACCCCGCTTGCCCAGCTGGTACTTGAGCGATTTGGCCAGGTTTTTATCGTCGTCTACCACCAGTATCTTCTTCTGGGCGTCCCGCAGTAGATGGTTTACCTTTTCCATGAGCGACTCTATACGGAAGGGCTTGGTCAGGTAGTCGTTTACCCCCAGCTGGTAAGCCCTCTTGCGGTCTTCCACCACCGAGATGATTAGTATGGGTATATCCTTGGTCTGCGGGTCGTTTTTGAGCACGGCGGTGACATCGAAACCGCTCATGCCGCCCATGAGCACGTCCAGGGTGATGAGGTCGGGGTGGTGTTTTCGAGCCAGCTCTATAGCCTGGTTGCCCCCTGATGCCTGGAGCACGCCGTAGCCCCGCTTTTTAAGCTCATGGCCCAGGAAGCGGCGGATGTTGGCCTCATCATCCACCACCAGAATGCACTTATTGCCGGTGATAGCCACCTTGACCGGCTCTTCTTCCACCGTCTCTTCGGCCTCCAGCGCTTCTATCTCAGCCGCCTGTGCCATGGGCAGGGAGAAGAAGAAGGTGCTGCCTTTGCCCAGGGCGCTTTCCACCCAGAGCTTGCCCCCGAAGTGTTCTACTATCTCTTTACAGATGGGCAAGCCGAGGCCGGTGCCTTTGGGCTTATCGGTGAGGGTATTTCCCACCTGCTTGAATTTTTCGAAGACACCCTTGTGGTCCTTGGGGTCAATGCCGATGCCGCTATCGGTGACGCCGACCACTACCATATTGGCTTTTTCTTTGGACTCGTCTTTTTCCAGGATGCGCGCCTTGACCTTAATCTTGCCTTTTTCGGGGGTGAACTTGATGGCGTTGCTGAGCAGGTTGGTTATTACCTGAACCAGCCGGTCTTTGTCACACATGACGTCGGGCAGCTTGGGGCTTATCTCGGTCTTGACCTCAAGATTGCCCTTGACTACCAGCGCCTGGGTGGCGTTCACGGCCGTCTTGATGACATCGGCTACCGATATCTCCGCCATCTCCCACTGCATCCGCCCCGACTCAATCTTGGAGAGGTCGAGGAAGTCGTTTATCAGGCGGGTTAAGCGGTCGCTTTCTTCCTTGATGATGTTGAGGAACTCTTTCTGGGTTTCCCGGTCTTCCTCGTAGGTGAGCAGAATCTCGGAGAAGCTCTTTATCGAGGTAAGTGGCGTCCTGAGCTCGTGGGATACCGTGGAGAGGAAGCTGTCTTTGAGCTGGTCCAGCTCCTTGAGTTTCTGGTAAGCGATTCTGAGTTCTTCCATCTTCTGCTTGAGCGCCTCTTCCGCCCGCTTGCGCTCGGTGATATCAATGGTCATGGAGATTAAACAGGGGTCGTTGCCGATATCGATTAACTCGCTGGAGAACAGCCAGACGCGTATCTCACCTGACTTGATACGGAACTCAAATTCTTCATTGTGAACCCTGCCCTGTTCTTTGAGTATCTTTAGCATCTTTTCGCGGTCTTTAGCCTTGGCCCAGAGCCCAATCTCGTTGGCTTTGTGGTTAATAACCTCCTCGCGAGCCCAGCCGGTAGTAGCCAGGAAGTTATCGTTGACTTCCATGAATACGCCGTCCTTGAGGCTGGTGATGGCGATGGCATCGGGGCTGGCCCGGAACGCCTTGGAGAACTTCTCTTCCGACTCCCGCAGCGCCCCCAGCATCTCCTTGCGCCTGGTGATATCACGGGCGATGGTAATGTGGCCAAAGACCTTGCCCGAGGTGTCCGCCAGGGCGCTGGTGCTGAGTTCGGCGGGGAACTCGGTTCCGTCTGCCCTGACCAGGGTGTATTCCACGCCGCGGATGTTGCCCTGTTTTACCGCCTTGCCCATGTTCTTAATCATCTTTTTATGCTCCGCCGGGGCGGCCAGTTCCAGGGCGTTTTTGCTTAACATCTCATACTGGGAGTCAAAGCCGTGCATCCTGACGGCGCTTTCGTTTACTTTGAGGATGGCGCCGTCCAGCCTGGCCACCACAATGCCATCGGTGACCGAATCAAACATGCTTTCCAGTTTTTCTTCGCTCTCCCGCAGCGCCTCCTGCATGCGTTTGCTGTCGGTGATATCGAGCATGTTGAGCAGGAAATAGGACTGCTTGCCCTGGCTATTTACCCCGGTGGAGGTCAGCGCTACCCAGAAGCGTTCCCCGTTCTTCTTCTGGAAAATCCGTTCGCCTCTCTTGCCGCCCATAGCCATGGCTTTCTTGAGGGCGGCCCCGATTTCCTCCCTGCTTTCTTCGGGCCACCAGGGGTGGGGGGTTTTAACCCCGAGAATCTCGGCCAGGTTAAAGCCGGTTAGCTTTTCGAAGGCGGGATTTACGTACCTTACCGAGGCGTCCGGGTCTAGGACGAGGACGGGGTTGGGTGAGTTCTGCATAAGGGTGGAGCTGAACCTCTGGCTTTCCTGTAGTTCTTCTTCTATCCGTTTACGCTCGGTAATATCCAGAGAATACTCTATCATCTGGGTGACCTTGCCTTTGGCATCGAAAATGGGGTAGCCGTGAACTTCTATGTTTTTGACCCCGCCGTTGCCGTCATGGCGGGTGTGCTCCATCACCACCGCTTTCTTGGTCTTTTTGACCTTTTCCAGCGGGCAAACTTGCTCTTTGCTGCTACAGGGCCGTTTTCTTTTGTAGATGAGGCCGTAACAGGTGGTGGCATCGGCCAGGCCTTTCTCTTTAGCCGCCTGGTTGCTCATCTTTACCGTATAATCAGCGGTATCCAGAACATAGAAGGGGTGGCTGAGGGAATTTAATATGGTATTGAGGAATTCGTTCTGCTTCCGGATTTGCTCTTCCGCCCCCTTGCGGTCGGTGATATTGCGGGTGATTTCCAGGCAGTGAACAATCTTCCCTTTAGCATCTTTGATGGGGCTGGCCGTATTTTCCCAGTAGGCAATCTCCCCCGAGGGGTCTATTATCTTCCTTTCCGAGGTGTGTGACCTGCCGTCCTTGAACGCCTTTTTTATCGGGCAATTATCGCATACCTTTTCTCTGCCTTCGTAGACGCGGTAGCATTTCTCGCCGACGCGGTCACCATAAAGTTTCCTTACCGGCTCATTCTGATAGATAAGATTAAAGTCTTTATCCAGTATATTGAGGCCGTCTTCCATGGAATCTATCAGTGATTGCAGTTTGTTCTTTTCTGCCTGGAGCTCCTCCTCCGCCTGCTTGCGACCGGTGATATCGCGGCACACGCAGAAGCTAAGCCTCTGCCCGCCGAACACTACCCCGTTGGCGCTTATTTCGACATCGATTTTTGAGCCGTCCTTGCGCTGGTGATATGTTTCCAGGTGGAAACCGTTTTCGTCAATCTTCTTTGACATCTCCAGCAGCTGCTCGCGCGACCACTGGGTATCCCAGTCCCAGGCGTGGAGCTCCTGGACTTCTTCGGGGGTATAGCCGAGCATTTCGGCGAATTTCGGGTTTGCCTCGTAAACCTTGGCACCCTCATCGAGGACGACTATCCCGTCCAGGGACTGGTCGATGAGGACGCGCCGGCGGGCGGCTTCGTCAACCAGCGTCTGCTCCACCTGTTTGCGTTCGGTGATGTCCTTGGTTATCTCAATGCAGGAAACAATGTTTCCCTGGGCGTCTCTGATGGGACTGGCCGTATTTTCCCAAAAAGTTACCCTGCCTGAGGGCTCTACGCGGGTCCTTTCTGCGGTGTGTATCTGGCCGTCTTGGAACGCTTCGGCTACCAGGCAGCCTTCACATATATCGTCCTTGAATGCGTAGGCGCGGTAGCATTTTTTACCCCGGTTATCGCCGACGGCTGCCTTTGAGGGCTCATTTTGATAAATAATATTATAGTCTTTGTCCTGGATGCTCAGGCCGATTCCTATGGAGTCTATTACCGATTCCAGTTTGTTCTTTTCTGCCTGGAGGTCCTCTTCCATCTGTTTGCGTTCGGTGATATCGGTGTAGATGACATAGCCTCCCACCGCCTTTTCCCCCAGCTGAATGGGGTAGGTCAGCAGGGAAACGTCTACCAGGCTGCCGTCCTTGCGCCTTCTTACCGTGTCTCTGCGGTTTATTTTCTTTTTGAGAATAGCCTTGCCCAGCGCCGAGGCTTCCTCGACACGGTCCGGGGGTACAATAACCTCGGCAATAGCCTTGCCGCCGACTTCTTCCATGGCGTAGCCATAGAGCGTTTCGAAGCCGTGATTGGTCCTGACAATCCGGTTCTGGTCATCGAGCAAAACGATGGCCTCCGGGGAATTATCGAAGAGCTGCTGGAAGTATACCGTCTGGAGCTTGAGCGATGCTTCCGCCTGCTCCCGCTCGGCGATTTCTTTGTTGAGGCTTTCAATGGAGGTGGTGGAGCTGTTTAATTGCTCGGTCATCCGGTCAAAGGCGCGGGAAAGCTGGCCTATTTCGTCCTTTACCCTGGTGCCCACCCGGTAACTGAGGTCGCCCTTGCCGATTACCTCTATGCCTTCACGCAGAGCCCGAAGCGGCTTTATAATTGACCTTGATATCAGGAAGGCGGCGGCAATGGCTAAAAGAGTAACCAGACCGGCGGCAAGCAGGAGAATTTGGATACCGGAAGTATAGGCTGCACGGGCGGATTCCCGGGCAGCCGCCAGTTCTGCCATACGGACGGCTTTGTACTCTTCAACCTGTTCAATCATAACCGGGAAGAGCGGGTATACCACTTCTTCCAGTAATATGTCGGAGATGCCTATGTCCATTTCTTCTAGGTTAATAAGGCCAATGGCCGAGGAGGCAAAGGCATCCACCCCCTCCAGCAGTACCTCCGCTTCATGTTGCGCTTCGGGGCCCAGGCGTGTTTCATTTTCCAGATATTCCTTCTCCACGGCTCTGAGCTGTTCCGTGGCCGAGAGTATAGCCTGTTTATCTTCCTCATTGCCGGTATTAATATAAGCCACAAGCTCATAGGCTATCTGGTTGGATAATATTTCCATCTCGGACATTGCAACCACGCTGGGAACAATGTCATCGCTGACCATTTCGAACTCACTTTCTATCCGATTGTAGGTGTTCTGGGCGAAAAAGACGGTGACCCATATCAGCATAACCACGAATAGGAATCCCAGGCTTAACTTGGTTACCACTTTCATGTTCGTCCCCTCCGGTTCTTATCTAGTGGTGAATCGGGGTCCCAGGAGAAAGGAGCATGCCTGCCAGGACCAATCATTTATCCCAGCAGTTCCCTGACCTTGTCTAAAACCCCCATGGGGCTGAAGGGCTTGGTCATGAACTCGTCGGCGCCGGCCCCCATGCCCTGCTCCCGGTCTGCCTCCTGGCCTTTGGCGGTGAGCATGATGACATGAATATCACGCATGCTGGAATCTTTTTTTATTTCCTGGCAGACTTCATAGCCGTTTTTCTTGGGCATCATCACGTCCAGAAAGACCAGGTTGGGTTTTAGCTGGCGAATCTTGGCCAACCCGTCTTCGCCGTTTTCCGCCGATGAGACTTCGTAGCCTTCTTTGCTCAAAACAAAGCTGAGTGACCTGATGACGTGCGGCTCGTCGTCCACGACCAGTATCTTCTTGCCGTTCTTACTACCATTGCCCATAGCCAATTACCCCTTCTTATTTTTTGCCGTTAACGGAGAAATTCCAGAAGTGCAATAAGTGCCAGCAGGCATATTATATGCTATTTTATGCCATAAGTCAATACATTTATGCGTAAGAAGTATTGACAAAAGGCAACTTTAATGCCATAATGGTGTCGAGATGAGCACCACCAGCGAAGAACTATCCAGGGAGAACCTGGGAGAAGTCCTGGTAAGAATCGGCCTGATTGACGCCGAGCAGATGCAGGAAATAGCCCAGACTGTCGGCCAGGGGGAAAAGAAGCTTGAGGAAGTGCTGGTGGAAGATGGCCTTATCTCTCCCCACGACTTGATGAGAGCCCTGAGCATTCAGTTAAAGGTGCCGCTGATTGACCTCAAGCGGCATACCATTAGCCCCCAAATCCTGAAGCTGGTCCCCGAGGAGCTTGCCCGGAAGTATAATGTCCTGCCGCTGGATGTTATCGGCAAGTCACTGGCGCTGGTTATGGCCGACGCCACAGATATAGGCACTATCAGCGATATTGCCGCCGTGACCAAGATGCGGATTGAGCCTATGATGGGCTTCCCCGATGAAATCCGTGAAGCCATCGACCGTAACTACGGGGGCGGGAGCGGGGGCGAAGGCGAAGAGATCACGGTGGTAGAAACCCCGCCCGATGATGAGGAGGAGGCTAAGGCGGACCAGATCCTGGCCGAGGAAGCTCAGGTGCCGGCTATTCGTACCCTTAACCGGCTTATCCTCCAGGCGATAAGGAGCCGGGCTTCCGATATTCACATCACGCCCCAGAAAGATAAGCTCTACATCCGCTACCGCGTGGACGGGGTGCTGATGGATAAGACAACACTGAACATGCAGATGCATGATGCCCTTCTCTCCCGGCTGAAGATTATGTCTAACATGAATATCGCCGAGAAGAGGCGGCCCCAGGACGGCCAGTACACGGTTAGCGTGGACGGCAAGAATATCGATATACGCGTCGCCTGCGCCAGTACCGTTTACGGCGAAATGGCGGTGCTGCGTATCCTGCGCAAATCGGCCTCCCTGCTGGAGCTGATCGACCTGGGCTTTTTCCCCGATACCCTGAAACGATACCAGGAGCTGCTGCAGCTTCCCTTTGGCATGATACTGCTGGGGGGGCCTACCGGCTCCGGGAAAACGACCACCCTCTACGCTTCCCTTAACCAGCTTAACAGCAAGGAACGTAATATCATGACCATCGAGGACCCGGTGGAGTACCACCTGCCCGGTATCAACCAGTTCCAGGTGAACTCCAAGGCCGATGTCAGCTTTGCCAACAGCCTCCGCGCCTTTATGCGGCTGGACCCGGATATCATACTGGTGGGGGAGATAAGGGATACCGAAACGGCCAAGATAGCCACCCAGGCGGCGCTTACCGGACACCTGGTCTTTTCTTCGGTCCACGCCAACGACGCCGTGGGCATTCTTTTCCGGATGCAGGACCTGGGGGTTGAGTCCTACCTGATATGTTCGTCGCTGGCCGGCACCATTGCCCAGCGCATCGTGCGCCGCATCTGCTCCCACTGCCGCGAAGCCTACGAGCCGCCCCCGGAGGAGCTGGCGGCCTACCAGGAGGAGATGGACGAGCTGCCCAAGAAGTTTTACCGGGGGTCGGGGTGCAACCTGTGCGGCGGCACCGGCTTTATGGGGCAGTGCGGCGTATACGAGCTTTTGACTCTGACCGAAGCGGTCAAGCACCTTTTCCTGGAGAATGCCACCGCCGTTGAAATCCATAAGCAGGCGGTAAGAGACGGCATGGAGACGCTGAAGCACGACGCCATGCACAAGGTGAAGAAGGGTATCACCACCATCCCCGAGGTGCTGCGCAACGTCTACTCTTCCGGCTACTAAACGGAGCTAATAGAAAATAAAGATGGGAGCCTTAAGGGCTTCCTTTTTTTATGGCATCTGGCTAAAATAGGGGCAGTGAGAAAGCTACTGCCAGCCCTGGTGCTTTTCTTTTTAGCGCCGGCTATAGCCGAGCTGCTTTTGGGTTCGGCGCCGCCGGCCGAGTTCTTCACCCCCTTCGGCTTTATCATGCTGGTCGTTCTCTACGGCAGCGGCGCCATCCTGATCCGCGAGCTGGTAATCCGCTGGCAGAAGGGGTGGTTCAGCCTGCTTACCCTGGGAGCCGCCTACGCCCTCGTCGAGGAGGGGCTGCTGTGCAAGAGCTTCTTCGACCCTAACTGGATGGACATCGGCATCCTCGGCAGCTACGGGCGGTGGGCCAGCGTCAACTGGGTGTGGAGCCTGGAGCTGACCTTCTACCACGCCATTGTCAGTATCGCCATACCGATTTTACTGGTGGAGCTGATATTCCCCCACCGGCGCCATCAATCCTGGGTGGGGAAGAAGCTGGCTATTACCCTGGGCGTGCTACTGGCGATAGAGGTTGCCTTCGGCTATTTCTGGCTGACCGATTACCGACCGGGGGCTATCGGCTACTTTTTAGCCATGGCCGTGGCGGCGGTCCTAGGGCTAATCGCCTGGCGCCTGCCCCGCCAGCCCTTTGCCCCCAGAAGCGTCACCGCCCGACACCCTGCCTGGTTCTGGCTCATCGGCTTTCTGGGGACTATAGTTTTCTTCATCATAATATTTTGGGGGCTGCCCAACACCGGGCTACACCCCCTGGTGACCATAGTCATCGGGCTGGTCTACGCGGGCGGGGTGGGGCTGCTGGTAATGCGGCTTTCCGGGAACGGGGGAGCTTTTACCGATAAGCACCGCTTTGCCCTCGCCGCCGGGCCTCTGACCTGGCTTATCCTGACCGCGCCGTTCCAGGAGCTTGACGCCAGCCGCACCGATAATACCAGCGGCATGGCTATCGTGGGGGGCGCCGCCCTGCTCTTCCTGCTCTGGGTGGGGTGGCGGGTGATAAGGCGGGCAAAAGAAAGCTAGCTGACTACCGGCGACGGGTTTTCCTGGAAGGGGTGCGTGCGCAGAATCAGCGAGAAGAGGAAGGGGTAGTTGGCTTTGAGGTGCTCGACGTAGTCCAGCCACTCACTTGCCAGGTGGTCGTACATGCGCTGGATATCGCCGGCAATATGCTCGGCATCATTACCGCACAGACCGGTGACCGAATGCCTTGCCTCTAATTCCTCGTCTAAATGGGTGACCGCCCAGAGCAAATCGGTGAAGCGGTCGCGCTCCAGCAGGTTGGGGTTTTCCAGCATGGTCAGGATAAATGTCCGCTTGCCCGCCAGAAAGCTCTTTAGCGTTTCCAGGTCTACCTTGGCACAGTCAAGTTCGACATTAAGATTATAGGCGTAGCTAGCCGCCCGGCGGAAGTCTTTTTTGGTCCAGTCGGCGCTAAGATTAAGCTGCTCGGCGATTTCGGCCTTGTTATCGAAGTAGGGGAAGAGGGTATTGAGCAGGTGATAGCCGACCTCGGTGAAGAAAGCGCCCACCACCATGTTGAGCTTTTGCAGCTTTGCCTGTTGCTCCCGGCGGGCCAGGACCCGTTCGATGATGAGCACCACCAGCAAAACTTCGAGGGGGAGGAAAGCCAGGTCGCCAATCATGTAGATAAAGATGTGGTGGACATCGCGGAAAATGAGGTAGTGAACGAAATAGACGACACCGGAGAGCACCAGAAAAGCCAGAGCCAGATAAACGATAAACGATAAACGCCTTGTCATTTTATTCACCCCTGCGGGAGATTAGCCGTTAGTAACAATATAACATATTTGCCGCTCCGGGGGAGGTGGCGAAAGCCGGCGCGGTATTATAGAATATTACCCAGATGGGAAGGGGGTGGGGAAAATGAGTGCCAATTCTTACATACGGAGCGCGCTGGCGTTTGAAGCGCTGAGGGGGGTGACCATGCGTGAAATGGTCAGGGCGTTAAAGCTGCCCAAGGGAAGCCGGGGGCTGGACGCCGGGTGCGGCATCGGGCTGCAATGCCGGCTGCTTGCCGGGGAGGTGGGGCTTAGCGGGCATGTCACCGGTCTTGATTTGTCCGCGGAGGTGCTGGAGCGCGGCCGGGAGATTGTTAAAAAAGCCGGTCTTTCGGAACGGATTTCTTTTAAGGAAGGAGACATAAACAGGCTTCCCTTTGATGATAGCGCCTTCGACTGGGTATGGAGCGCCGACTGCGTGGGATATGGCCCCTGGGAACCGCTGCCCCTGTTGAAAGAGCTGGCGCGGGTGGTAAAACCCGGCGGTATTGTAGCCATCGCCGCCTGGTCTTCGGAAAAGCTGCTTCCCGGATATCCCCGGCTGGAAGCCCGGCTGGGAGCAACTTCGGCCGGCATGGCTCCTTTTGTGCAGGGGAAGAAGCCGGAGCGGCACTTTCTGCGCGCGCTGGGCTGGTTCCAGGAACTGGGGATGAAGGAGGCCAGGGCAAAAGTCTTTGCCGACAGTGTCCATGCCCCCCTGAACCATGATATACGCCAGGCTCTGACAGAGCTTTTTGATATGCGCTGGCCGAACGCAGCCCCCGAGCTGTCAGCCGACGACCTGGCGGAATTCCAGCGTCTCTGCCTGCCCGATTCACCAGACTTCATTCTGAACCTGCCGGATTACCACGCATTCTTTACCTATACCATGTTCTGGGGTAACAAAGCTTAGCCGCGCCCCGGCTGCCACAGGATTTCAGGTCACCGCCAAAAGGCGGCGCCTTTTATTTTTGCCCAACAGGCGCCTGATATGCTATAAATACTAGAATGCCCATGGAAATACTGAAGCAGATAAAGTATATGCCGGCCCGGGCGGCGGGGGGCTGCACCGACCGCATCCTGAGGGTGGACCTGAGCCGCCGGGAAATTAACATTGAGAAGCTTGCCCCCGATTTTAAGGATAAGTACATCGGGGGGCGGGGCTACGCCCTTAAAGCTATCTGGGACGGCACCACCGGGGATACGCGCTACGACAGCCCGGAGAATATTTTGATCATGGCAAGCGGGCCGCTGGGCAACGAGCCGGGCTTTCCCGGGACGGGCAAGTTCATCGTGGGGACGATTTCGCCGATGACCGGGACATTTATCGATTCCAACGTGGGCGGGCACTTCGGGCCCTTGTTAAAGCTGGCCGGTTTCGACGCATTAGCCGTAACCGGCATATCTAAAGAAGAGGCGGTCATATTGATTGACGGCGACGCCGGCACCATCGCCATCGCCGAAGCGCCCAAATACGATAAAGAGACCGATGACGGTGCCCTCTCTTACGGGGAGAGGCTGCTTAAAGAGGTTAACAACGGGGAGTACAGCGACTGTTTAGCCGCCGTCAGCGCCGGCAGGGGGGCGCTGCACGCCCGCTACGGGGTCATCCACAGCCTGTACTACGACCGGAGGCGGCACCGCATCCGCGCCAAGCAGGCGGGGCGGGGTGGCACCGGCACGGTGATGCGAGCCAAGGGATTAAAGAGCATCGTGGTGCGCTCCAGCCTGCCCAAAGCCAACGGCAACCACCCCGTCGATAAGGCGGGGGTGCGGGCGGCGGGGCGGGCGCTGAAGCAGGTCATCAATAAAGCCGACCCCACCCAGTTGCACCTTTCCGCCTGGGGGACGACTATCCTGTCCGAATACATGGACAAGTTCCACATCTTCCCGGTGGAAAACTACCAGTACGGGCAGAGCCCCGATTCGGTCAAGCTCTTTGCCCACGTCTTTTTGGATAACTATTTCAGCCACCGGCTGCCCGACGGCTGCTACTACGGCTGCAACCTCGCCTGCGCCAAGGGCGCCGAGAACGTGGCGCTGACCCGGGGGCCGGGGGCGGGGCGCAAAGTCAGCGTTGACGGGCCGGAGTACGAAACGGTGGGCGCCGTCGCCTGTATGGGCATCTTCGACCCGCAGTTCGTCATGGAGTACAACTGGTACTGCGACCAGTACGGCATCGATGTCATCTCCACCGGCGTTACCACCGCCTTTTTCATGGAGTGCCTGCAGCGCGGCTTTCTGACCGTCGACGATATCGGCTACGAGCTTAAGTTCGGCAGCATCGCCGCCGCCAATAAGTGCCTGCACCAGATAGCCGGCGGGAGGGGCTTCGGCAAGGTGGTGGGGCAGGGGGTTGCCCGGGGCAAAAAGTGGGTGGCCCATAAGTACGCCGCCCGCCATAAAGCCACCGAAGACGAGGTAATGGCCGAGCTTAATAAGTTCGGCATGGAGGTCAAGGGGCTGGAGTTTTCCATGTATATCACCAAGGAATCGCTTGCCCAGCAGGGGGGCTACGGCTTTTCTCTCAAGGGCCCGCAGCACGACGAAGCCTGGCTGATTTTTATCGACCAGGTCTACCAGGAGCTGCCCACCCTGGAGGACAAGGCGGCGGCGCTGAAGTGGTTCCCCCTCATCCGCACCTGGTTCAACGCCACCGGACTGTGCAAGCTGCACTGGATTGACGTGCGCAACCCGGAGGCGGCGGCTACCGACGAGCCGTCCAAAAACCTGCCCACCCTTGCCCATTACGTGGACTACCTCAACGCCACCACCGGCAGCCACAAGAACCTGCAGGACATCCTGGACGATTCGGAGCGGCTGTATATACTGCAAAAGCTGATAAACCTGCGCCAGGGCAAGGGGACCAGAGCCAGCGACCAGATACCCCTGAGAGCCATGGCGCCGGCCTTCTTTAACGAGTACCAGTCAAGAGCCGACTACTACGACCGCTGGCTTAAGCAAAACGGGGGCGCCAGGAAACTGCCCGCCAGCCCCAAACAGAGGCACAAAATGCTTATAGAGCGAAGAAAACGGGAATACCAGCAGCTCTGCGACGCCGTCTACGAGCGGAAGGGCTTTACCCCGGAGGGGATACCCGAACGGGAAATAGTAGCTAAATTCGGGCTGATGGATGAAAAAGCCGAAAGGCTGCTCGGCGAAATGGGAGTTTGAAGCCGGACGTGAAAGTTATCATCGAGTTTTTGGGCATGCAGCGCAGCGCCACCGGCGCCGACCGCATCGAGATGCCCATTACCGCCAAAAGCCGCGTGGATGACGCCCTGGACTATGTCCGGAATAAATATCCCCGGCTGGAACTGGATGAGGGGATGGTGCTGGTCACCGTCAACCAGGAGATAGCGCCGCGGGAACAGGTTTTAAAAGCCGACGACACTATCTCCTTCCTGCCCTTTATCAGCGGCGGTTAGCCGCCTATTCCACGTAGACGTGAACCTTTTCCTTGCCGCCCTTGATGTCCACCTCAAGGTCGGTCAGCGCCGCCACCAGCTCGTCGAAGTCCTCCGGCTTGAGGTTGCGGACGTCAAAGTTAACGCCCTTCTCCCGCAGAGCCTCG
>Ga0315549_1003192_pt1 | contig 14843 bp, 12 predicted proteins | sample SalMarSW160200MG_FD_203101 | JGI IMG/M metagenome (GOLD analysis project Ga0315549, IMG submission 203101) | Salt marsh sediment microbial communities from the Plum Island Ecosystem LTER, Massachusetts, United States - Salt Marsh Sediment SW1601-200 ... | reverse complement strand
TTCTTCTAAAAGCAGTTGTTTTATCGTCCCTAATGGCATTTATTAACTCATTGGTAAATTGTTCAGAAGATAGATAGGTAAAGGTTAACTCACTATTTTCCGTAATATAGTGACCGATAGCTTGTAAGAGATGAGTCTTTCCTAACCCTACCTTCCCATAGATAAACAAAGGGTTGTAAGCACGCGCAGGAGATTGAGCTACTGCCAGAGCCGCCGCATGAGCTAATCGGTTATTATTTCCTACCACGAAGCTATTGAAGTGAAATCTAGGGTTTAACCGGGAAACAGAACGTTTTTTCTTAAAGCTAATATTTTTTCTCTTTTTGATATTGCTGTACTTTGGAGGAAGAATAAAATCTACCTCCATTTCATGCCCGCTAATCTTGGCAATCTCTCTTTTTATTAGCCCACTATAGCGTCTATCTAACCATTTTTTAAAGAAATCATTGGGAACCATAATGGTCAGCTTTTCTGAGGTAGCTGAATATAATTGGGTGGGTTTAAACCAGGTCTTAAAGTTCTGTGGCTTGAGTTTTTTCTCTAGCTTGGATAGAAGCTCTTCCCAGACGCTTTTCTCTCGATCGGTCATCGAAAAAACTCTTTTCACCGTCAGAAGTTAATCACAGAGTTATCCACACCTGTGGATAACTAAAAACCCTTCAGAATTAAGAAAAAAGTTTTATCAAGGCACTCCCATTGCTCATCCAAACCCACATTCCAGGCCCATCTTGTGAGTTATGCACAAAAGAAAACCCACAATTTATTTTCTATTTTATAGGGGATATTTTAGATGTCAAGGTTGACAAAACTCAATAATTATGCTAGGTTAGCCATAAAATAAGCAATTGGTGGGTCATCAGATGAAGAGACTATGGGCTCCCTGGCGAATTGAGTATATCCTGGGTGAAAAGGAGGGTAAATGCATATTTTGCGAAAAACCCAAGCAAGAGAAGGACGAGGATAACTACATTCTCCTCAGGGGAAAAAGGTGTCTGGTGATGCTTAATGCCTATCCTTACAATAATGGTCACCTCATGATAGCTCCATATCGCCACATTGACTCAGTTGAGGATTTAGAGAATGATGAGGCAAGGGATATGATGGAGATTCTCTCCCGGATGATAACTCTACTTAAGAAAGTTTTACGCCCTGAGGGTTTTAATGTGGGGATGAATCTGGGAAGTGTAGCCGGGGCAGGTATAGTCGGTCATTTACATCTTCACGTGGTTCCCCGTTGGAAAGGAGACACCAATTTTATGCCTCTTATTTCAAATACCAAGATAATCTCAGAGTCTTTGCGTAAGACCTATCAAAAATTGAAGGAGAATATGTGATTTTGATGGTTTAAGCACTGGATAAAAATGAGGCTAGAAAATCAGGTATCTAACTGGATTGGGGAAAAGGTCCAGGAGGCAGGGGCTGAGGGTGTGGTAGTTGGTCTGAGTGGAGGGGTAGATTCCTCGGTAGTTGCCTGTTTGGCCAGGATGGCCATGAAAGACAAAGTGCTGGGGCTGATTATGCCCTGCTATAGCGAATCTTTGGATGAGCACTACGCTGGCTTGATGGCTAAAAAGTTGAGTATGAGGACAGAACACATAGTTCTTGACCCTGTTTACGACAGATTCCTCGAGATCCTCCCTTCCGCCGAGAAGCTAGCTTTGGCCAATTTGAAACCGAGACTGCGAATGACCACTCTATATTATTTTGCCAATGATTTGAATTATTTAGTGGCCGGGACAGGAAATAAAAGTGAAATCCTCATAGGTTACTTTACCAAATATGGGGATGGAGGATGTGATATCCTTCCTCTAGGAGATCTTTTGAAGACCCAGGTGATGGAGCTGGCTGTAAGTTTGGGAATTCCCGAGGAGATAATAAAAAGAAAGCCAAGTGCTGGGTTGTGGAAAGAACAGACCGATGAGGGAGAAATAGGCCTGAGCTACTCGGATCTAGATAGAATTATTTTAGCCATAGAATTGAGTAAAACCGATTCTCTTGCTCCCGGGATGGTAGCCAGGGTAAAGGAGTTAAAGAAAAGATCCGAACATAAAAGGTCCCCGGTTCCCGTATTTAAAATGGATTAATCTTATCTTGTAAAAAAGTAAAATGCGACAATCCAAAAATTCCCCTACGGGAAATAGAGAGTCTCCTTCTTATGTGGAAAAGATAGAGGCTCTTTCCAAAATAAGCAAAGCTATATCCTCTGATCTTTACCTCGAGGATATCTTAAGGCTAATTGTTACCGTGACAGCTCAGGTAATGAATTCTAAAATCTGCTCTTTAATGTTGTTGGATGAGAAAGACCAAAAGTTAATTATCAGGGCTACTCAGAGCATCAGTGAAGAGTACAACAAGAAGCCTCCGTTGAAGGTGGGAGAGGGTATTGCTGGTAAGGTGGTAAAAGAGAGTAGGCCCATTGCTGTATTTGATGTTATGAAGAGGGCAGAGTATAAGTATAAGGACATAGCTAAAAAAGAGGGTCTAAAATCACTTCTATGTGTTCCCTTGAGCGTTAAGGGTCGGACTATTGGAGTGATCAACTGCTATACTTCCCGTCCCCATAAATTCTCTAAAATGGAGGTAGATGTTCTCACCACCGTGGCCAATCAGGCTGCCATTGCTATCGAGAATACAGAACTGATGGTAAAGACAAGGGTGATTCAAGAAGAGCTTGAAGCCCGCAAACTGGTAGAACGGGCCAAGGATATTTTAATGCAAAGGCTAGGGCTTTCTGGAGAGGAAGCATACCGAAGGATCCAGAGGCAGAGCATGAATACCCGTAAATCCATGCGTGAGGTTGCCGAGGCCATAATCTTAAGCAGAGAGATAGAGGACGGGTAAGAGACCGAAGATTTCTCGATCATTTTTGCTTAGCGGGGATCACCAAAATTTTTTTTATTGCTAATTCAATAATAAATCCTGCCAGATCCCTTGTCTCACATGTTTCTTTTTTTAAGTCTTCCTTTTTGACCGATTACACCTCCCTCCCCTTCGCTCCCTTCTCCTTTAGTAGTACTTCCAAAATGGTAATCTTAACAACATATCTTCCCGTCGAGGTCTCACTCATTGTAGCTTATATAGCCGATCCCCTCAATATTTTTGGCTCATCCGGTTATCAAAAAATAAAGGGGGGTTGACACTTGAGATTTTTATATTATAATTAAGTTAAATAAATAAAACCTTTGTTTCATATATGGATTAATAAAGATGCAAAAACTGATTCCAGCAGTAGATAGGGTTCTCAATATCATCGAATTGTTGGCGAGTGAGCAAGGGGAGCTATCTTTTTCTGAGCTTAGCTCTTCTCTAAACATCCCTAAGCCTTCGCTTTCACGATTGCTCTCCAATCTACAGCAAAAGGGCTATGTTAGCCACAATTCTGCAACCAGGAAATATCAACTGAGTCTTAAGCTTTTGACCCTAGGCGATAAACTTCTAGACAGACTGGATTTACGGGAAAAGGCAAGAGCTTCAATGCAGAAGCTGATGGAGAAATCAGAAGAAACAGTTGAATTAGCTATTCTTGATGATAAAGAGATAGTTTATATCGACAAGCACGAAAGCTACGAGTCTGTAAGGCTGGTAGCCCATATCGGAAGCAGATACTCAACTTTGCATCCAACCGCTGTAGGAAAGGTTTTTCTGGCCTATATGTCTGAAGAAGACTTTGAGTATATCATAAGAGAAAGAGGGTTAAAGAAGTTTACGGAAAATACAATTACAGACGTCGAGAAGTTGAAAGAAGAGTTAAAAGAAATCCGAGCCAACGGATACGCTTTTGATGATCAGGAGGTAAGACTTGGGGTCCGACGTATCGCTGCCCCCATATTCGATCATTCAAAAAAGATAGCAGGTGTTATTGGCATTGCCGGGCCCACATTCCGTATGAGACGAGGACGAAAAGAGGAGTTAGGCAAGGTGGTTAAAGAGGCAGCCGGGGAGATTTCGAATGAGCTTGGCTGGGAAAGATCAGAAAATAATGCATAAGATAAAAAGTGGTGGCGATACTCCTTGGAGTTTATACTCTGGAAGGGACCCAAAAATGGAGAGAAAATTGCTAATTTTGAACGGGTAGGCTTTCTAATTAAAAGAAGGTTATCTACTTGACACTACCAAAAACCATAAGAGGAGGAATCCGGATGAATGTCGTACTCATAATCATCGATACCTTAAGACAGGATCATGTGGGCTGTTATGGAAACAGGTGGATTAAAACACCTTATCTTGACTCTCTTGCTAAAGGGTCAATACTCTTCACCCATGCTTATCCGGGATCACTTCCCACTCTACAGGTACGAAGAGTTCTACAGACTGGTTGCCGTGTCTTTCCCTTCCTGGATCATAAGGCTTACAAGGGTAACCTTTTTATTGGTTCACCTGGCTGGGGGCCTGTTTCCGAGGAACGAGACACCATTGCTGAAATTCTGCAGCGCCATGGCTACCGCACAGCCTTCATAACTGATACGTATCATCAGTTTAAGCCCTCGGGGAATTTTCATCGCGGTTTTGATGAATGGACCTGGATAAGAGGCCAGGAACACGACCCTTATCGCTCAGGACCTTATCCATCCCGGGAAGAGATTGAAAGATACATCCCCCAAAATTTAAGGAAAGGGGAAAGAGGACTGGGAGGAAAATTTACAGATTTCATTGGTAGGTACCTACCTAATGTCGCTGATAGAAACTGTGAAGAGGATTACTTCCCCGCCCAGGTCTTTAGAGAAGGAGTTAGGTGGCTGGAGCGAAATCAAGATGCGGAAAAGTTTTTCCTCGTTCTTGATTCTTTTGATCCTCACGAGCCCTGGGATCCACCTATTTATTATAGGAAAATCTACGATCCGGATGATGATACCATTGATTTTCTATCTTCCCTTTATGGTCGAGCTGATCAACTTAGCTCCCGGGTATTAAGACGTCTCCGGGCAAACTATGCCGGAGAGGTAACCTTGGTAGATCGTTGGCTGGGCTATTTTCTAGAAGAAATGAGAAGTTTGAACCTCATGGAAAATACACTCATTGGAGTAATATCTGACCATGGGCACTCCATTGGTGAACACAATCTAGTAGGAAAACAAGGCCATCCCATGTCCCGAGAGATCGCCGATTTGGTTTTAATGATCCGCCATCCAGCTGGAGAGGGGGCTGGCACAACCTGTGAGAGCCTGATTTATAACTATGACCTACCCCCCACTATTCTTTCTAGATTAGGGATAGAGCCAGAAAAACCCATGGATGGAAAAGACATCTGGCCTTCAGCCTTGGGCAAAGAAAAAGAGATATACGACCATATTACCTGTGGCTGGGGACCGTTTGTTATGGTTCGCGATAAACGCTGGTGGTATAACGCTTATCTTTGGGGGGAAAGCCCCCTTCTTTATGATTTAGAGGCTGATCCGAGACTGGAAAAAAACATTGCCAAAGAGCATCCTGAAATCTGTGAGCGGATGAAAGATCTGGCTATTGCCGATGCCGGTGGCAAGGTTCCAGAGTTTTTAAGGAAGTTAAAGGGTGAGCCTGGATGTACCCCGCTTTTGGTAGAGTAAAAAAAAACATAATCTCGAATAAGGTTATATATTGAATACTGCGGCCAAGATTAGGAAGTTGAAGATTAAGGCCGGGGAGGAGGTGGAAAATAGGCAGGCCTGCCAGCTTGGGATAAAGGAAGTTCTCAGTAAAAGTGATGAATGAGTACTTTTTTCTTAATGGGAGCTTTCACAGAAAACTGAACTATGTCCAAAGGACGGGATTTAAATGGTCTCTATGCGACAAAAAATTTTTCAATCAATGGTCACAGTTATTACGTGGAGTACCGGGAGAGGAGGTGATAGCAAATATAGAGAAGAAAGGATTGAATAGGCAAAATATTTCTTTAAATAATTGTAAGAATTGAAAAGGAGGAAAACACTATGAAAAAACTAATGGTTGTAATCATAGTGGCGATTGTATTTTCAGTGAGTTTTTTGTGGGTTGGAGGTCAACAAGGATCAGCCAGCGCAAAAACGACGGTAACTTTCTGGTTTCCTGGAGGGGCTGCGCAGGAAGGGTACTTCCAGAACGCTGCTGAGCGTTTCGAGGCAAAAAATCCAGATATTGGTATAGAAATCTCTGCTCTTCCTCCGGATGCCGCGGATATTGAGGCGCGTCTGAATATTGCCAAATTAAGTAACACATTTCCAGACGTCTTCTCAGCTTATCTTGTGTTCATGGGGACCCGGGGCGCTCAGGGTGACTTCACCCCTCTGGATGAGTACATTGCCAAATGGGATGGTAAGGATGATATCCTGGAAAGTGCGCTTGCTATGGGCGTGTATCAGGGGAAAATCATTGGGCTTGGGTTTTTCCCGGCGCCGAAGCTGGTGCCTTACCGAAAAGACTTTTTTGCTGAAGCTGGTCTTGATCCGGAACGTCCGCCACAGAACTGGGAAGAACTTGCTGAATATGCCCGTAAGCTGGTGGTGCGGGATAAAGCAGGAAATGTGATCAGAGCAGGTATTGATATCCCATCTCAGACTCCTGCAACCGTGTTCATCGAGCCGTTTATGCGCTCGAATGGATCACTTGTCATTGATGAAGAAAAGCTTGAACCCTCATGGACCGATGAAGGAGCAATAGAAGCCTTAGAGTATATTGTCAACTTATGGCAGCAGAACCTTAGTATTCCTCATAATCTTCAAAAATGGCTTGAACATCCTTTTTCGAAAGGGATTGGCAGCATCGGATTTGTTCTTGGCACGGTTCTTGTGAAGATGTTCGAGGAAGATCCCGAATTTAAGGAAAAGGTCGGATACATTCCGGCGATGGGACGTATCCGCAAGGTTACGTTTTGTGGATATCGTCTGTTTACCATTGGCGCCGAATCAAAAGCCAAGGATGAGGCCTGGCGTTTCATAACATTTATGATGGAGAAGGAAGAAATGTGGAAAAGATATGAGGCCTTGCGCATCGCTCCGGTAAGAAGCTCGATGCAAGACCGATTCATCAAGGAGGATCCCGAATTCAATCGCGCGGTAGTTGAATATATTAAGTACGGAAAGGGGAAGGCTGTCACTCCATGGACAAGCATCGCCAACAAGTACCTCAGCCAGGCTTATGAAGAGGCGCTTAACGGGATCAAAAGCCCTCGACAAGCTCTTATGGATGCAGATAAAGGCCTGCGTGCCGAATTAAAGAGGCTCGGATATTGAGCTGGGCAGCTTGTGATTCCTTTTAAATATGGAAAAGTCGCCGGGCAGTATTTGGCTGCTCGGCGATCAATATAAAAAACTTCGTTTGCCACAAAAACCACTATATTTAAAGAAACAGAGGCAATTTAAGAAGCTTGCCTTTGAGGGGTTGACAGGCGCTGGCTTACGGTCTTGCGCACGGCATCAGCTGTGGAAGGGGGTTTTTCCCTGGAGAATTGGATGAACGACGGGTGAGATGGGCGGAAACGGGGGTTGCGGAGGATTTTGAGAAAATACTGCCCCGATGAACGCTGGGGTGGCGGAACAAGAAGGAGTCGGTATCATCTGCGAGATTGATCTTTTCGAGGACTCCCCTTTTGACCACGATATCGAGGCCGGCACTTTGTAGTTGGTCTTTGAGGCCGAAGATCCGGTTAAACACACTGGGCTTTTCAGGGTTGGCCTGCTCGAGACAGAGGTTAAGAGTTCTACTTTAGGCCGTTTGACATCTTGTGGGAAGTTGGGCGAAGGGCACTCCACTCTGATGCGGATCAGTTTTTCTGGGACGATCTTTGCGGGATCACTTAGCCGGTAAAGGATTCTTCTGTGGACGTTTTCGATGAGTCCTTTGAACTCGATGGATTGACACGCATCGCAGAAGTAGGTGCAGCCCTTGTACCTGGCATTGGTGGGAAAGAGGGTGCCATCGACGGAGATGATCTCATAAGAGAGAAAGCCGAGCAGTTCGGCAATCTCCACAAGCAGGTGGAAGATCTAGTTGTAGAGTCTTTCTCCCAGGCGTTTTTTCAGATTTGTAAAAGTGGCCTCACAAGGCAGATGGGGATACTTGATGCCCGCATAGAGTCTGTAATGTTTCTCTTTTTCCGTATCCCGAAGTACTTCTACAAAGGCTTTCATGTTGGGATACTTCTCGAGGTAGCGGAACAGCTCCAGTAAAAAGAGGCTCACGGGATCATAGGCGAAGCCAAAGGGTGAGTATTTATCGGCAACGATGGAGCGAACAAATGAGAAGTCCACCAAGGAGGAGACAAACCGTGAAAGCCCTCAGACGATACGGCGATCGGGGTGCATTTTAATGTAGCGTTGTTGATAGGCATAGGCTGACAGCCAGAAGATCGGAGGTTTGGGAAAAGGACAGATTGTATTTGCTGTTAATATGAACACGGATGCGGTTGAGTCTTTTAATGACGCCACCGATGTGGAAGGAAGCAAGATTTCTCAACCTACTAAGTTTCCGATTATGTTTTATTATTGTCCAATATGGCAAACGTATTTGGGGCAACTCGTTTGAACATCTGCTCGCTTTTGACCTTTTTGGTCAGGGCAGAGACGATGCTGTCTCGGTCTAAATCTACATGGAAATCTTGTTTTGCTCTGGTGATGATTTCGGTCACATGGAGGGGTCTTTGGCTTGCGAGGAGTATGTCATAGACAATACTCATTTGGGACTTACCTTTCCTTCTCGGTTTTCGGGTAGGTTCCTCACTTTCTCGCAGAAATTGGCGAATGGCTTTGAGCTGGGATTTCAGAAGGAATTCCTGGAGTTCTGCCCACTTTTTAATATCATCCATGTGCACCTCCTTCATAGATAAGGACATCACAGACTTTTGTGTAAGTCAAGAAAAATGATACTTAGCTTTACGGTATACCATTGACTATCGTGGGATTATAAGGTAGGTCAGTAAGAATTTGAAGGACTCTGAAGAGAGATGAAAATGGGTTGATCGACCTCTGAGTGCCTCTCCGCTGGCAAGTACCAGGCTCGATCAGGCCTCTTAAATCGGCTTAAACACAGAAAGAAGTCTTCTGGTTCATGGCCACCCTGTTGAATCTCACGGTTGATTTAATCTTCATCGACGCCACGAACACGTACTTTGGGGCTGATGATCCTGGTGGTTCCCAACTTAAAGCATATGGTGAATCAAAAGATAAGTGGGATGATTTGCCTCTGATTACTATCAGATTGGCTGTGACCCGAAAAGGTATCCCGGTCAAATGCTGGAAGCTAGCAGGCAATCAGCACGATGCCAAACGCGTGGATCAGGTTCAAAGAGACCTTAACTCCTCGAAGCTGGGCCGCATTGTGTGGGTGATGGATCGCGGCATGTCCAGTGAGGAAATCGCCGGATATTACAACGTGCCGGAGGGCAGTATATTCTTGGTAAAAAACTCAGGGGCAATCGCCTCAGCGAAGCAGCTTTAAGTCATTCTGGACGGTTCAAAGTCATCGATGACAACCTGCACGTCAAGGAAGTCTTTGCTGGTGAGGAGACAGGGCGACGCCGGTTGAACTATGCGATCAAAAAGAAGATTTAGTCAGTATGATAATATTGGATACGTGTTTATCTTGCCTTTTTTTCTCTTCTTCCTACTGTTCATTTTCGCCCCAATTATTATCAATCTGATTTTGAGTTTTACCCGGTTTAGTCTGAGTCGTATAACATTCATTGGACTGACAAATTACCTGGATTTGTTTCAAGATAAGTTTTTCTTGCGATCACTCGTAAATACCGGGATCTACACATTCTTTACGCTGCTCTTTACAATGACAATAAGCCTCTTTTTAGCAGTTCTCCTCAATCGTGGTTTAAGGGGCACTTGGATTTTTCGCACTTCCTTCTTTCTGCCACATGTCATATCAATGGTTGCTGTCTCGATGGTCTGGTTCTGGATGTATGAGCCGACATACGGGCTTATAAACCGGTTTTTGGCCACTCTTGGGATTCCCGGTCAGTTGTGGCTTCATGATGCCAAGCTTGCGCTTCCTTCAATCATCATAATGAGTATTTGGAAAAAATTAGGCTATTTCATGGTGATTTATCTGGCTGGCCTCCAAACCATTCCCTCCTATCTCCACGAAGCAGCGGCAATTGATGGTGCCAGTCAATGGCAGCAACTCAGATACATCACGATTCCAATGCTGCGCCCGGTTACGTTTTTTCTGTTTGTCACGGGAATGATTTTTAATTTTAATGTTTTCGAACAGGTGAACATTCTTACGGGCGGTGGACCAATGAGCTCGACCACAACTGTCGTTCACCAGATCTATATCCGCGCATTTCAGGACTTTGTAATGGGGTACGCTGCAGCTGAGGCAATTTTTGTCCTGATTATTGTGGTACTCTTAACAATGGTGTTTTTCCGCTACGGAAGTCGGGGACAAGACATTGAGGTGGCTTGATGAGAAATAATAGAATTTCAGAAACAGTATGGATACTTATCCTCATCATAATCTCCTTTATCATGATTTTTCCTTTCGTCCTCATGCTAAGTACATCGCTTAAATCAATGGCCGAAATCCAACGGCCGCACTTTTCCATTCTCCCCAATATAATTCATCTTGAAAACTATCCTGTGGCAATGTCGCGTGGCCAGTGGGGACGCTACTTTTTTAATAGTATTTTTGTGACCGTGATTACGGTTATTGTGAGCCTATTATTCAATTCCATGGCGGGATTTGCTTTCTCGCGGCTTCAGTTTCGGTTTCGTGATTTCCTGTTTATTGTTTCATTGATTGGATTAATGATACCTCCGCAGGTGAATATGCTGCCGGTTTACGTGATTCTGAAAAGCATTCCCTTTGCCGGAGGAAACAACTGGCTTGGCCAGGGGGGCCTCGGATGGCTGGATTCGTATATGGGGCTGATTGCTCCATATGTTGCTGGTTCTTTTGGGGTTTTTTTGTTTCGACAGTTCTACCTCACGTTCCCCAAAGCGTTAGATGATGCAGCCAAAATCGATGGGATGAATGCCTTCCAGAGGTATCTCTATATTTATCTGCCGTCGAGTAAACCTGTTATAGCTTCCCTGATTGCCCTTAAGGCAACACACACCTGGAACGAGTATACCTGGCCGTTGATCATTGTCATGAGTGACAAGATGCGGACGGTCCAGCTTGCGTTAGCCTTCTACAAGGACGAATACGTCATCGAGTGGAATTTACTCATGGCGGCGACAGCGGTTACGGTCATGCCGCTCGTCATCGTTTTCTTCGCTGTACAAAAGTATTTTATTAAAGGTATTGTGACAACCGGGATTAAAGGATAAGCCTATGAACCCTGCAAATATTGTTCTCATTTTAGCTGACGATATGGGATACTCCGATATCGAATGTTTTGAGTCGGAGATTCCAACACCAAATATCGATCGAATCGCAAAAGAGGGCGTATCCTTCACCCAAGGCTATAACTGCGCCCGCTGTTGTCCCTCACGGGCCTCTCTACTTACAGGATTGTATCCGCATCAGGCTGGGATCGGGCACATGGTGACTGACCTGGGCTATGAAGGGTATGAGAGGTTTCTTAATCAAAAATGCGTGACCATTGCTGAAGTCCTCAGAGCACATGGATACCGGACCTTCCTGTCCGGGAAATGGCATGTCGGCGGGAATTATATGGTTCGTAAGCCGAATACTTGGTCTCCAGGGGATTCGCGTCACCCAACCCTAGAAGTCGGGGATTTGAGGAGGGTCAAACAGAAATGAAAATATGGGCAAAATAAAAAGAAGCTATCTATTTAACACTATCTAAAGCTCTACAAGGAGGAATCCGGATGAATGTCGTACTCATAATCATCGATACCTTAAGACAGGATCATGTGGGCTGTTATGGAAACAGGTGGATTAAAACACCTTATCTTGACTCTCTTGCTAAAGGGTCAATACTCTTCACCCATGCTTATCCGGGATCACTTCCCACTCTACAGGTACGAAGAGTTCTACAGACTGGTTGCCGTGTCTTTCCCTTCCTGGATCATAAGGCTTACAAGGGTAACCTTTTTATTGGTTCACCTGGCTGGGGGCCTGTTTCCGAGGAACGAGACACCATTGCTGAAATTCTGCAGCGCCATGGCTACCGCACAGCCTTCATAACTGATACGTATCATCAGTTTAAGCCCTCGGGGAATTTTCATCGCGGTTTTGATGAATGGACCTGGATAAGAGGCCAGGAACACGACCCTTATCGCTCAGGACCTTATCCATCCCGGGAAGAGATTGAAAGATACATCCCCCAAAATTTAAGGAAAGGGGAAAGAGGACTGGGAGGAAAATTTACAGATTTCATTGGTAGGTACCTACCTAATGTCGCTGATAGAAACTGTGAAGAGGATTACTTCCCCGCCCAGGTCTTTAGAGAAGGAGTTAGGTGGCTGGAGCGAAATCAAGATGCGGAAAAGTTTTTCCTCGTCCTTGATTCTTTTGATCCTCACGAGCCCTGGGATCCACCTATTTATTATCGAAAAATCTACGATCCCCATGATGATACCATTGATTTTCTGTCCTCCCTTTATGGCCGAGCTGATCAACTTAACCCCCGGGTATTAAAACGTCTCCGGGCCAACTATGCCGGAGAGGTGACCTTAGTGGATCGTTGGCTGGGCTATTTTCTGGAAGAGATGAGAAATTTAAACCTCATGGAAAATACGCTCATTGCCGTGATATCCGATCATGGCCACTGTATTGGTGAACATAATCTAGTAGGAAAACAAGGCCATCCCATGTCCCGGGAGATCGCCGATTTGGTTTTAATGATCCACCATCCTGCTAAAGAAGGCTCTGGCACAACCTGTGAGAGCTTGATTTATAACTATGACCTACCTCCCACTATCCTTGCTCGATTGGGAATGGAGCCAGAGAGGCCCATGGATGGCAAAGACATCTGGTCTTTGGCTTTAGGTAAAGGAAAAGAGATATATGATCATGTTACCTGTGGCTGGGGACCGTTTGTTATGGTGCGTGACAGACGCTATTGGTATAATGCTTATCTTTGGGGTGAAAGCCCCCTTCTTTATGATTTAGAGGCTGATCCGAAACTGAAAAAAAATATTGCCCAAGATCATCCCCATATCTGTAAGCGGATGAAAGATCTGGCAATTGCCGATGCCGGCGGCAAGATTCCAGAGTTCTTAAGGAGATTAAAGGGTGAGCCCGGCTGTACCCCACTTTTGGTGGAGTAGGAAAATGTTCACCAATTAGGCTTTTTTGATATAATGTTGTTTGGCATGTAGGTAAATAAATGGCTATTTTAACTACATTTTTACCCGGAGATAATGGAATCATTATTTTTCTTGGTTTAATTTGCTTTGGGTTTGTTATTGGGGTTCTCTCAGGATTGTTTGGGGTAGGGGGTGGATTTTTGATGACTCCTATGCTTAACGCAGTCTTTGGTATTCCCTACAATATTGCCGTCGGTAGTGGCCTGGCTCAGATGGTGGGGACTAGCGCTACGGCAAGTCTAAAACACAGAAGCTACGGGCACATAGATTATAAACTTGCCCTTTTTATTCTGGTAGGCTCTTTAGGAGGAGCAGAATTGGGTGCACGAGTTCTGGTAAGATTAAGGGAATTAGGATCCATTACTCTTCATAATCATCTGGTTGGGAAGATGTATCTATGGATGACATTTATCTATATCGTTCTTCTTCTGGTGGTGGGGACCTTTATGTTTTTGGAAAGTAGAAAAGCTAAAAAGAGACCTCCCCGAGGAGGAATAGTCGCCACCAGGATTTCCAAGAAGATTCAAAAGATGGATGCTCCCCCTCTTATTTCTTTGCCCACCTCCAGGATAAACTCTATCTCGATTTGGATTATAATTGTGATTGGTTTTCTCATGGGAATCCTTTCTGGACTTTTGGGGGTGGGGGGAGGATTTATTATAACTCCTGCTTTTATCTATCTTTTTGGGGTTCCTACCAGTGTGGCTGTGGGAACCGGCCTTTTTCAGATTATCTTTACCTCAGGCTACGGAGCTTTAACTCATTTTTTTAAAGGAAATGTGAATTTTATTCTGGTAGTCGGTATTTTGGCTGGTTCACTCATTGGTTCACAGTTGGGGGCGATGCTCAACAAAAGATTAAGAGGAGCCTATGTGAGATATTACTTTTCCTGGGTAGTTTTCATGGCCATCGGGGTCATCGTCCTTAAGTTTCTTTACAATTTAGGGTACTTCGACTGGGTGAGGTAAAGTCTGAAGATATCTGGAAATCCGGTTGGGTAAGCTCGATTAAGAGATAAGGAAATCTCCCCGCTCAGGGGTGGGATTGTTGTAAGGCCAAGGTGTTGAGGCTGTTCAGAAAAGAATAGTTGACAACCAAAATAATTGTGGTATAATTTAAAACAATCTGGTAAACCCTGTTAGATGTTTGCTATCTAACGGGGTAAACTTGGCAGCACGAAGGGGTGTTGCTAAAGGACAAAGGTGTCTAGGTGAAAATAGGCACCTTTTTTTATTTGGTGACTGGACCGGCACGAGCGCCTGGCGGATGATGAATGAATAAGGAATTCCCACTGTCCAGTGAGAGTGTCTATTATATGATTAGGCGAAATTGCCTCTTAAGAGATATATTCAAGGATAGAGAAATATTTGGATTAAGATTGGAAATGGAAGTGAAAGAGGTATAAGAAATGTCAAAACCTAACCTATTCGAAGTTGCACAATGGCAATTAGATGAGTGTGCAAAGATTCTAAAGTTAGACCCCGATGTAAATGCAATTCTTCGAGTTCCGATGCGTGAACTTCACGTATCGTTGCCAGTTCGTATGGATGACGGTACAATCCGTGTATTTCGGGGATTTAGGGTTCAATACAATGATGCAAAAGGTCCAACAAAAGGGGGAATTCGATTTCATCCGAATGAAACAATTGATACGGTGCGGGCACT
>Ga0315549_1003189_pt1 | contig 14850 bp, 15 predicted proteins | sample SalMarSW160200MG_FD_203101 | JGI IMG/M metagenome (GOLD analysis project Ga0315549, IMG submission 203101) | Salt marsh sediment microbial communities from the Plum Island Ecosystem LTER, Massachusetts, United States - Salt Marsh Sediment SW1601-200 ... | reverse complement strand
GCAGACCTTATGGTCTGCCGCGCACGACAGAAATACAATAGTTGATGGGTTAAGAAACGGCCTCTCATCTGCGGGTCTTACGCTTCGCTACAGACCACGCAGTATTCCCGGCCTAATTTCATAAAATCGAGATACAAGACATTCCTTAAACCTTTTCATCGATTAAATAGCCATGGCTATCATATCCTTAAAACTCTCAGTTGTTTATGCTCCACAGTCATTGCAACAATTTTATTTCTGGCCGACTGCAAAAGACGCCATATCGTGCCTCGAGATATAACCATTTTTAAGCAGCCTCTTTCTGACTCAATCTCCAATAGTTCACCAGTCTCAATATTTCGGCTTCATCAAGATATATCAATTGAGCCGTGTGCTTTACACTTTGATATCGGGGAAGAACTCGATATCATGATAAAATCCAATGTACCGATGCTTAACGGGATGACTAATGATGGCCGAATTCTTCTTTACTTTCCCAGTCCTTGTCCATCTTGAGATCACCTTTCATAAAAGATTCCACTGCATCCTTTACATTTCCGGATACTCCTGTTATTACATCAATGCCAAGCTGTTTGAAAAAATCAACCGCCCTTCTTCCCATTCCGTATGCAATGACCACCGTACCATTGTTTTCTTTAACGAAATTTGGCAGGTCACCAAGTTCATGCTCTGCAAGCGGCACCGGAATAACCTCAACGTTCTTTATCCTATTGTCATCTACATCAACGAAGGCATAGTATGGACTCCTTCCGAAATGCGTACTTACCTCACTTTCCAGACCATTGTTATTACCGCATGGTATTGCTATCTTCATTTTTTTCACCATTTTTGCATATGCACATTAAGTATATTATGCTTATGTCATACCATTGTAATTTCGTCCAGGTCATCCGCTTTATAATTCACGCCATTAGAAGAAGAAATACTGTGCATACGGCCATTCCTGCCATTCCCGCTGCTGTCCCGAATTTTACCCACTCTCTATTTGTTATCTCATGGCCATATCTCTTTGATAGGGATAATGTTATCACGCCTGCCGAAGAGCCGATTGGTGTTAGATTGCCGCCTATACCAACACCCATTGCAAGAGCCCACCATACCATGCCCGAGTTATAACTAATCGCCATTGAGGAAACAACCGGAATGAATGCGGCGGTTACGGGAATGTGGTCTACGAATGATGAGGATATCCCAGTCACCCACAGTATCAAAATTGAGACTATAAGTACGTTTGGTGACAATGAGGTGATTCCCTTTGCAACCCCGCTTAAAATTCCCGTTTCATTCAAACCACCTACCATAGCGAATAGGGCAATGAAAAATACGAGAGTGGGCCATTCCACTGCCTTGAAAGCTTCCTTTGGTTCCTCCATTGAAATAATGAGGGCGACAATGCCTCCTGCAAGGGCAATAAAAGACAGTGATACGCCCGTGTAAGTTGCTGTTGAAAAGGATAATATTATTGCAAAAAGAAGGTATAGCATATATCTCATTTTCTTTTTATTTCTTATATATTTCGAAGCATCCAATTTCATTAGCTCATTAACATTTTTCGCCTTACTTTTTCTCCATTTCCCGTATACCACGAATGCAAGGATTATCGAGATAATAAGGGAAAACAGAACGGGGGGAAAAAGGTGGATTATAAAATCGTTGAATGTGTATCCAGATGCAAGCCCTATCATTATGTTTGGCGGGTCCCCTATCATGGTGCCTACGCCGCCGATGTTTGATAGAACCGTTTCTCCAAGAATAATCGGAATGGGGTTTATCTCAAGCATTTCTGCAACTTCAACTGTGATAGGAATCACCAAAAGAATGGTGGTAACGTTATCTATAAACATAGAAACAAAAGTTGTAATCAGCGACAGGTAAACAAAAATTAGCCATGGCTTGCCCTTCGAGAATTTTATTGCCTCTATTGCAAGATATTTGAAAAAACCCGTTTTTCCCATCAGGCCGACATATGTCATCATCCCGAATAGCAGTATTATAACTTCCCAGTCCACATAGGATAATGCGTCCTCAAAATTCATGAAATCAAGCAGGTACCCTGCCAGGACCATCATAAACAAACCTAGCAGTACGGAGACGGTTCTATCCAGCTTGCCACTGAACATGAGGATGTAGCTTATTACAAAAATCGAAAGCGCTATTATTTGAGATGCATCCGTTTTTCCCACCTCTTTTTTATACAGCGGACAAGAATGACAGGCACAGGTGAATGGGTGCATATAGCCTGTGTGACATGTCCTACATAATGCCACAGCAAGAATTTTCTGCCTATTCCCATTATTATCAAATCGTTGTCTTCTGCATGTTTAAGTATTTTTTCCGCTATATCGCCGTGCTCTATCAATTTTTTCACTTTGACATCCATAAAGGAGGCTTTCCACTCTGCATTTCTTAAGATATTATGTCCCTGCTCCTTTTTACCATCATTCTTTGATACATGCAGCACTTCAAGATTTGTTTTAAAGTAGGATGAAAGGAGTATTGCAAAATTTTTAGCTCTTTCTGACTTTCTTGTGCCGTCTGTTGCAAACAACACATTTTTTATTGGAAAACGGTTGCATTCCTCGGCAAGTGTAAGCATGGGAACAGCGCATTTCCTGAGGACATTCTTTACAGTAGAGCCAAGTCTTTGAGCTGACGCTGTTGTTTTTCTGCTGTAAACACGCATGGCAACAAGGTCGGCATCTACTTTTTTGACATATTCGACTATTTTCTTTGAGGGGAGACCTTCAAGTATTCCTGTTTTTATATTATGTATCCCCTCCGCTTCGAGAATGCTCCTCCCTCTCTCCACTGCCTTCTCCGCACTTTCTTTCATTTCCTTGTGTAACAGGGTTGTCAATTGCACTCCCCTCTCATAAGTATTGACAACGCTCACAACATAAAAATCTGCAAAAGGAAATGCCCTTGCGGTATAACGTACGACATGGTCTTCCAGACCGTAGCCGTCCGTTGGTATGACTATCTTTTTTATCGTGTTATCACCAGAGTGTTTTTCTAATCCCGGAATGTCACTACCTGCATATAGTCTTTTTCCTTTGGTTGATTTGTGGCATAAATAGATTTTTTCTAGCCATTATTAAATACCGTCAATAGAAATATACGCTATATATTCCTACAATATTTGTTGAAAAGGGAATTATTCAACACATCACCTTTGACTGATTTGTTGGTTAACTATATGTTCAGTCCTTCACTCACCAAACAAAATTTAAAAAAGTGCAGGAGAAGGGATTTGAACCCTTGGACCTCTACAGGACAAGGCCCTGAACCTTGCGCCGTTGACCAGGCTTGGCTACTCCTGCTTTATCAGCATTATATATCTCGATAAGTACTGCAAATCGAATTTTTATTTAAAAGGTTATCCCATGGGGCTGCAAATAAAAGTTTATGTAATCTATTTTCATTACGCCCTATGAGTAAAAGTTGCCCAATATGCAAAGGCAGTATGGACAAGATTTCATCGGCGACGGATATGCCTTCGATACCTTTTATAAAGCTTCCTGAATGGATAACCGAGGTGAGTGTTTACGAATGCCGAAAGTGCCACTTCATGGGACTCTGGCATGAAATGGAAGAGTAAGTCTGTCCTACATATTGCAAAAACCTTTTTGAATATTGATTCTTTGTTGAATAAATTGATTTTTCTAGCCATTATTAAATACTGCCAATAGAAATATACGATAGATATTCCTAAAATATTCGTTGAAGAGGGAATCATGCCACACAGCAGTTAAATCAAAAAAATATATAAATTTATTATCAATTAGAAAAATATATGAAAAAAATTAGATTGTTGGTTATCGCCTATCTATCTTTAATCATAGTACTTGGTTTTCCTTTTACCATATCTGATGAATCAGATTATGGTGGCTCTATTATAGAAATCAGTGTTCAGCCTGTAATCCCAACAATACAAATGAAAATTATCGATAGGTGAAATAGGGGCAAAGCCCCTATAACCCCATTCCGCCTTCGTTCCTCGGCAAGCCCTTCGGGCATGCCGCATCTCACTCGGCGGTGAACCCCAAGCAGCCGCCGCTGAGTATCGTCCGTAACAGTAACTCCATGATGTTGTTGTTGTCCCCTCAGATAGGTACTCGATTCCTTCAAGTTTATTTTTCCTGTTGACTCATGATGCTCATATCCACTCCAGAAACTTCCGTGTGGATACCGTTTCCGAAATCCGGGATGTTGCTCAAATATTCTCTTGGCACTACGGGACTTTAGCATTATTTCCGCATTTTGAACTGAATATCTTTTTGGGATATTCACTTGAAAGTGGACATGATTTCCTGCAAAATCAAAATCTCCAAATTCGAAACCAAACCGTTCCAGTTCTTGGAAAGCATCCTTGCACGTATTAATATGCGATTGCTTCCTGAAACAGTTGAACCGGTATTTCGTCACAAACATCATGGTTACCCAGTTATTCCGGGTGTCACCCACATTCTTTTTATAGCTACCGCTACTTACATTGTTCATTCTTTTAGACTCCTGTCGTGCCGTTTAGGGGCAGACCTTATGGTCTGCCGCGCACGACAGAAATACAATAATTGATGGGTTAAAAGAAACGGCCTCTCATCTGCGGGTCTTACGCTTCGCTCCAGACCACACAGTATTCTCGGCCTAATTTCATAACTCCTGTTATTGAAGATTTCGAGGAGAATATACTAATTGAGAATAACGGTGACGCAAAAGTTACCCTCAAAACAAAGATATGGTTTGTAGACATGTACAACGGAACAAATTTTAGAAGTATTCCTATCGGAAGTTTACGCCTAAAAGACAGCCTAATTCGTGTGTGGAGAAATTTTTATACAGAAAATAAAACTAAAATTAGTTGCATCCAAAATGTTTCATTTAAATATGAAAATGGAAATACCTGTCCATTACAATCTGAAATTGGTGCGACTGGATTATATATCGACATTTTTTTGAATGATGAAAAAATTAATTACACGATATCTGATGATGTTGCATTTCTCAAAGTTAATTATTCAATACAAAATGCAGCAAAAAAGACCGTAAACAAATATGACAGAACTTTTTGGGGTATTGCTTTTGCATTCGGAAGAGCTTATAAAACTTTAAGTGCAAATGTTGAAATTAAACTCCCTGAAAACTCTTCTATTATTAATAATGGAGGTTTGGAGCAAAATTTTGATAACACGCTGAAGTACTCTCAAGGACTTGAAAATATTGATAAAATTGTTTATGGTGAAAGTTTTAGCATAACTTATGATACCAATTTATTCCCTCCGCCCTCATGGTGGGATAATAATAAAAATTGGGCAATATCAGTAATATTGAGCATACCTATTGGTTTAATTGGAGGGTTTATCGTAAGTAACCATTTTTATAAAAAAAAAGCTAAATAATGAGGGGTTGACTAGGCACCTCAGCAGTCGGGTGTTAGTTTATAAAACTGTCACTCTTTTCTAAGGGGTGGACTTTTTTACCAACACTATTTTACCGGGTTGCCTACTAGGAATAATTTTATAACTTGTTATCCATTTAACGGTTAGAGGCAAAAAATGGGCAAGAGAATAGCAATAACAATTCTGGTTTTGGGCATACTTCTGGGAACATCGGCACTTGCCGGAATAGATGCATTATATCCGAAAGAATTAAATCCTGATTTGCCGGCAGTCGAATCATGCACGGAAAACAGTGGATACAATCTGCTGATTATCACACCGTCAGAATTTGCAATGGCACTGCAACCGTTACTGACACACAAGGATTCCCACGGTATAATGACATTGCTCGTGACACTTGATGAAATATACGGTGGAAATTATTTCACCGTACAGGGCAGGGACGATGCAGAGAAGGTGAAATACTTCATCAAGAACAGCATTGAGGAATGGGGAATAGATTACGTTCTGCTGGTCGGCGGGAGAAAGCCAGGTGTGGCGGAGAAATGGATTATGCCCGCGAGATATAGTCACATAGAGGATAATGTCGCAACACCTGAAAATAAATATCTAAGCGATCTGTATTTTGCCGACATCTATGACCCGGAAGGGCATTTCTCCTCATGGGATACAAATGACAACGGCATATTCGGGGAATGGCACGCAAACAAAACAGCGGATGACACCGCCGATTTATATCCCGATGTGTATGCCGGGCGGCTTCCGTGCAGGAACAAATTTGAAGTTAAAACAATGGTTGATAAAATTGTCACCTATGAAAATACCGCATACGGGCAGTCATGGTTCAACAAGATGGTAGTTGTCGGTGGTGATACCTATACATTCAACGATTACTATGAGGGAGAAGTTGCCAATCAGCAGGCACTGGATGAAATGCCGGAATTTGAACCGGTGAAACTCTGGACGTCTGACGGTTCTTTGAAAAACTGGAGAGATGTTGTAAAAACCATCAACCAAGGATGCGGATTTATTTATTTTGCAGGGCATGGGAGCCCCACAACCTGGGCAACACATCCACCATATGACGAGAATACATGGATTTACGGGCTCCAGATATTCCAGATGCCCCTGCTTTCCAACAAGGATATGCTTCCAGTCTGTGTGGTCGGCGGGTGCCACAACAGTTTGTTCAACATGAGTATATTCCATTCGACCTGGACATTCGGACTGCCCGTGCCGGAATGCTGGAGCTGGTGGCTCACGCGCTGTGTCAATGGCGGCTCAATCGCCACACTGGGATGCACGGGTCTGGGATATGGAGAAGAGGATAAACAGGGGGCGGTCAAGGAAGGGGGCGGCGACTTTCTAGATAACCTGTTTTTCAGTGAATACGGCAAGAATGATGTGCATGTGCTAGGGGAGGCATGGGGAAAATCCATAACCGCCTATCTCGATGACTTCCCGATAGAGTGGAATGAATGGGCGTTTAACGACACTGCACTTGATGCCAAGACCGTCCAGGAATGGATACTTTTTGGCGACCCCAGTTTGAGGATAGGAGGATACTCATGATTCTGCTCTATTCCATTCAAATCGAATTTTATATCTGCTGCTTTTAATTTTGTAACATACTGTGAAAGTCTTCTATTTGTCTGTAATTACAAGGTAGGAATGCAATGCAGATAGTAGCAAGATATTGGTACAATTCTTCTATTTATGTTTTTTACCTCTTATTCTTACGACTGCTTATTATATCTCTCTAATTCCCTTCCTCTGTCAGTCATATCTCCTAATATGGAAAACGGCCGTTAAAACACGAAAACTTTTTTAAATGCGTCTTAAGGGGGCAAAAATCTTTTTTAACTCCGTGACGTTGTTAAATAAATGAAGACTGCCCCTCGGAAATTTCTGGATATCGATGATGCAGGCAAACCAGTTTTTGACTCAAATGCCTCCTCCATGTGCCTGAAATGCCGTGGGACAAAACTGCTGTGCGGCAAGGAGAGATGCCCTATCCTTGTCAAATTTTATTCGAGCGCCAAAACCAGACCTCTTATCGATTCAACCTCCATGCACGGCTCAACTCCTCCTTCGGTATTCGTTGGTAGAGAAGGATACCCGAAGGTAAATGTAGGGCCCATGCTTCCGCCGATACAGGGTGACACTTCAATCATAGACACGCCGGAGCGATGGGTGGGCAGAAAAATTGATGACATCGTGGATTTCAGGATGAAACTGGTAAGGGGGAAATACCGCTCCTCTATTCGTAATTTTTCCGGAAAAATCATTGAGTTTACGAGGGAAATCGCCCTTGCGGGGCGTCCTGTTGACATGGAGGTAACATTCAAGAAAAAACCGCATGGGAACATCACACTGTATGATGAGGTGCAGCCCTATGGTCCGTCTGCCCCGATAAAGAAGGTGTGGCTGGAAAACCCAAGGGTTGAACCGCATATAGAAAAGGCGTTTTATGACGGGGACTTGAAGGCGAAAGACGCCCTGCTGGAACTGTACAACAGCGGAGTGCTAATTTCAAGAATGCAGAAGGCCTTTTCCGTCGGCGCCTTCGGCATAGAGGAAAACCGGAAATTCGTGCCGACGAGATGGAGCATAACTGCCGTCGATTCGACAATAGGTAACGAAGTGAAAAAGAATGTCAAGGAGTACCCTTTCATAAACGAGTTCAGGATATACGAGACGCACAGCCTGGACAATAGATGGCTTGTTCTCATGTACCCCTCGGCGTGGCAATACGAATTAATAGAAGCATGGTATCCCGCTACAGCATGGAACCCATCGAAAAGGCAGATTGCCATATTCGGTGACCACGAGTTCTATAAAGGAAGGACTAAATATGCAACCATCGGCGGATGTTATTATGCAGCCCGGCTTGCGACAGCAGAGGCTTTGAACAGGGAAAAGAGACAGGCTGGTGTTGTTGTATTGAGGGAGATACATCCGGGTTATATAATGCCTGTGGGTGTGTGGAACGTCAGAGAGCATGTAAGGGATGCACTGACGAAAGAACCCCGCAAGTTTGATACATTTCGGCATGCTTTGATGTACGTTTCGCAGGTGATGGACATTTCCATAGAGCGATGGATTGAAACAAGCGAGCTGATAAGGAACCGTCTGCACCAGCGTCGTCTGGAGGATTTTTTGGAACCATGACAAATGAAAAGTGGTGCAAAACTGCCCTTTCTCCTTCAAAACTGCCGGGACTGGATTATTCCCTCAATCCGTATTCGGGATGCTCACATGAATGCAAATATTGCTACGTTCCCAACGTTCTGCATACTGACAGAAAGAAATGGCATGAAGTATACGCAAAAGTCAACATTCCTATGGTACTGAGGAGAGAACTTAAAAGCAAAAGGAGAGGAGTTGTGGGTATTTCTACGGTAACCGACCCCTACCAGCCGGCAGAAAAAAAATATGAGATGACAAGAAAATGTCTTCTTGTGCTGCTGAAAAAGAACTTTCCAATCGACATACAGACCAAGTCCGACCTTGTACTCAGGGATACCGATTTAATAAAAAGATTCAGCAGGGCAGCAGTCGGCATAACCATCACCACGCTCAGTGAAATGGATGCGAAACTGCTCGAACCGGGGGCGCCGCCAATAGAAAAAAGACTTGATGCGGTCAAAGAGATGGCTGATGAGGGTATCTATGTATACATCTTCTTCGGTCCGGTTTTTCCAGATATAACAGTGGATAAGATCGGCAAATATGTCCAGACCTTCATCGATTCCGGGGCAAGGGAAATCATGATTGATTCGCTTCATCTGAAGGTAGGGGTGCAGGAAAGCATTTTCTCTGCCCTGACAGAGGAGAAAAAGATCGCCTTTGAAAAGGGACTAAATGAGGATTACTATGGAAGAATACTGTTGGAGATGAAGAAACGATGCAAGGGGAAAATTGCCCTTACGGAAGCATTCTGATATTGAGGACAGCAAAAAGATGGAAAGCAAAAATTCCAGATTGACTGGTATAATGGCATGGATTGATGCACGCATCGAACTTGACATACTGCATTCCTTATTCCTGAAAAGTGTGCTGAGGAAAATACCATTGAAAAGGAACAGCAGGGTTATAGATATCGGATGCGGGACGGGATGGACATGCCGCAATATCGCAAAAATATCCACGGAAGGAAAGATTGCAGGTATAGATATCTCTGAGAAGGTTATCACAAGGGCAAGAAACTCAAGCCATCCTGATTTAGAGAACTTGGAATATATTGTTGCAGATGCCGGACGTATTCCGGCTGGTGACAATCACTTCGATTTTGCAATAGCATTTGTCTCGTTCTCATGGTGGAAAAATCCGGATGCAACCCTGGAGGAGATAAACAGAGTTCTGAGGAGAGGGGGGAAACTGTATGTGCTGGACATATACGACAAAGGTCTTGGCAGCATATTCGTCAGAATATCGAATTGTTTCCTGTCCCAGAAGGAAAAAATATACCCTGCAGAAAAATACAATGCGCTCATGGAAAGGGTATTTTCCGATGTCTGCCAAAAAAAAGTGGACCCATTTGGATGGGGGCTGCTCACAGTGGGCACAAAGAGGTGATTACGGGTCAAAATGACTTCCTGACAGAAGCAGGCGAAAAGTTTAATAACAAGTTATTTATTTAGTATACGGAAGGGATGAGATGCAAAAGGAGGAAATAATTCAACTCCATACCCTATTTGCCCAGATAAAGAATGAGTTGGAGACACAATCTTCGGAGCAAGTTCCGGCATTTGATGAATACGACGATTTCGATGTGCTTCCGCATCATGTACATAAATCAAAAGATGACCACAAAAAAGCCGTATTTATTCTGGGAAAAGGAATAGCACAGGTTTTCTCTCATGATAAATATTCTGGGGCGGGAAGAGTTGCAGAGAGATTAGCGAGGATGGAAGCAAGAATGAGATAAGGAGGGTATGACATGAAATTCTGTTTCTTATGTGGCAATAGTTTTAAGTATGAATATACTTTTACTCTTCGATGACAACGAAAACTGCCATCTCGGTTTTTATATTGGCTACGCTCGTATTCGGAAATGCCATTTATGCAGTGGGAGATAGCACCGAAAATAAGGTTATATCCTTCAATTTTACATCCCCAATCATAAACGATAGAGGAGAATATGCCGTTCTCTCCGTAGAAAATACACAGCATTCATTATCTCTGGTAGGTTATCCAATAATGCCATACAAATCAGAAATACTTGTGTTTCCGTTCGGAACGAAAATCGAGGGCATAGATGTTAAGACAGGCGATGTGCATATAACGCACCTCGACAAAAAAATCATGCCTGCACCGGAACCGGTTCCATCGAACATGCAGAACGTGAAGGTGGAACTAACCGAGGGCGAGGTGTACGAAAGTAATGAGATGTATCCTTCAAACTGGGCCACGTACAATATAGGGGCTGGTATTGAAAACGGAGAGCATGTGGTATTCCTTTCAATACATGCATTTCCCGCACGTTACACCCCGTCAACAAACGAACTTGAATATTTGGATGAGATGAACATTGAAGTAAAATATATTCCCCCGGAAAAGCCAATGCTTACAAATGATGTTTACGATCTGTTGATTGTTGCACCATCCGAATTCAAAAATGCACTTCAGCCGCTTGTCGAGCACAAAAATAACTGGGGAATTTCCACATATATTGCCACATTGAACGAGGCTTACTCTTCGAATGGAAGGGATGACTCTGAGAAGATAAAATATTTTATCAAGGATTCAATAGAGAAATGGGGCATTGAGTACGTGATGCTTGTGGGAAGTGCCGATAAAGTGCCGGTAAGGTTGTCATATACCTACGACGGTGAGGAAAGTAACTTTCCGAGTGACCTCTACTATGCCGATATATATGATGCCGATGGGCATTTTTCTTCTTGGGATACGAATGATAATGACCTTTTTGGAGAATACCAGTATCATGGGAAAACCGACGAGATGGATTTATACCCGGACGTTTACATCGGCAGATTGGCATGTGACAATGTTGCAGAAGTATCGGCGGTGGCCAACAAAATAATTTATTACGAGGGCAGCACATACGGAAGCAAGTGGTTCAAACGGGCGGTGTTGTGCGGCGGGGACAGCCATGACGACAACGGCAATGTATATGAAGGAGAGTATACAAAAGAGCGTGCTCTCAACTATCTGAATGACTTTGAAGTCACAAAACTTTATACCTCTATGGAAAATCTGGATGACAAGAGTATAAAAGGGGCGATAAATGATGGTGCAGGATTTGTTGATTTTTCCGGCCATGGAAACAGATACAGCTGGGCAACTCATCCCCCCGGTGAATTCAATACATGGATTGGCATAGACATGAGCGATGTCTCCTTGCTCTCAAACAACAACGAGTATCCGTTAGTGATACTTGATGCATGTTCCACCGGCGATTTTGAGTATGGCAACTGTCTGGCATGGCATTTTGTAAAGGCAAGTGATAAGGGTGCAATTGCAACCTTCGCAACCACGGCACTATCATGGGGATACCTGGGCTCCTCGTGCATTGCAGGACTGTCGGGATACATGGATATACATCTAACCAGGCATTTTTCACAAATGGAAAAGGCAGGGGACATACTTGCCCACAGCATAGAGGACTATCTCAATTACCACTCCAATATGCAAAAGACAGATTATAAGACCGTCGAGGAGTTTGAGCTGTTTGGCGACCCGACCTTGGTGATAGGCGGGTACAAGGGATGCAGTTTGGGCAAACCCCGACCCGGATATCTTTATATTTCCAACAAGGAGATTATGCCTACGCTGCTTGGCAGAACGGTCATACTCGGAAAAATAGAAATCGAGGCGGCAACATCGACCGACATAACAAAGGTGGAATTTTATATTGATAATGAACTGAAACATACTGCGGAGAACGGACCATATACATGGCTGTGGGATGAGAGGGTATTCGGAAAGCATAATGTAAAGATCGTCGGATATTTGGAAGGTGGGAGCACAACGGAAAACGCACGTGACGTCATTATTTTTAACATATGATAAAAAAAGTAACTGTCACAGGTCACATTGCACTGGATTTTATATTTGACATACCCAGCCATCCTGAGAAAGACCACTCGATTTTCATAAAGAACAAGGAAAAATATTTTGGCGGCGGGGCAGCCAACATTGCCTCAGGCATTGCAAAGCTTGGCTGCAGGAGCGAACTCATTGCTGCCGTGGATGAAAATTTTGATGGAAGTGCATATTATGCCCACCTGAAAAATCTGGGGGTAGAACTTAGTGTGAAAGAGTTCAAGGGAGAAATCGCCCAGGCATACATATTCAACGATGAAGAGCACAAACAGATAACCTACTTCTACTGGGGGGTATCGGAGAAAATGAAAAATATCAAACCTGCTGTAAGGGATACCGTTCACATCGCTCCTTCCCATCCGGAATTTGCATGCAACATGGCAGAGAAAGCAAAATTTCTCGCATTCGAACCGGGCCAGGACATCCCGAGATACACAAAGGAACAACTGTCTTTCATCATGGACAACGCAAACATTCTTTTCTGCAACATCTTCGAACTGAGGCAGATGGAGGGAATTCTGGGCATGGACAGGAAAGAGATAGCAAGACGAATGGATGTAATCGTGACGGAGGGAAAGGATGGAAGCACTTTTTACAGTCGGGGCGACAGAAAAAGAATTCCTTCAGTGAAAGTGGCTGACAATGCCGACCCGACGGGGGCAGGCGACAGCTACAAGGCGGCATTCTGGGCCGGGCTGATGCACGGGATGGATATGGAAACATCATGCAAACTGGGGAGTGTGGCATCCTCCATGGTGGTGAGAGAGAAAGGGGCCCAAATTGGAATGCCCAACTGGGACGGGCTTGTCGGACTGTATAATGCTCATTTTGGGGAGACAAAAAAGATTTAACCCTGCATTCTCTTTACAGGGCATGCTTAGGAGCCATTATTCCGTTGATGTAAGGGAGGAAGAATTCGGCAAGGACATATCAATTGCAGGATGGATAGAGGATATTCGAAATCTCGGAGGAATCGCCTTTATTTTGCTGAGGGATAAGAAGGGAATATCACAGATAACCTGCATTAAGAAGGAAACGCCGGAGATATTCGAGAAAATAACCCTCCTTTCAAGGGAAAGCATCATATCCGCAAAAGGATTATGCCAGAAAAACGAGAAGGTAAGGAACGGATGGGAACTGCTGCCCAAGGAGGTAGATGTACTTTCATCCGCAGAAACCCCGCTTCCGATGGGCATTGCAGACAAGGTAAACGTTGACTTTGACACACGCCTTGACAACCGCTTCATAGATTTGAGACGGGAAAAAGTAATGGCAATTTTCAGGATAAGGCATACTTTTATTGGGGCAGCATCCGACTTTCTAGCATCCAGCGGCTTCATCCAGGTTCATACCCCGAAAATTACCGTCTCGTCCCCGGAAGGAGGAACTGAAGTTTTCAAAATAAATTACTTCGGAAGAGATGCATATCTCGTGCAGTCCCCACAGCTCTACAAGCAGATATTGATGGCAACGGGAATGGACAGTGTTTACGAGGTGGCATGGTATTTCAGGGCAGAGGAACATGACACTTCACGACATTTGAACGAGTCGACGGCCATGGATGTGGAGATGGCCTTCATAGACAGCGAGGAAGATGTTATGAGTATAGGAGAACGGATGGTGAATGTAACCCTCGAAAAAACAACTGAAGAGAGAGAAAAGGAACTGGAAATACTGAACGTAAATATGGAAATTCCGGAATTGCCTTTTACAAGAATAAAATATGATGAAGTCGCAGAAATTCTTGAAAAGCATGCAGACTTCAAATGGGGTGATGACCTCGGTACAGACGAGGAAAAGATTGTGGGAAAGGAAGTCGGGGAACGATTCTATTTTATCACCAAGTTTCCGCTGGAGGCAAAGCCGTTTTATGCTATGCCAGACGGACGGTATGCAAGAGCTTTTGATATGGCATGCAACGGAACTGAAATTTCATCAGGTGCCCAGCGAATTCACGACTACAACATGCTCAAAAATAGAATTACGGAAATGGGAATGAACGTAGAAAATTTCAGCGAATATCTGAAGGCTTTTCGATATGGAATGCCCCCCCATGGCGGGTTTGGTTTTGGAATAGAACGTTTTTTGATGGAGGTGCTAAATCTAGGCAACGTAAGAGAATGCATTTTATTCCCGAGGGACAAGAAGAGGATAAGTCCATAGGCTTAAGAAAAATGCAAAAATACCATTTTAGCCCACTGAGCAAGACATTAGAGGAATTTAATTATCATTTGATATATGTCCTAAAGTTAAATATGGGTGACATACTCCCCGCCATGAATGGCGGGGCTTCTCACGAAGAGGAGGGCTGGCGAAATGCAGTCAATGTGGTCTGATGTACCTTATGTTTTCTCACATAGTTTATGGCCGTTTCAACATCTGCATC
>Ga0315549_1003180_pt1 | contig 14867 bp, 5 predicted proteins | sample SalMarSW160200MG_FD_203101 | JGI IMG/M metagenome (GOLD analysis project Ga0315549, IMG submission 203101) | Salt marsh sediment microbial communities from the Plum Island Ecosystem LTER, Massachusetts, United States - Salt Marsh Sediment SW1601-200 ... | reverse complement strand
CAAATATTAGCAAAGATATAAAAACAATAAATTTCTTCATCTTTCGCCCCCTTATCTCACTATTAAAAACTTGCGGGAAATGCTTTTCCCATCAGGAGTTCTTATATGAGCAATATAAATACCGCTCGCCGGCTGCTGATCGGAATCCGTAATAATATATTGACCAGTAGCACCAGGAGCTGCCCATACTTCCGTTCCGGTTTCGTTAGTATGATTGATGGTTGTCACCAGCTTTCCCGATTCTGTCAATATAGTGATTGTGCAACTGGGAGGTAACTTGACAAAGGTTAGTTTTAGTCCATCTCCTTCACTGTATCTCGAACGTGCCGAAGCATTAACATTCAAAGGATTTGGGACGACTCTGATGGAATCAAGATGGTCGATTACCGGATAAGATTGTAAATTTGCCGCTATTTCGGCCATTGTCAAAAATATTCCGCTTTCAATTCCTGCGGGGCTAACGGCTGTAATCGCGTAATAATAATCAAAAGCCGTAGTAACATCCGTATCTTCATATAGTCTTGTACTCCCATCAACAGAGTCGATCACTTGCCAGTCACCTGTAATTATCGATCCCTGCTTCTCATATACATATCCGCCTAAAGCTCTGTAGATTCTAAACTTTGCAATATCCGAAGATGAAGGTTCATAAGCAGGCTCGTAACTCCATGTCAGCCTTATCATATCGGGCGCGGAAGTAACCTCAAAAACGGAAGGAGGTGCAGGAGACGTAGGTATATTATAATTCATGTTAAAGTTTCGCTGTGCGTTCATCCCGTTGTTGAAAAGGGAATCCTTGCCTGTCGCCACCATCAGGTCCTTAGCTATATCATTAAATGTAGATAGAGGTGATAAGGCAGTTGAATATACATTGAATATCGGATCTCTTTTCTTCAACTCTTCTACCATTTGAGCTGAATCCAAACCTGCCAGCCAGCTGTAAGAAGCTGCATTTCCATTATCCCACGCTTCCCCGAGAAGGTATGAAGTCTTCCTGCTTATGGCTCCGCCTACATAAGCATATACATACCTCAGGGTATCCCCGAATTCCATCTGGTAAGGTCCTATAGACCAATGATTCTGCTGGTCAAACCTCATCCACGAGTTATCTGCGGCATAGGCATATCCCCTGGCCGGGTCCAACTCTCCCCATCTATCATAAGGTTGTTCATAATAAGTCTTTGCGCCGCTGGCGGTAGTATCGTAAACATCATAAACACTATCCATATAATAAGCTTCTTGAAAATTTTGTTCTGACGGGTCAATACCAAATACTCCCTTCACCATAACTTCATAAGCAAAACGGTGGTCCGAGCTGGTCGCTGCGGGAAAATCCCCAATTATTCCACCGTTCAATATAATCCAGCTGGGCTCCGCCAGCAGACTTGTATGCATACTTGGCTGGGCAGGGTCATTACTCGCGACAACACTCGCAGAGGGATTATAATTCTGCGGAACATCAATACTTTTAGGAGCAAATAAAACCGCCGAACCTCCGAAACGGGCTCCGTTCAGAATAGTCCACTGACCAGCTGAAACGTTAAAACCATAACTATCACGCGATAACCCTCCTGCTCTAAGAGGAGTGACATAATCAATCCTAAGAGAATCATCATCCTGAGGATAGGAAAGTCTATTGTCTGGGTTTTCTTTTTTTGTTGTTCCTGCAAAGGTAGGGAATACTTTATTGCTCCCGGTACCGTTTATCGCAGCCTCGGGAACTCTGGTAATATAGACATCCTCTAATGTCTGTTCCGGAAGTTCGATAGCATCATCCCTATCAACATTTCCCGTATTTACAAATGTCCAATCCCATATAACATAATCATCATGTCCGGGCTGGCTCCAGGCTAACACTCTCTGCTTAACATCCAGACCCATGCTCAACCTGACATTGGACTCGACCATTATATCGGCTGTTCCCCATATTTTCCCGGGGGCCACTTCATCTCCAGACGTAGGAAATGGATCTTCTGTATGTATTCCATCGATAATTATCTGCGGAAGAGGATACCTCATATACCTGCGAATTAAATAGCCCTCTTCATCCGGAACGGCAAATTGATAAATATCAAGTTCACGTTTACGAGTGCAACTTCCTGTAACATAAGCATCCCATCTATGTCCGGTCGTATCCACCCAGTTTCGAGCACCGAAAAACAATCCGGCACTCTTAAGAAGTCCTCCCGGCCACATGGTTTGATACTCATCAGAAAAGGTAACGTAACTGCCTCTATAGTAGGCAACCATACTATGTTCATAAACATCTTCGCTCTGACAACCGTGGTCATATATACGGGCTTCAGCTTTTCCCACTTTGACCATTTTAGCAACCTGGGCATGGACACCGCTCATGGGAAAAAAGACCAGCAGAAATATCAATATTAATAACTTTCTCTGTTTCATTTTCAATAACCTCCTTTTCTTCTAAAAAGAGAACCTTATTCCAAACTGCACATATCTGGGGTCAAGGTACCAAAGGAATTCTCTATTCGGATTATTTATATATGGTTTATCAACACTTCGCAAATCTCCAATGTGATCCGGTTCAACCCCAAGCTGTTCAGGACCGGATACATCATCATCCACCAGAAAAGGTTCCTCATCATAGATCTCGAGATGAAGGGATTTAAGATATGCAATTCGGTCCCCGTCGTTAGGTACTGAAGGGTCGAAGCCCTGAGAATTCAGAGTCTGCCAGTCAAAAAGATTGTGCACATCCATAAACAGATTAGCTTTAACACCGCCGACCGAAATATTCTTGTTTATACTCATATCCACCAAACGAGTAGCCGGCCATTGGATATTGTTTTGCAACACTTTTTCCCAATCTTCTCCATAAGGATTCCAGTCTTCATAATATCCCGCTCTCCAGCTATACACAAATGAAAGATTATAACCTCCTAAAAATATTCCCCAATCCTGAGGTGCCAACAATGTAAATTGAGCCCTGAAAACCGGTCGCGGAAGGGGGCTATCCTCCTCGGGGTCTACCTCTATTTCGGTTGACTGTGCCTGCGGATCCTCATAATTTTGCCTTACTCCAATTCTTCCTGATGTTTCCACCCTGTAATCATAATTTACCCAACCGGTAAAAAACCTTCCATGGTCTTTTCTAAACTCAAATTCAAAACCTTTTGTATCACCATACCCGGTGTTGTCGACCGTGAGATAATCAACATATAGCGCTTCAAGACCTTCATATCCAACCTGACCACTCTCATTATCTATATCCTTATAGTAACCCGAAACCCTTGCCATATAAGTGTTGGCTATACTGCTTTCAAAACCCACCTCATAAGAAATTGTCCTCTCCATCTTAAGACGCGGATTCCCCAGTAAAAGAATCGGGTCCTTATATTCACCCCAGAGAATCTTATACCTGTTCTCGTTGGTTGGCAGGGAGTAAAAATGTCCGTAATTGAAGAACAACTTGCTTCTTTCCAATACCGGGAATGAAATTCCAAGTCGAGGACTTATCTGAAAGAGTGAAGCCACGTCTTCTAGATCACCCTCGGTAAACAAAGTATTTTTCATATATCTAGAAAAAAACAACGAATATCTATCTTCAATCAACGGCCATTCGATATTCGGGTCCGAGTAATCGAACCTTAAACCTAAAGTGGCGAACATTCCTTCGAATTCAATCTTATCCTGAATATAGCCGCCTGCAAGGATAGGATATGCATCATAGTTATTATAGATATAATCCTGAGCCGAAAACTCGGTTGGGTCTGTGCCTTCGGGCGGCCAGAACCATCCGTCATTGGTAATAAAATATTCATGCAGTTTATCATATTGAAACGAAAGACCGAATTTTATCAGATTATACTTATCCAACTGTGAGCTCATATCGAAATTCGCGCTGTAGGTCTCTGACCAGGAAGTATTCCAGGTTCCACATTGATGGGCAAACCCAAATGCCACGAGGCCACTAGCATCATATAAATAGTTGGGTTCATATCGAGGGTCAGCCCATCCATACGGGAGGTTATCAACAGGATATTCAGTATTACCTAATATCATCGTATCTTTGAGGAACCATAGCACCACTGTATCTCCGCCCATGCGAGTTGGCACATCATAACCGAATTTAGCACTATTGTTCCTGCGTATATAAGTCAAATGTACATCATAAAAAGTATTCTCTGACAAAGCATGCTGCAGCGTGAGACCGTACATTCTGGAAGTAATATCTATCGGGGTTAACGCATTTACTCTGTACAGGTGATCAAGACTCAATTTATCACTGCCGTGCCATCTTCCATCATAATCCCCAATGGAGAATAACATATCCGACCCACCTCTCAGGTAGCCCTGTCCGATATTCCCGTCGGGATAATCGGGGTTACCCACCTGGTGACCCTCGCCGAACACAGTAAGAGAATTAATAATTGAGTAAGCACCCTTCAAATTTGCCTTAATATTACCAAAACGAGAAGTCAGCTTTAAACTCGCCATGCGTTCCCTGTAAAAATCCCTGCTGTCCGGAATAGCAAACATTTCATTATGGTCCCTGTAAGAAGTATAAAATGTCATATCACCTAAATAACTGCCAATAAAGGGAATAGGACCACCAAAGCCAGCGTCCAAGGTCCAATCCGGCTTATTGCCGTATTCGCCGGTCCTATCTTCCCCTGTACGCGTATAAGGGACCCTTTCATATCCTATCAATGTGGGATCACCTGCTCCGTCATAAATAGGAGAATACATGAAATCACCACCGTTGTAGATTTCTAAGAGAGAATCTGTTCTGGGTATATTAATACGACGCATCCACAGAAATCTATCACGCGCCATTTCATAAGTAGCAATATTCGTGTCTCTTCCTACCTCTCTTATCCATCCCCTAAATGATGGATAACTGTTATATTTAACTGTATCGTAAAACGGGCTAGCTTCACTATTCCATACTCTATTAGAGCCTTTAAAGCAAACGCTGTCATACTTAATAACCGTATCACAACCGATAGTATCTTCTCCCACTATATTCCATACGTAACCCGTATCCAGCTTATTCCATAGAAATGGCACATTATAATAATTATCAGGGTCAAAGATAGATAGACCGCTATGCTTTTGATACCCCGGAGTATATCTGATTTCAAAGGAACCTTCGTATTTTCCGGGAGAACCTTCTCTGGTTACAACATTTATAACTCCCGAACGAACATTCGCGTATTCTGCGGCAAACCCTCCTTTCATCACACTAACCTCTTTTATCTCGCTGAGGTTGGGCATCATGATAGGTTCGTTTGCTCTCTGGTCGACAAGAAGTAAACCATCAGCCATCAATTTGGTCTCACCTTGACTACCACCCCTAACACTCCAGCCTGCTATCCCGGACTGTAAGTTGAGATATTGAGTCACGCCTGAAACAAGAGGCACAGCCTCTATTTCACTTTTATCGGCAGCGAAAGAACTGGAAGAAAGGTCCATCTTGACAACTTCCCTTTCAGCCTGGACTGTTATGCCCTCTCCTACCACAACTGTTGGCTCTAATTCAAAATTAAGCGGGGTCGTATGTCCGGATGTAACTCTAACACCGGTCTTCGTAACAATCGTATAGCCCATCATTCTTGCCTGAACTTTATAAGTACCGGGCTCCAATCTTATTATGTAATAATAACCATCCACATCACAGGCAGCCCCCCTCTCGGTACCTTCAATTAAAACATTGGTACCAGGTAAAGGTTCACCTGTTTTAGCATCCACAATAACACCGGCAATCTTTCCGGTAACTGCCGCTTCAGCATGTTGAGTAACAACAAAGAAAGCGACAAACACAAGTAAGCCATATAAAATCCACTTTAGCCACAATTCTCTTCCCCTTACTGCTTTTTCCATTAAAACCTCCTTTCCTTAGATTTCAGGAAATAAGTTACGCTGGGTAAATTAAACAAAAAAACATCGATAATCATTTTTTCTTTATACACCTCCTTAAATTTGACATGATGATTCAAATTGCTAAAAACCTCCTCGTGAAATCTCGGCCATACAAATAAAATAGAACAAACGAAAACACAGATATCAACCAAACTCTTGTAAGCGTAATTTTTATAGCACCCTCCTTATTTCACTGAACCCAATAAAAAATACTACACCTTCAATATAAAACACTCAAAATATTATTCTCAATTCACAATATATTCAATTACCCTTATTATGTTATCCACTTTTCCCTTATTTCTATTTCATGCTATGGATGACATCACAATCACAACCAGAATATTTTTCCTCTATTAACTCATTTAATTCCAGTGCCCTTATAAACTCTATCTTAATGAATTTTACTGTAATTGTCAAGGGGTTTTTTTACGAAAAACACGAAACCCCTAAAACAAAAAAACTGATTTTGCCACAGAGGCACAGAGAACACAGAGGAAAAAATACTTTTGTTTGTTCAAAACCCAACCCCAAAGCCCCAAATATTTAGACAGGATTAACAAGATTTACAGGATTTCTTTTTTTAATTTCTCAACCTCTAACATCCTAACAATAATATTAACAACGAATCACCCGAATAACACAAATATTTTCAATTTATTCGTGAAATTTGTTGTTGAAAAATGGGTTGTAGGGGAAAAAGAATAAAAAACTCTGCCTGCCCCGCTTGCCCCGTAAGGAAGAATGACTGTAACAGGGTGTAAATCTGTGGCTGATAATCGGGGCAGAGATGATAATGATTATCCATCACACAATAACCCAACAACCTTATTTTTAACTTTTTCGATTTCTCACTCAAAAGATTCAGAAAATAGGATTTTGATTTATCGCCTGAAAATATCCCCTTACCCTCTAAACCTCGATTCTTTACATGATGATACGAACTATCATATAACACTCTCGCTCTTTGCATAAAACGATTATACAAAAATACGAGCTCATACCAATACTATTGCCATAGATTAAAGCACCGTCCCCCTTACCCCTCCAACAGCATATTTATTTCTTTAAGCTGCAGAGCCCGGCTTCTTCTAAAATGAAAATCCGACAGAGGCTCTATTGACCATGTCATATAGTTTGAAAGCACTATAGGAATAGTCAATCTTTACATTTTTTACATTAATACCAATTCCCGTATTTAAACCTTCCGCAGAATAATTAAATTTATATCCCGCTCTGAAGAAAATCGTATTCTTGAATCCAAATTCTCCTCCCACATTATACTGTTGCTTCCAGTCGCGAGGATGCAGCATTTCCGCTCCTATATTAAACGAATAATCGGGATAATCTCCGAAGAAATCAAGAATATCGGCACCCACGCCAAGAGCAAAGGTCAAGGGCAATTCAAACCCAATTTGTTCGTAAGCTACCCTGGGAGAAAAATTTCTGACAGACATACCGAAAGCGAAACTTTCGAAACCGGGATAAAAAAGCAACCCAAAGTCGTAGGACATAGTCGAAGCCTTGTTATCTTCCATATAATACCCGCTTGCACTATCTCCTTTTTCATTCTCTCCCAGAAGCTGGGAAACATATTTGACCTGACCACCGACCGTAAACTTATCGGTGAATTCTCTGGCATAAGCAACGCCCGCGCAAAACGCTGATACATCCAGCAGACCTAAATCTTCATATCCTGATTCAGTACCTTCAGCCACCCGAGTACCGTAAAAATCCCCATAATCAGGATATATAATGCTAAAGCCGAAATTTCCCCAGACCCCGGCATTTAAGACCCCAGCCAAATAAAGATAATTAATATCGGCGATCCACTGCGTCCCACCAACAGATAAATCAAAACTATTATCAATTTCCCCTATACCGGAAGGGTTATAAAAGAGAGCTGAAGCATCCTGCCCTAACACAGTAAATGCTTCTCCCATTCCGCAGGCCCTGGCTCCTGCACCCACATCCAGAAATTTACATCCCGTCTGGGCAATCTTATCCTGTGCGTAAGAATTAAACGAAAAAACCAATATTAGTAAAGATATAAAAACAATAAATTTCTTCATCTTTCGCCCCCTTATCTTACTATTAAGAACTTACGGGAAATGCTTTCGCCTGTAACGTCATCATGTATATGAGCAATATAAATGCCGCTCGCAGGCTGCTGGTCGGAATCCGTAAGAAGAAATTGATTACGAAATTCCCATACTTCCGTTCCGCTTCCGTTAGTATGCTCGATGGTTGTCACCAACTCTGCCGATTCTGTGAATATAGTAATTGTGCATTCGGGAGGTAATTTAACAAAGGTTAGTTTTAGTCCCTCTCCTTCACTGTACCTCGAACGTGCCGAAGAATTAACATTCAAAGGATTTGGGACGACTCTAACGGCTTCGAGGCTGTCTCCCGGATAACTTTGTAAATTTGCCGCTAATTTGGTCATTGTCAAAAACATTCCGCTTTCAATTCCTGCGGGGCTAACGGCTGTAATCGCGTAATAATAATAAACAGCCGGAGTAACATTCGTATCTTCATACAGTCTTGCAGTCCCATCAACGGAATCGATCAATTGCCAGTCGCCTGTAATTATCGATCCCTGCTTCTCATATACATATCCGCCTAAAGCTCTGTAGATTTTAAACTTTGCAAGATCCGAAGATGAAGGTTCATAAGCAGGCTCATAACTCCATTTCAACTCTACCATATCGGGCGCGGAATTAACCTCAAAAACGGAAGGAGATGCAGGTGAAGCGGGTATATTATAATTCATATTAAAGTTTCTCTGTGCGTTCATTCCGTTGTTGAAAAGAGAATCTTTGCCTGATGCGACCAACAGGTCCTTCGCTACATCATTAACTGTAGGTGCAGGCGATAACCTTGGATTCGTATAATATACATCGAATATAGGGTCTCTTTTCCTCAACTCTTCTACCATTTGAGCCGAATCCATACCTGGCAGCCAAGAAGCCGCTGTCCCACCATCCCACGCTTCACCTAGAAGGTATGAAGTCTTCCTGCTTATGGCACCACCTACATAGGCAAAGACATATCTCAGAGTATCCCCGAATTCCATCTGGTAAGGTCCAATAGAATGATGACACTGCTGGTCAAATCTCATCCACGAGATTTCTGAGGCAAAGGCATATCCCCTGGATGGGTCCAGCTCTCCCCATCTATCCACAGGTTGTTCATAATAAGTAGCTGCACCGCTGGCGGTAGTATCGTAAACATCATACAGACTATCCATAGAATAAGTCTCTTGGAAATTAGGAATTGTTGGGTCAATACCAAATACTCCCTTCACCATAACTTCATAAGCATCAACAAATTCCGAGCTTGTCATTGCACCAAAATCACTCAATATTCCATTGTGCAATAAAATCCAGCTGGGCTCCGCCAGCATACTTGTATGCATAGATGGCTGGGCAGGGTCATTACTCGCAGGAGTATTTGGAAACTGTGGAACATCAGTGCTTTTAGGGGCAAATAAAACCGCCGTGCCCCCAAAACGGGCTCCGGTCAGAACATTCCACTGATTAGCTGAAGCGTTAAAACCATAACTATCTCTCGTTAAACCACCTGCTCTAAGAGGAGTAACATAATCAATCCGAAGGGAATCATCATCCTGAGGATAGGAAAGTCTATTGTCATGGGCTTCTTTTTCTGTTGTTCCTGCAAAGGTAGGCAGTACTTTATTGCTCCCGGTACCGTTTGGCATAGCCTCGGTAATCCTGGCAATATAAACATCCTCTAATGTTTGTTCCGGAAGTTCGATTTCATCATCCTCATCTACATTACCCGTATTTACAAATGTCCAATCCCATATAACGTAATCATCATGTCCGGGCTGACTCCAGGCTAACACTCTCTGCTTAACATCCAGACCCATGCTCATCCTGACGTTGGACTCGACCATTACATCGGCAGTTCCCCATATTTTTTCGGGCGCCACCTCATCTCCAGACGTAGGAAATGGATCTTCACAATGATCTCCATCCACAATTATCTGCGGAAGAGGATACCTCATATACCTGTGTATTGTCAAACCCCCTTCATCCGGAACAGCAAATTGATAAATATCAAGGTCACGTAAACGAGCGCAATGTCCTGTAATCATAGCATCCCATATTTGTCCAGTTGTATCCACCCAGTTTCGAGCCCCAAAAAGCAATCCGGCATCCTTAAGAAACGCTCCCGGCCACGAGGCTGTATTAGAAAGCTCCTGAGCCACGGTACAGTAACTGCCTCTATAGTACGCAATCACACCATAATCATAAACTTCACTGCTATAACAGCCGTGGTCATATACACGGGCTTCAGCTTTTCCCACTTTGGCCAGTTTAACAATCTGGGCATGGACACCGCTCATGGGAAAAAAGACCAGCAGAAAAATAAATATTAATAACTTCCTCTGTTTCATTTTCAATAACCTCCTTTTCTTCTAAAAAGAGAACCTTATTCCAAACTGCACATATCTGGGGTCAAGGTACCAAAGGTAATCTCTATTGGGATTATTTATATATGGTTTATCAGCACTTCGCAAATCTCCAACGTGATCCGGTTCGACTCCCAGTTCTTCAGGACCGACTACCGATTCATCATCCACAAAAGGTTCCTCATCAAAGATCTCGAGACGAAGGGATTTAAAATATGCAATTCGGTCCATGCCACCAGTTATAGTAGGGTCAAAGCCCTGAGAATTCAGCGTCTGCCAGTCAAAAAGATTGTGCACTTCCATAAACAGATTAGCTTTAACACCGCCGACCGAAAGATTCTTGTTTATACTCATATCCACAATACGAGTAGCCGGCCATTGGATATTGTTTGCCAAAACCTCATCAAACTCCACACCATAAGGATTAAACATATCATAGTAACCCGCTCTCCACTGATACAAACATGAAAGATTATAACCTCCTAAAAATATTCCCCAATTCTGAGGTGCCGACAATGTAAGTTGAGCCCTGAAAACCGGTCTCGGAAGGGGTTTATTCTCCTTGGGGTCTACCTCTGCTGCACTTGACTGTAACAGCGGATCCTCATAATTTTGCCTTAATCCAATTCTTCCTGATGTGTGTACCATGTAATCATAATTTACCCACCCGTTAAAAAATCTTCCATGGTCTTTCCTAAACTCAAATTCAAAACCCCTTATATCACCATAGCCGGTATTTTCGTTAGTTGTATAATTAACATCTCCGTAATAACTTAAATATTTAACCTGACCGCTCTCATTAGTTATATCCTTATAGTAACCCGAAACCCTTGCCATATAAGTGTTGGCTATACTGCTCTCAAGACCCACCTCATAAGAAACTGTCCTCTCCATCGTAAGACGCGGATTCCCCAGGAAATCAATCGGATCACTCTCTGCACCCCAGCTAATCTTATACCTGTTCTCGTTGGCTGGCAGGGAGTAAAAATGTCCGTAATTGAAAAACAACTTGCTTTTTTCCAATACCGGGAATGAAATTCCAAGTCGAGGACTTATCTGAAAGAGTGAAGCCACGTCTTCCACAGGACCCTGAGTAAACAAAGAATCTTTAAACCAATTAGAAAAGAAAAGCGAATATCTCTCTGTAGTATCTGGCCACTCAGTATTTGGGTCCGAGTAATCGAACCTCAAACCAAAATTGGCAAACATTCCTTCGAATTCAATCTTATCCTGAATATAGCCGCCTGCAAGGATAGGATATGCATCATAGTTAACATAATAACCCACAGTATGATCCTCGGTTGGGTCTACGCCAGGGGCCGGCCAGAACCATCCATCATTGGTAATAAAATATTCATGCAGTTTATCATATTGATACGAAAGACCGAATTTTATCAGATTGTACTTATTTAATTGTGAACTCATATCGAAACTCGTGCTGTAGGTCTCTGACCAGGAAGTATTCCAGGTTCCACATTGATGGGAAAAACCAAATGACGCTTTGCCACTAGCATCATATAAATAGTTGTCTTCAGATAGAGGGTCAGCAAATCCATAAGGGATGTTATCAACAGGATATTTAGTATTACCTAATATTATCGTATCTTTGAGGAACCATAGCACCACTGTATCTCCCATCAAACGAGTTGGCACATCATAATTGAATTGAGCCCTATTGTTCCTGCGTATATAAGTCAAATGTACATCATAAAAAGTATTCTCTGACAAAGCATGCTGCAGCGTGAGACCGTACATTCTGGAAGTAACATCGAACGGGGTTAACCCATTTACTCTGTACAGCTGATCGAGATTCAATTTATTACTGCCGTGCCATCTTCCATCATAATCCGCAATGGAGAATAGCATATCCGACCCGTCTTTCAGGTAGGCCTGTCCGATTTCCCCCGCGGGGTAATCCCCTTGCCACATGTGACCCTCGCCGTACGGGGAAAGGGAATTAATAATTGAGTAGGCACCCTTTAAATTCATCTTAATATTCCCAAAACGTGAGGTCAGTTTTAAACTCGCCATGCGTTCCCTGTAATAATCCCTGCTGTCCGGAATAGCAAACGTTTCATTATGGTCCCTGTAAGAAGTATAAAATGTCATATCACCTAAATACTGACCCAATATGGGAACAGGACCACCAAAGCCGGCGTCCAAGGTCCAATCCGGCTTATTGCCGTATTCGCCGGTCCTATCTTCCCCTGTATGCGTATAAGGAACCTTTTCATATCCTACTAATAGAGTATCACCTTCATAAATCGGAGAATACATGAAATCACCACCGTTGTAGATTTCTAAGAGAGAATCTGTTCTGGGTATATTAATACGACGCACCCACAGAAATCTATCACGCGCCATTTCATAAGTAGCAATATTCGTGTCTCTTCCTACCTGAGATATCCATCCCCTAAATGATGGATAACTGTTATATTTAACTGTATCGTAAAACGGGCTAGCTTCACTATTCCATACTCTATTAGTGCCTTTCCAGCATACACTGTCATACTTAATAACCGTATCACAACCGATAGTATCTTCTCCCACTATATTCCATACGTAACCCGTATCCAGCTTATTCCATAGAAATGGCGCATTATAATAATTATCAGGGTCAAAGATAGATAGACCGCTATGCTTTTGATACCCCGGAGTATATCTGATTTCAAAGGAACCTTCGTATTTTCCGGGAGAACCTTCTCTGGTTACAACATTTATAACTCCCGAACGAACATTCGCGTATTCTGCGGCAAACCCTCCTTTCATCACACTAACCTCTTTTATCTCGCTGAGGTTGGGCATCATGATAGGTTCGTTTGCTCTCTGGTCGACAAGAAGTAAACCATCAGCCATCAATTTGGTCTCACCTTGACTACCACCCCTAACACTCCAGCCTGCTATCCCGGACTGTAAGTTGAGATATTGAGTCACGCCTGAAACAAGAGGCACAGCCTCTATTTCACTTTTATCGGCAGCGAAAGAACTGGAAGAAAGGTCCATCTTGACAACTTCCCTTTCAGCCTGGACTGTTATGCCCTCTCCTACCACAACTGTTGGCTCTAATTCAAAATTAAGCGGGGTCGTATGTCCGGATGTAACTCTAACACCGGTCTTCGTAACAATCGTATAGCCCATCATTCTTGCCTGAACTTTATAAGTACCGGGCTCCAATCTTATTATGTAATAATAACCATCCACATCACAGGCAGCCCCCCTCTCGGTACCTTCAATTAAAACATTGGTACCAGGTAAAGGTTCACCTGTTTTAGCATCCACAATAACACCGGCAATCTTTCCGGTAACTGCCGCTTCAGCATGTTGAGTAACAACAAAGAAAGCGACAAACACAAGTAAGCCATATAAAATCCACTTTAGCCACAATTCTCTTCCCCTTACTGCTTTTTCCATTAAAACCTCCTTTCCTTAGATTTCAGGAAATAAGTTACGCTGGGTAAATTAAACAAAAAAACATCGATAATCATTTTTTCTTTATACACCTCCTTAAATTTGACATGATGATTCAAATTGCTAAAAACCTCCTCGTGAAATCTCGGCCATACAAATAAAATAGAACAAACGAAAACACAGATATCAACCAAACTCTTGTAAGCGTAATTTTTATAGCACCCTCCTTATTTCACTGAACCCAATAAAAAATACTACACCTTCAATATAAAACACTCAAAATATTATTCTCAATTCACAATATATTCAATTACCCTTATTATGTTATCCACTTTTCCCTTATTTCTATTTCATGCTATGGATGACATCACAATCACAACCAGAATATTTTTCCTCTATTAACTCATTTAATTCCACTGCCCTTATAAACTCTATCTTAATGAATTTTACCGCAATTGTCAAGGTGTTTTTTTTTACCACGAAACACACGAAATTATTTTTTGTTGTTTTACTAAAACCGAAGACCTAAGACCTAATTTTACCACAGATGACACCCTGGTACGGTCGTTCCTCCCTACCCCATTACAGTCATTCTTCCTTACGGGGCAAGCGGGGCAGGCAGGGGAAAATAAAAAAATATATTTTGTTGTTTAACTAAATCCTAAATCCAAAATTCAAACCCCTAAATTAGAACACAGACAAACACAGATTTTAAGGATTGTTTTTTTTAACCGAGACATAGTGATTTATTCACCGGTGATCCGGCAATCATATATCATTCCTTTAAATCTAATAAAAATTTAATCCTAAAAAGGGGAAATTGTTCCCTTTATAGAAATATACTTCTTCAATCTACAAAGCGGCTTCTTCTAAAAAGAAAATCCGGCAGAGGCTCGATTGATCATGTCATATAATTCGTGCCTGCTGTATGAATAGTCGATTTTCACGCCTCCTAAATTAATACCAATCCCTGCGTTTAGACCTTCCGCGTAACTGTTGAATTTATAACCTGCCCGGAAGAAAATCATATTTTTATATCCGAATTCTCCTCCCACATTATACTGCTCCTGCCAATCGCGAGGATGCAGCATTTCCGCTCCTATATTAAAAGAATAATCAGGATGTTCTCCAAAAA
>Ga0315549_1003178_pt1 | contig 14878 bp, 13 predicted proteins | sample SalMarSW160200MG_FD_203101 | JGI IMG/M metagenome (GOLD analysis project Ga0315549, IMG submission 203101) | Salt marsh sediment microbial communities from the Plum Island Ecosystem LTER, Massachusetts, United States - Salt Marsh Sediment SW1601-200 ... | reverse complement strand
GTCATAGATTCGGTAAAGGCCATAACAGAGCTGTCTTTCACCGAATTGATAAAATTGTACGGCGTAACCACCCAGAGGGCGCTGATATTTACCAACATAACGACAGGGAAGGGCCCTATGATAGCTATAAAGGTTGCAAATCTCAGGCCCGCTCTCGTGGTGCTGCACAACATTACCGTGTCTGATGTAAGCGGTGTTGCCAAGAACATCGCGGGGCTGCTAGGCATTCCTCTTGCCATCTGTGAGGGCGCGAGCATAGATCTGCTCATAGAAAGATTGAAAAAAATTGCTTAGCTTTTAGGGGTTCGCTCTTTTTATCTGGCAGGTTGTTTTCTTTTCGTCTAACTTAACCATGCCGTAAAAGCCTTGGTATGCGGGACCTGGGTAAAACAACGTCGTTTCCCCCAGTTCATCCGTTCCGCTGTTCTCATGAATGTGCGCCGAAATCGCAAGCGCCGGTTTTTTATTCACAATCGCTTCCCTTATGGCGGCAGAGCCAACATGCCTGTTCGGTTTCACCAAATCCAGGGAGGTGTCCTTGGGCGGTGAGTGGACAACCAAAACCCAGCGCCCGGTTACATGTTTGAGCATCCTGCTCAGCGCTTCCTTTGTTTCATCTTCCCCGGGCTCGAACAATGTGTTGAAGGGGGTTATCGCGCCGCCCCAGCCTGCCAATGTCGTGCCTAAAACCTTCCTTCTTCTTTCGTGTAAGTTGACACCATATTCATCGAGCATATCAAGTATTTCGTATGGATCGTGGTTTCCTGGGACGCAGAGAAGGGGTTTGTTGGGAATCAACAATTTCTGTATGACGATGTCGGCAACATCAAGCTGGGAAAAATTTGGTGGTATGTCAAACATGTCCGTGAAATCGCCTGGCGACACCACAACATCAAAATCCTCTTCCTCAACGGCGTCCATTATCTTTTGCAGCGTTTCAAATTTTCCGTGAACATCCGCTATGACTAGTATTCGCATCTTAACACCAATAGTATTAATTAAAGGCCATTATTTTAAAGGTTGGGGTTTGGTAGCTAAATCTTTGTTGCCCAGAACCGCTGGTCTGCTTTCCACCCACTCTCCATCTCAGCCCCCCGCCCCAGTAGTTCCGAAAGTAGATTTATAAGTAGAGGGAATTATTAATATGGCGTCAAAATACGGAAAATGTCCCAAATGTGGCGACGGAGAACTCGTGAAATCTATCACAAATTTCAAAGTTTTGGAAGAGGGAAGTAAGGCGAAGCATACAGAAAGGATAAAATGCAATAAGTGCGACTACGTTGAGATGATTGCACGGCCCGAAACGGAACTCACAGAAAGGGAGCTGAAAAATCTCTCTAAGTAATGTCAGCAAGTGTGTACAACAATACCCCGAACATCTTGGCCGTGACAATAGGTTTCTCTGGAAGCTTCCCGTACAGGAACAGCGAAAGCATCGTGTTCAGCAGCACCCAGAGGTTGTACAGCGTTAGGCTGAACAGGAAGTAGAAGTATCGTATAATGTAGTTCTTGCTCGTTGTGCGTGCTCTGAACGTTTCCTTGACCCTGTAGGCGGTCTCTATGCCCCATCGCCTGCTGTAGGCTTCTTTTATGATAAACGATGTGTTCGCTGTAGTTTCGATGTTCGTTGCGAAAGCATAGGTCTCCGCAGGGTTCCCGCGTGAATATTCCCCTTTCACGAGCACGAGCATGAACCAGGTGTTCGGCTTGTTCCAGTCGCTCTTCATCCTGTAGTCAGTGACATATGGTGCACCTTTCTTTTCTATGATGTCCTTTATCCTCCATGTCCTGACAGCAGGCATGACGAACTTTATCCGGTTGATGTTCATGTATTCGATCACTTTCGTGCTGTAGAAGCCGCGATCCAAGAACACCCTCTTGACCTTCACCTTGCCCTTTATCGCTTCCATGAGCCTCTCAACGGGATAGTCCACCTTCCTGTCAGGCTCCACGGGCACCGCATAGAGGCAGAACCTCTCCCCGTTTATGACAGCGTTCACGGTTGCGAACTTGAAGCAGTAGTTGCTGCCGTTCCTCGGCTTGGTGCCGACCACCATATAGTCGGACTTGTCGCCGTAGTACATCGTGTCTGTACAGTCTATAGCTAGGTCGAGCGGCCTCCTGAGCAATCCCTGCCTTCTCGCCATCTCAAGCGCTGTGTCAAACACGCCGGAGAACAGTTCCTCGACCGAGACCCTGTGCCTGTACTTCTTGAGATGGTACAGCAACGCGTCAGCCGAAGGCGTGCGTTTCCCTTTATGATAAGAGAACGTGCAGGATCCGCTCTCCGTGAAGTCGTGCGTCATTGCGGTATGGGTGAGCATGTCGAGGAAGTCCTTTTGCTTAAAGACCGTGTTGTGAGCCATTTCCAGTGCGATCTTCGGGTATATGTTTCTCCTCATGAGACGGCATATCTCTCCGGTCTTGGCTTTCTTCCTGCGGAACAGGGTTCTTTCTGATGCATCTTTCCTGGGCTTGTCAGAAACGGCGAAATTGAGCAGTATCCCCCTCTTTGTGGCAGTCTCCCTTGAGTATTCGGATATGAAGCCTATGAGTCCCCAGACCTCTTTCGTGAGCCTCTCGTTCATGAAGTAGTTGAATGTGCGTCTCGCAGGAATTATTGGCTTTCCGAGCTTGCTCATGCCGAACCCGAGGTTTTCGGCGTCTTTCGGGTTCTCCTTGAGGTGCTTTATGAGACCAACCTGGAACTTGATGCCCTTCAGCTTCATGAATGTGGTGGCTTTGACCATTTGCGTGGGATTGTGCCTGAATCGCCACTCTTCGCCCCGGTAGGTCTTGAATATGTGAGTGCAAATCGGCGTGACGTCAAGCTCCCGCAGGAACTCTGAGCAGCTCACACTGACCCTGCCCGTGAAGGCGTCGAAAGCCTTATTAATCTCCTCTTCCAAACCGCTTATTGCGGCAGTGTACTCTCGCATGAGTCGCTCCGTCCAGAGGGGTGTGCCTCCAAGCTTATCCCTCTGGTAATGTTTACCGGTGCATTCACCGGTGGATATAATATATTTATCCCTAAAGGTATTTAAAGGTATCGGTAACGCTACCGGTGCATTTATTAGTAAGAGTATGCATTCTAATCTCATGGAGGACAAAATCTCCCAGAAGATAGTGGAAATACTGAAGAAATCAAATGAGCCGCTTGAAACGATGGAGATAGTCAAAGCTACCAAAGGCACAAGAGCCAAGGTCTTGTACAGGCTTATGAATTTGCGTGGGGAAGGTAAAATACATGGGAAATCTATCTCCTCCGGTGCTAAAGGTGTTTGGATTTGGTGGGAATATTAACAAATGAGTAAGAATAATAACATTGGAACTACTATGATATTCCTCCTCAATTCCAACTGATTTTTACTAATAATGAAACCAACCTTTGCACTATTCCTCTCTGATTCAATAAATGCATTAATTCCCGAGAAATCGCCGGAATCTATATGATTTCTATATTTGATTTCGATAGGAAACAGCTTATTACCAAAAGGTATTACTACATCGACTTCGTTTCCATTTTTTTTCCAATAACAAATCTCGCCTTTTATTCCAGTTATGTTATGGCGAAACCTTATACAATGATTAAATGCTACGGTTTCTGCGACAAACCCCATTTCTGCCGGATCTGTTAAAATTGAATCGTCCAGGAGGTTTACTAGATAATTTCTAATTCCTATGTCGTTAATATAGGCCTTTTTAACGATTTTACGTATTCTGCTTTTTTTGCCCAGACTAATGTTTTGTGCTAAATAAACGAGAAGACCATCTCTTAGGTGATGTAAATATTTTGTTACCGTTATTTGGCTCTTTTCACCTAATGTGTTTTGAATGTCTTTGATGTTCAGTGTTTTTGAACTCTGGTGTGCTAATAACACCAACAAATTTTTCATAAAATCCTCTTTTCTCAATGAGTAGGTTTTTGCTAGGTCTGTGTCAATTACTCCATTTATAATCGTTCTCAGATGGTTCATCTTCTGTCTTTTGTCTTCCTCTATCACAACACGCGGATAGCCACCTTGGACAAAAAATTGGTTTAATAGAAGAGATAAACCTTTTTCGTAAATGCCCAGTTCGGATTGACACGACTTTAAAACATTGAAATAGGCGTGTATATCAGGTTTTTTCACCTCCGGTGTTTTAATCATTTTCATGAATCCGTCTCTTAGCTTCCTCCTTTTTTCCCTCAAAAGGGATTCCATTTCCGGTGCACCTTGTTTATGAAAGAAGTATCTTACCGTTTCAAGGAATTTGAATGGGACAACGATTTGATCCATATATCTGCCAACTAATATTTTTTCACAGTCTTTCATAATTTTTGTGCTTGAAGACCCACTTATAATAAATTTGATGTTTTTCTTGTTGGTGCCATGCCAGTTTTTCAGCGAGGTTGCCCATTTTTCAATTTTTTGAACTTCATCAATGAATATGTAAACCCTTTCTCTACATTTTTCCAAACTTTCTTTCAGAATATATGTTTGATACACAGAAAGGCTTTCCTCAAGCATGTTCTTGGTAATTGTATTGAGTTTGAAGTTGTCTCCTTCGATGTACAGTATTCTTTTCGGTGTTGTAGATTTCAAAAGGTGTTGTATCAATTGGTACATGAGTGTACTTTTACCGACCTGTCTACTACCTACAATGATTATGACATCATCTGATAATAGATTCATTTCAAGAGCATCATAATCGAGTCGTTTGAATGGTTCCACATCTGCTACTTTTCCCTCAGTCCACCATCTATTAAGAGCACCGAGCGTCTTAATCAAATCCATCTCATTTGTTCCTTCCAACACAATCACCCATTGTCACATATTAAATATATTATACTATATATAAATATGCTATTTAAATGTGTTATAACATGTTATTATACCATTATGTATCATTATTTGATACGTATGCCAATTTTAATCATATTGACATGTGAAAAGTGTATGCAAAGTAAACTTTATATACTTTGCATGCATTGTATACAACATGGCAACTAGTGTCAGAATATCCCCTGAAACACATAAACATCTTCTTAAGATTTCCGGTGATATGCAGGCCGATTCCGAAGAAAAGGTTACCATGGAAAAGGCCATAGTGAAGCTCATGGAGTACTGGAACGGTAAGGGTGGCGAGAAAAAATGAAAAATATCAAACCTTATTATGGAACAAGTCTTGGAAAAGCGTATTTGGGAGATACACTTAAACTCATCAAGAACATTCCCGATAATTCTATAAATCTGATTGTGACTTCTCCCCCGTATGGTCTGCGTAAAAAGAAGGAATATGGTAATGCTGACCCTGAGCAGTATGTTAAGTGGTTCATGCCCTTTGCAGATGAGTTTTATAGAGTTCTTAAGCCCGACGGTAGCTTTGTTCTCAATATCGGTGGTGGGTGGGAAAAAGGTAAACCTGTACGATCACTTTATCAGTTTGAACTCCTGTTGAAGCTGTGTGAGAAGTTCTTTCTTGCTGAGGAATTTATATGGAACAAACCGGCATCACTCCCTACACCAGCCGAATGGGTGACAATAAGGAGGATACGCGTTAAGGATTCCATAGAATATGTTTGGTGGTTGTCAAAAACCGAATATCCCAAAGCCGATAATAGGAAGGTTCTTCAACCATATAGTGATTCAATGAAAAATCTTTTAAAGAACGGTTATAAAGCCAAAACGAGGCCATCTGGTCATAAAATAAGTGAGAAGTTTAGAACGGACAACAAGGGTTCGATACCGCCGAATTTCCTTTCATTCTCAAACACAGAATCAAATAGCCACTATCTTAGGATGTGCAACAAGCATAATCTCAAGATTCACCCCGCAAGGTACCCACTAAAGCTTCCAGAGTTCTTCATAAAGTTCCTCACGGAGAATGGAGATACTGTTCTTGATCCTTTCGCCGGAAGCAATGTCACAGGAGAAGCGGCAGAGAAGCATGGGAGGAAGTGGTTGGCGTTTGAGATTGTGGAGGATTATCTCAAGTCATCGAAGTTCAGGTTTGACTTGAAACAGAAAGGTTTACACTCCTTTTAAGATTTAATTAATTTCTCTGTTGCCTTGAGCGGGTTATGCCTTTCCACAAATATGTCGCTGTGCGAAGTTCATGAATGTGTTCAGCCTTTCTCTTAATTATGCGGCTGATATTGACTGGATTTTCTTTGATGGCCCCGATGTCATTTTTATCCAATAGTAAGATGTTAACATGAGAAACTTTCATTATTTCAGATGCGAATTTTTTTGCATCACCCGTAAATGTTCCTGTAGAAACAACTAAGACATGTGATGCGTGAGTAAGAGGCAGCAACCCCACTTCTTTTGCTACGTCTTCAAGTCTGACTGAGCTTGTTGGTGTATTCTTGCATTGCACCTGCCACGTTGTAGACAATCCTCCAAACATTCCAGCAAGGAACGCATCAACCTCGCTATAACCAGTATCCTTTGCTCGGAATCTCCACCCATGGAATCTCAATCCGAGTAGCCTCATTATATATATGGCAAAGGCTTCGAGTGCTTGTCCCTTTACATATTTATCTTTTGAATTGAGGCTAGTAAAAATGTCCTCTGGTCTTTTTCGATAATAAGCCATTAAAACGCCATCGAGATTTTTAAAAACTGAATCTAAAAAGGGCGTTAAAACGTCTGAATTGAATTTTTCAGTGAGTTTAAGCTGTGATGTTTTTCCACTCTTCGTTCCGCGAGTTTGATATTCAATTAAACCAGCATGTTTCAATGGTTCAAGGACTTCTTTTGGTAATGATGCACGACCAAAACGACTTCCAAAAGTGGTCTCTGTCATATCCCTTACGTCTGCAGCGGGAACCCACCCATCCGGCCTCATGTTACAAAGGGTTCGTATGAAGTCTGTTTGTTGTTCGGTAAAACCGGCGAGAGATGCAATCATATCATCATTCATTCCGAGGAGTTTTTCTTTAACTGTTATATCAGGAATCCACGCGTCTTTTCCTTTGCCTTTAGGAAACAAACCCGCTTGTGCAAGCCACATGCGTATTGCATTGATTGCAGTATTGTGAACGGTTACACGAAATCCTTGGTCGGTTAGATACTGAGAAAGGCTATCTCCTGTTATAACGAGTCCGTCTTGGGCCATTTGCTGCGCCGCTTCTACAATACGAAGACCACTAAGTTTAATCAAGATGTGTCGTGCAAAAACTTCGTATATTTCTGGCTCGTTGAGTTTTGCCATCTCTTTAGCCAAATCGGTTGCCTGATAAGTGCCTCTTTTCAATAAACCATATTGGACCCCAGCTTCAAGCGGCAATCCTTGCATGCGTTTTGTCGGTGGAGATCTGTATGGTTTTGTTCTCACTGGCTCCCCGACCACAGATTTACGTAATTCCTTGAGATTTCCACTGAGCCTAACTATCATCTTTACGAAATCTGGGAGGCTTATCAGGTCTGGACTGAACTGCGTTCCAACAGGAATTCGACTTTCTTTCGATGCAATCGGCATATAAATATTTATTCATTGTTAAATAAATGGTATTATGGCACCAGGCATCCAGGAAGTGGTGATGAAGTGTCCTTTTTGCAAAGAGGGTGATATAAAGGTTATTCATTCGCCCTCTTCGGTGAGGTTCAAAAAAGGAACATATGGTGGGGGTCGCCCAGGAGTCATTAGATCATCCGAACACACCGAAGTGAAAAACTCTTGTTCTTTTTGTGGAAAGGGTATCAAAGATTTAAAAAGGGCTATAGATAGTGGCATAGTGAAAGAATTATCACACGAAGAACGCCTCAAACGACTCCAGGCGTCTGGGTTGCCAATGAAGATTGTGAGTAAGAGGGAAAGATGACGCCAAATAAAAGGTGACTGATAGGAAGGAGATTGCCTAATCAATTTTCTGGTTCCCCCAACTTAAAGCCTTTGCGGTATTCTTTTCTTTGGAACTTCATGGCCATAACGGCAACAATAAATATTATTGCAAATATTGCGATGACATAAGACACTTTGGATAGACTGTCAAAAAAACTGAATCCAGTCTCGATTTTCATTGCGTTTTCAATGTTCCACAACAACGCTATCAACAAAAGTAAAAGAAGGCCTGCCCCGCCATATTCGATTATAGTCTTGTAGTAGCCGTTATTTGACATCAATTAAATATTAAACACGGAAGTACAAATAAATTGCAACGACAACACCAACAATCAAAAGCACCAGATAAAAATAATTAAATATGTTTGTTAGCCAAAGATAGAGAATTGTAGCATCAAAAACGATGAATATCCCAATTATAATACCAATTATAAGAGTCATCGTTCTTTTCAGCATATTATTGTTATTATTGTTGTTTCCTTTTATGTCTTTCCTTTCTTGCATTTAATACACCCGTTTTAAGCTGGTTGCCAATTTTTGACATTCGGAACTACTGCGCCCCCACACCATCGTTTCCAGTGGAGGCTCGGTTGTTTTGTTTTTCTTTTTCAATAAACATATATCATATCATAACATTGTTATATAGTTTGTTGTTGTTTGTTGTTGTCCTGTTTCGATCTTCCACTAGAAACACGGGGGCGGGGCATTTTCCATAAGAAACCAGGGTTTCGGTGGTGGTTTCGAGTTCCACATGAAATAAAGCTTTTTAAACAGGGAAGCAATATAATAATTCCTCTAAAAACGGTGATGTTTTAATGACACAACGCTCCCTGAGTGAGATCTTCAGCTCCTACGCAAACGGTGTTGGTTTGTTCAGGGCCAAGGACACGCTGTCAGCTGATTTTACACCGGAGAACATCCCACACAGAGAAAAACAAATACGGGAACTGGCCCTGATGCTGGCGCCCGTTCTGAGGGGAGAAAAGCCATCCAATGTGTTCATTTACGGGAAAACAGGAACAGGAAAAAGCCTGTGTATAAAAAAGGTAAGCAACACCTTGCAGGAGACCGCCAGCAACTCCAGCAAAAAGGTGAAGATAATTTATGTGAACTGCAAAATGAGAAAGGTGGCAGACACGGAGTACAGGCTGCTGGCCCAGCTCCTGTCTTGCTTCGGACTTGAAGTTCCCTTCACGGGCCTGCCTACAAACACCCTGTACAAACAGCTTTCTAAAATATTGGAAAAGAACGGCGGCAACGTTATTCTGGTTCTGGACGAAATAGACGCCTTGCTGGAGAAGGTCGGCGACGACATTCTATATACTCTCACGAGAATCAACCAAGAGTTGCGCGGAGCAAAAACTACCATAGTAGGCATATCCAACAAGGTCTCATTCATAGATAATCTGGATCCCAGAATCAGATCCTCCCTCTCGGAGGAGGAAATGATATTCCCCCCCTACAACGCAAACGAACTCCGGGACATACTGATTGAGAGAGCCAAGACAGCCTTCAGTGAGGAAGGCGTGGATTACGCGGTGATAACGAAGTGCGCGGCGCTGGCTGCGCAGGAGCACGGCGACGCCAGAAAGGCATTGGATCTGCTGAGGGTGGCAGCGGAACTTACTGAAAGAGAGAACGGCAGGAAGGTCACAGAGCACCACGTTGACGCGGCGGAGGAAAAACTCGACAAAGACCGGATAATAGAGATAATACGGGCCCAGCCCAAGCAGTCCAAACTGGTTATGCTCTCCATACTATCCTTGCATAAAAAAGAGAAGAAAAACATGCAAACAGGCGAAGTCTACGAATTGTACGAGAAAGTTGCCATTCAGAACGGCCTGAAAACACTCACCCAGAGGAGGGTATCCGACCTCATATCCGAGCTCGATGTACTGGGGGTGATAAACGCCTCGGTCATATCCAAGGGAAGATACGGCCGGACAAGAAAAATAAACATACAACTGAGTCAAAAGATCGTTTCACTCATGTCGAAAACGCTGGGCTCCGAGTTCCCTGAAGCTTTTATTAATTTCTGATACATGATTTTATTATGGAAAGGGAAGCTATAGTCCGGAAGCTGTTGAGCCTTGGCGTCATGGCAACGCCAGAGATTTTGAAAAAAATAGAGACAACGGGCCTCGACGCTTTTCTGGAAAAAACAAAGAAAAACAGGGGCATGGTTATTCAGGTAGATGAGGAAGCCGCTGAAAAGCTGAGCTGCTGCGTCAGGGGCGCTGCAACCAAGTTAGAGCTGACCCCCGATGACATCATCCAGCTCAACGCTGAAAAATATAAAAGGATAAGGGATTTTCTGTTGAGAAAAATTGAGGCAGTTTCCATTAACAACATAGGAAGAACCAACAGCAAGTTATCTGTAGTGGGCATGGTAAAAGAGCGTACAAGCCAGGGGTTCGTTCTCGAGGATGGCACGGGAGAGGTTGAAGTGAGAAGCCAGGAAAAGGTGGAGCTTGACGACGTCGTTGGTGTCCGGGGCTGGGTCCGGGAGAAAACGCTGTTTGGGGAGGAAGTAGTATATCCGGACATCCCCATGAACAGGGTGGTTAACAACCTGGACAACACGCTGCTTTTGGCAGGAGAGCCGGGCAGCCAAGCCAAAAGCGCTGACATAGTACTGACCCCCCTCACCGTGACGGATGTGGAAGGAAATGAAAAAGACATCCCAAATCCAGCTTGGATATTCCTGGAGAAGGGAAACAAAAAAATGGCGATAATCGTATACAGGCCGCATGAACAGACAAGGAAGGAAGACGCCCTGGCATGGCTAAAGAAGAGATACATAGGGACAGATAAGATACCCGCGCCGAGCAGTGAAAGAATACTGGAAACGATCCCTGATATATTATGGGTTGCGGCCGAAAACGAGCCCTGGACGGAAAATTACAAAGGAGTGACGCTGGTGTCTTTTGGAAGAGGGCATCACGCGCTCATCGACCTCAAGACCAGAAAAATTGAAATCGCCTAGGGAATCCCGGCACAACAATTCTCTCGCAGCGCGCATAACGCGGTCCTGTTAGATGCTTTTTAAACCACCCGGTTGATTTTTCTGAAACCAAGCATATTTTACTTCTTTCATGTGTTGGAATAAACAGCAAAACCGATGCACGATGTACATGATTATAGAAGTAGTTTTCTTTTTCATAGTAGGAACGGCGCTTGGCGTCTTGGCAGGGCTCGTGCCTGGGCTACATCCCAATACGGTCCTCATTGTTTTGGTTTCCCTTAGCTGGCTTGTGCATGGACAGTCAGCATACGCTGTTCTGGCCCTGGTGGTTTCCATGTCAGTCAGCAACACCATCGCAAATTTCATACCAAGCATATTTCTCGGCGCCCCGGAGCCGGACAGCTGCTTGTCTGTCCTCCCTGGCCACAGATTCCTGTTGCAGGGAAAAGGATACGAGGCCCTTTTTCTAACGGTTATGGGTGGGGTTTCTGTAATGCTGTTGACCGTACTGGCGCTGCCGTTCATTCTATGGTTCATCCCCTTTCTTTACACCCATATTCACACGTACATACACTGGTTGCTGCTTGCCGTTCTCCTCCTGCTCTTATACCAGGAGAGAGGGATGAAGAGGCTTTACTCCTTGCTGTTATTCTTCATATCAGGGATGGTAGGGTTTATGCTGCTGTCAGTTCTGCCAGCAGAACAAGTACTTTTTCCTGCTCTGAGCGGACTTTTCGGCTTGTCTATAATTATAACAAGCATAATCCAGGAGATGTCACTGCCGACGCAAAGCATGGCCGCAAAGCCTGCCTGGAATTGGATGAGGGGCGCTCTGGCAGGCTGGCTTGCAGGCATGTTCGTGGGAGTTCTCCCAGGAATTGGCTCTGCGCAGGCGGGGGTGCTTGCAAGCAGGGCGCTCAGAGGGAAGGAGCATGACTTCTTGTTGGCTTTGGGTGGAATAAACACATCAAACATAATTTTCACATTCATAGCTTTGCATGCCATTGGCAAAACAAGATCAGGGGCCGCTTGGGCGGTCTCGGAAATTATCGGGAGAATCACGTTAAATGAAGTTTATTTCATATTGCTGGTCTCCTTGTTGTCCTGCTTCATTACCAGCCTGATAACGCTTAAGCTGGGCCAGTCATGCTTGAGGGCCGTGGAAAGGATGAACTACAGGAAGCTCAACGCAGCCGTTCTGCTGATATTGCTGTCCCTTGTAATCGCCTTTTCAGGCATCTATGGCATGATAATAGCAGCGGTGTGCACCATGCTGGGGCTGGCCTGCACGAGAATGGGTGTGAAGAGGATGTACTTGATGGGGGTCTTGATGATACCGACTATGCTATACTTTTCAGGAATGTCGATACCTCTCCTGCTTTTACTTGGCTTATAGATAAATTTTTCCTGGATTTTGAAAGTTAACATAAAGTCTTTCCACCTTCATATGACGATGTTACCCCCCTATTTCAAGTGGAAGACTGTATTTTTCGGTCCCCTGCAGGAAAAACAGTCACCAAGCGCGAATATATGAAGTTTGAGATGAAGAAATGGTGGTGGATGCAAAAACCGACCCCCTCATTTCAAGTGGAAATTCACGCCCAGTTCTGCATGTATTGGTGAAGTATCATAAACATAGACTAAAACATGAATGCTGGGACGCCGTGATGCCGTGAACTAGGATATTCTGATCCGGTCTGCAGTCCCAATCGGAGAAGAAAACAGAAAGGAACCACCGCACTCACACCGGCCGATCAGAGGTGGTCTCCTGTAGGATCTGTTGCATTTTTTGCATATGAAGCCGTTCATGTCCTTCACGTTGACTACCAGAGGTTCACGTTCAGCATGCCTTTGGTTATGATTGTTTATAGCTTCTGTGATGCCCATCTGTTTTCCCATACCAAACAACTCCTCCCTGTCGACACCAATAGCGCAGAATATTCTCTCCAGCGGAGGCAACATCTGATTACTGATATAATACTGGGAATCCACCATGAGACCCTTTTCTTTTATATATGCCGGATCCTCGGCCCTTTTTGACAAGAGCTGCGTTCCCTTGACTATAACATAACCTATCCTGTCTCCCACACCCGGCAGATCCAGAACACTTCTCTGCCTCATTTTCTTTATCACCTCTACATGAGGCTGGACACCGACGTAGGATTCCGGTTTCTTTGTTATGGTCTTGGTTATCACGAGCTTTTCTATGTCTATCTTGCCAGCCAGCAGGCCTTTCACCACATCCCTGAAATAGCGCACAGCCTCCTTCACGTCGTTGTGCTTCAATATTATTTCTATTATCTGTCCCATCGTTTCTGATGTCAGCTCGCACCAATCCCTCCTCACAGTTTCTATGCCTTTCATGATGGTCTCTTCTTTCCACTTCCCATCTTCCCCCCTTTCCACAGACCATGCCATGTACCTTTTTTTGGTCAGGGGGAGAAACCTCTTGAATATCTTCTCGAATTCCAGTTCCATCACCCCCGGCAACTTTTTCGTAATTTTCTCAGACATATCCCTGCCCATTCCCTCGGCCTCGTCCAGGTTCTTGGTGGGAACCTTTATCATCACAGAATCGGTATCGCCGTAAACAACCTCGTATCCGAATTCATCCTCCACGGTCTTGACGGTTTCCTGTATCGTGTGCCTGCCCAGGGAAGTTATTGCGCCGGCGATGTCCAGATTGTATATCTTGGCTCTGGAATAGCCAAAATAACCGTAAAAGGCGTTTGACATAACCTTCAGGGCGAGCTGCTTCATGTCAAGCCCTTTCTTCACTTTATCATCTGCGTGCTTCATCTCCTCCTTCACCTTCCCCCTTTCATGCATGAGATTTTCAAGTATCCTCGGCATTATACCGTACCTCACCCCTTTGGAAACGAACTTGGCACCCATGGGCGTTGCTATGACATCATGCGTACCGTCGTCCGTGACAAGCGTTGTAGGGCATATGTTGTAGGTCCTGATGAGCGAAGGATACATGGACTTGAAGTCAAGCACCAGAACCATTGAATGAATACCCCTTTTGGGTTCCAGCACAAAGCCCCCCTTCAGCTCCTCCTTTTTGTCGCCATTCACCTTTTCGATATGGCTCCTGTCCAGCTTAGAAGGGAGTATGTAGCCCTCCTTGTTGAACTCCCTGAGCAGATAGTTCTCGATCCTCTGGATTTCGCCCCCGCCAAGTATGTCATTTAACAGGGAACCTGATATTTTAGACAGCGCAACGTACTTGTCCAACAAGTCCCTTTTGAGCAAGAGGTTCATGGCCAGTATGCTGTCTTTCAGACAATAACTGGCAAGCCGTCTGAACTGTTCCGCTGAGCCTTTCCACAATTTGCCTATCTCGGACTTCTTCACATCTCCCTTTTCTTCTCCGAGCAATTCATGTGCGACGAAGTCCAGCCCATACCTTTTGAGATTCCACCCCCTCTTGACAATCTGAAAAGAGTCTGCGATAATACGGCCCACGATGGAGATCCTGTATCGGTTGGCGAATTTGTCAGCCCTGACATACTTGAGTTTGCACCGGCCAAAAATGGGCTTGACGCTGTTCTTTTTCATCCTCTCCAGGATGTAAGGCAGGTCGAAATTGATTATGTTGTAACCTGTCATAACGTCAGGGTCGTAATCATTGATTATCTCCACCAGTTTCTGCAGCATCCCCTTTTCATCATTGCATGGTTCGACGCCATCGCCGGTTCTGGTTGATAGAACAAGGGATTTCTTTCCCATGTAAAAAGGTTCGAAAACGAGCGATATCATGACTATTGGATCCCTGCCGGCTTCAGGCATTTTGCTTTCGTCCTCGCCGACCGTCTCTATATCCAGCGCCAAGTATTTCAGCGGCGCATCATATTCCAGCGCTAACCCTTTCACCTTCTTCATCTGTATTTTTCTCTGGCAGGAGACACTGTCGGTTGATACACCATTGCTTTCTGGAGTGCTCACCCATTTCATGCCACCAACGCCAAAATCGTTCATCCACCTGTACTTGAAGAGTATGTCAGCTTCGTATGGAACGATGCCAGCTGACCTGAGCATCTCCCTGACTTCCACGGTCCTTGCCGGATTTTTCAGTGTTAT
>Ga0315549_1003177_pt1 | contig 14883 bp, 11 predicted proteins | sample SalMarSW160200MG_FD_203101 | JGI IMG/M metagenome (GOLD analysis project Ga0315549, IMG submission 203101) | Salt marsh sediment microbial communities from the Plum Island Ecosystem LTER, Massachusetts, United States - Salt Marsh Sediment SW1601-200 ... | reverse complement strand
TTTCAAAGAACTCTTTATAAAATCCGGTTCTACCCAGCAATGGCTAAAACTTGTTTTTAATTCTGATATCTTATGTATACCTTTGTTTTGGAGCACGATTTTTTGTTTTATGTTCAACACTAATATATTGAATATTAGTGATTTAACAAATTTTTCATGCTCCTTTTATTAACTTATTTTATTATTTATCAACCATTTATATTATCTGCGAAACATTAATAAATAATTAATAAAAAAGGCACCGCTTTTTCGGAAGCGGTGCCTGAGTATTTGATATTTAATCTTTTACTTAGATTCCCAATCTAAACTTTTGGCTCCCATCCTTTCTCATATTCACGTGCCCAGAGTTTTTGTGCTTCTTTGTCTCCAATGATATGTCCGTTTGTGGGGTCAATCTTTAGATCACGTTGTACTCTCCATGCAATATTCCCTAACTGTGCTGCTACTGTACTCTTAAAACCATCTTCAACATCTTCATGGGGACGACGATTGGTCCTGATGGCATCAAGGAAGTCTGCCACATGAAGACCATCCATCCCTGGACTCGGGTTTACAGTATCGCGTCCCTGTACACCCTGAGGACGTTGATTAGAAACTTCATTAATCAATTTACCCCCCAGGTCATATACTTTGTAACCATCATTGCCAGTGTCAAGGCTTCCTTTTTCACCATAAAAAATAATACCGCGACTAGATCCTTCAATATCTCTTCCATTACAGCTGTTGCTTTCCCACATCAGAGAAATACGACCAGGATAATCCCATGTTATCACCTGTGTGTCGGGTGTTTCCCAGTCATCCTTGAAATGGTATCTTCCTCCAACCGTAGTAACCCTAGTCGGGTAGTCAACGCCTAGACCCCAACGGGCAACATCAATCTCATGTGTCCCGTTATTTAAAGCTTCCCCTGTACCCCAATGCCAAAACCAATGCCAGTTATAGTGAATCAAACCATCTTTGTATGGAACTCGCGGAGCAGGCCCCTGCCATAAATCGTAATCCAACCACTCAGGAACAGTACCGGGTTTAAGAAAAGTCTCTTTACGCATATTGGTGTACCATGTTTTTGCCAGATATACCCTGCCTATTACACCATTATGTAATTCTTCAATACCCTGTGTTAACAAAGGTGCCGAACGTCGTTGTGCACCCATCTGAACCACACGGTTATATTTTCTGGCGGCAGCAACTGAAAGCTCGCCTTCTCTGGGATTATGACTCAAAGGCTTTTCACAATATACATGTTTTCCACCCTGGCAACCCATAATTGTAAGCGGGGAATGCCAGTGGTCAGGAGTTGCAATGTAGATCGCATCGATCTCTTTATCCTCACATACTTTACGGCAGTCTTTTTCTGCTTTAGGCGTTGGTGGAGTCGGAGTTAAACTGGTTACTGTCTGAACTGTTTTTGCCATTGCTCTGGAGTCAACATCGCATATGGTACCCACCTCTGCTCCCGGTGTTCTGCCAAATGTTCTTGCCATACCATTTCCACGACCATTAACACCAATTATAGCCACACGGATCTTATCATTAGCGCCCTGAATATTTCTGTAGCTCCTGGCACTAAAACCATAAGCTGCTCCACCAATCGCAAGACCAGCAGAACCAGCGGCAACTTTCTTAATAAATTCTCTTCTCTTTTCCATAAGATTATTTATATATTTAAACTATTGTTGCCCAGTTAAATTGTAGCTTAGGTAATCATGCATTATTTATCTGATTAACAATTACACAAATTAATTAATAACACTTTTCATTAGTTTTTATCTTTCCCTGTAATACGGGTTATAACTATTACTCCATTAGAACCTCTCATGCCATAAACTGAAGCTTCTGGACCTTTAAGTACTTCGATGTATTTAACTGTCTGCGGTGAAATCCCGTCAACGCTGTTAACAATCACGCCATCGACAACAAAAAGAGGCTCGGTGCTGACATTAAGGGAAGTTGATCCGTTAATTTTGATACTGTGTCCGGTGACCTGAACTCCGGGGAACCTCCCGTGAATCATTTCATAGATGTCCGTGTACGATGCAAATGAGGGATCCTGGCCATCTACCTTTCCGATCTCAACAGGAACATCCTTTTTATCAGAAGTGCCTGAACCGGAACCGGTTGTTGCGGCACCTTCATTTACAGTTGTTTCATCAGTTGCTGGATTACCCGGAAGCAGAACAAAATCAATAGATGTCCTGCCATTGATTTTTGTTACAGCGGCACCATTAAAAAGGGTAAAAACCAGTATTTCCTCAGCGTCAGATTTGACTTTAACTTCATAGTATCCCTTCTGATCTGTTATGGAGTTGGCCTTCACCTTATCGATAAAAATAGCCGCTCCGGCAACAGGTGATTTATCAGCATCAGTAACAGTCCCTGTGATGGTAATTTTATTTTGTCCGAAGGTAAGGTATGAACAAGAAAGCAAAAAGAATACAAAACAAATCTTTTTTATTTTCATCCTCAGGATTGGATTATTCAAGTATATTTCTCATGTATTCAATACACTTTGTAGTCTCTATGGCTGCATCGGAACCTTCAGGGATCTGATATTCCATCTCAACAAAAACATCCATGGGCCATTTCTCCTTTTTAATCAACAGGAGTACATCTGCAATAGGAGTTTCACCCTCACCAAACGCCCTGTTGGCACCCGGATCAACGTTATCAGGGCCTGTTTTATCCTTCATGTGAATCATGGGGATAAGGTCGTGGTATTTTTCCAACAGTATATTTGGATGAAGACCTGTTGCTCCATAATAGTGACCAACATCAAGATTTAGCCTGTTGGCAGGTGAGTAGGCTAGTAACTTATCAATGTCAAAGTCCGGATCAGCAAACTGCTGATGGGTATGATAAATGGCAAGGCTATTATGCTTCTCTGCAAATTTCCCAAGGCGCTGACAGTTTGCATCACTGCATTCATCAGTTATGCCATAAGCCCCTAATACCTTAGCTGAATTATATGCATAGTCTATCTCTTCATCTGACCATCTTGAGGGTGCAAACTTGGCAATATGGATATCCACTCCTGCATCGTTGTACATTTTACGCATATCGGCATACTTTTGCATAGGTAATGATAGTCGCCACTGTCGCACAGCTTCCCTTGTATCTTCTACTGCTTTGGCATATGCTACCCTCTCCTCATCAGTTTGTTCAGTTCCGCGTGGTGGCCTTGGAGGAGGTTGAGGAATGCCCAGGCTCTCTTCAAGCACCAGTCTCATTTCAACAGCATTAACTCCGGCCTGTAAGATGTACTGGAGCGTCTCCTCCGCATTATGCGGCATGCTGCGATAGCTATAGGTAGTAAGTCCCAGCTGAACACCTCCAACTTTGGAGTTTGGTTTTTTCTGCCCGCCTGCACATGCATAGCTAAAAGGCATTATAGTAAATGCCGTTGCTGCTGCTGTTGTACCAATGAATTTACGCCTCGAAATTGTTAAGTTATTCATATTCAATGACTATTAGAATAAAATGTAATATAAAGTGGTATTTAAGTTCTTTAAAAGCTTTAAAGTTAAGTAATTTCCTGAATACATAAAACTAATTAACTTAATTTAACTAATCGGTCAGATATAGTAAAAAAAACATCAGTGGACAAAAATTCTTGTCCACTGATGTTCATATATTTCATAATGATATTTTAAATTCTTACAGTGACCAACATGTCACTTATTTTACTCAAGACGATCCCACTATTACTGAACATAGCCAGGATTTTGTGGAAATTCAGCATCAATATTCAGATTAATCACAGATTGAGGAATAGGGAACAGGACATTATGATCCTGGATGTTACAGGCCGGATATACCGGATTATTACAGTATGCCCTTACTCTTTCCAGGAGTTTCCCGACACGGCGAAGAGTAATATGTCTCCATTCCTCACCGTACACCTCTCTTGCCCTTTCATCGAGTATGTAATCGATATCAACAGCTGCAGGTGCAACAGGAGTTGCGTTAGCTCTTGTCCTTAATGCATTTATATCTGCTGCCGCAAGTGTCTGGTTACCAAGACCAAGGTAAGCCTCAGCACGCAGGAGATATGTTTCGGCAAGACGCATTGCATAGATGTCTTTATGCACATATCCGCCGCCTGACCTACCAGGATCATCAAAATGGTGAAGGGGATCAGCAAACTTCAGTATGTATGGGAAAATGTATTGTGTTGTATCAAGCAAGGAATTCCTTGTACCCGGAGGATAGAGGCTGAAATCAACAAGTTGCTTATCATATGCCGAGCCGGGAGCATCATAATAAAATTTCCTTTTGATATTATGTTTTGCATTCCGGATATCATTGTCCCAGTCGCTAAGCCAGATATCATAGGCCATATAATTGGAAGGGCGCATGTAAGCAACAGGACGACCCAGCGAATCTGAATATCCCGTGTAGTTACCGTTGAAAAATTCACCCTGGAATGCCGGCACTCCATCAGGTGTGTTTCCCATTCTGAAATAGGCACATCCAAATCCTCTCTCACCTGCGAATTTTATCCCGCCGTTGATAAGCGGCTCAAACTGTATTACCCAGAGTGCTTCCCTGTTTTCCGGCAGGTTCTGGTTTCCAAATGCGAACAGGTCGAGATAAACATCGCCTGAACCCCATACATCAACTGTTGATCCAAACCGTGAGGTCATCAGGTGATAGTAACCATTGCCAATAACAGCTGAAGCTGCATCAACAGCCGCCTGGTATTTTCCCTGGCTTAGATATACCTCTGCCAGCAACGTCCCTGCTGCTCCCTGGGTTATTCTTCCCGGAGCCTCCTCTGTACCCGGATCAGGAAGGTTTGCAACCGCATAGATCAGATCATCCTCCATCAGCTTAAAAGCTTCAGACTTAGGATCCCTGGTAAAATCAGTTTTCGGTTCTTTGATTACATAATCTACGAGTGGCACATCACCATATAACATCACCAGTACCCTGTAATTCCAGGCCCTGAAGAACATAGATTCAGCCAGGTATGCTTTTTTCTGTTCCTCACTGGAGAAAGTTCCTTCCTCAGCATTGTTAATTGCTTCAATAAGAACATTTGCCTTTTGAATCATTCCGTAAGGCCTGTCCCAGAAAAATGGCACGAATTCGGTAAAGCTTGGAGTCATCTCAGATTCATAGTTGACCAGCTTTCTGTTGCCGCCGGGATTCTCGCCATGATATGCCACATCAGTACCAACACCTCCGTTCATGATGGCGAAACAGTCCTGCCTTGTTTGTTCATCCCAGAAATTTTCCCGTAACCACCAGTGTAATCCGGTCATTCCCTGTTGTATCCCGGCAAGGCTAGTATAAGCATTCTCAGGTGCAAGAAAATCAAGAGGGACCTCTTTAAGCACATCCTCACTACACGAGGAAAACATTAAAAGCATAATAGCTGTAAGAATTGTAAACTTACTGCGTATCAGATATAAATATTTTTTCATCATTTTATATATTTTAATTTCCATAATTATGTATCTTTTTATTCAGAGAATTCAGATTACAGAGTTATCCTCACACCTGCCGTAATGTTTCTCATCATAGGGTTATTGCTAGTCCCTGTTTCGGGATCCCATCCTGACCATTTAGTCCATACGTATGGATTCTTGGAAGCAATATAAAACTGGCAAGCTTCCAGTTGCAAAGTTCTCAGCACATTAGGACCAAGCTTGTATGATAGGGAGATATCCTGCAATCTCACAAAGCCCCTGCTCTGATAGATCCCGCCATGAACAATAGGTGCATTGAACACTCCTGTAGCGTTAGTAACTCCATTATCAGGTGTCCAGTAAGGGCGGACATCTGAAGCGTTTATTCTACGTGCCGAATCTGCGTTCCAGTCGATATTGAGCACAGAAGAGTTATCAGCCATATAATACCCGTTGCCTCCCATTATAGAATTAAGGAAGAATGAAAGGGTGAAGCTCTGATAGGCAAGAGTGTTGTTAATACTGAAACGGAAGTTCGGAGAATAGTTCCCGATGAAAGTCCGGTCGTTAACAGATTCAATCAGGCCATCATCGTTCTGATCGACATATTTGAACTGTCCGGGATACCAGTTGTCCAGAATATTTCCGCTATAAAGTTCTTCCTCTGTCCATACAGAACCAATCTCTTTATAATCGTAAATAACATCGATAGATTGTCCCACGAACCATCCGTTCCCGACATCACGGTCATTTGCGCCGCCATAGAGAGTTGTGATCTTATCCCTGTTAAGCGAAAAGGTGAAGTTGCTTTCCCAGGTAACGGGACCTTTTGTAAGGTTAACTGTCCTTAATTCCAATTCAATACCTTTACTTTCGATCGATCCGATATTAGCCCACACATCACTATACCCCGTAGTTGAGGGAAGTGCTCTTTCAACAAGTACATCATCCGTTGTGGATTTATACACTTCTATCGAACCCGATATTCTCCTGTTGAATAATCCCCAGTCAATACCTGCATTTAAGGATGCAGTTGTTTCCCATGCAAGGTCACTATTCCCTAAAGTACTCGGGTAAACACCAATATAGGTTATGGGCCCAAAAACCATTGCACGCGTACCCATTCTAGAAAAGCTTGAATAACGTCCTATTCCCTGGTTTCCGTTAACTCCGTAAGAGGTTCTCAGCTTCAGATAGAGCCATTTGACATCGCTGAGGAATGGCTCGCTGCTTGCCACCCAACCCACTGAAACCGATGGGAAGTTTGCAAACTTTTTTGCAGCTCCGAATCCGGAGAAACCGTCTCTACGGAAAGTACCGGTTATCAAGTATCGATTTTTATAGGTGTAGTTTGCCCGGGCCATATATGAAAGACTGTTTTCCTCCCAAGCTCCGGATGAAGTTTCTAATAATGTCCCCAGCTCCATGGCATCGTAACCAAGAACATCGTTGTCGAATCCTTCTGATACGAAATCCGAGTCTTCACCCTGTCGGTTTTCCCGGCTGTAAAGCAAGGTTGCATTGACCTGGTGATCACCGAAAGTCTGGTTGTAAGAAACTATATTGTTGACAATCCAGTTTTTCGTTTTATCGGGATGCTTTTCAGCGCGACCCCTGTTCTGGGAACCGGCCGCAATCGTTACAGGAGAAAAAGTATTATTGGTACGGTCGGTATTTGTGGTTGAAAAGTTAAGTTCATACGTTAGTCCTTTTATCCAAGGCAATGTTAATTTGGCATTTGCCACATTGAACAGGGAAGTTCTAACATCTTTGTTATCGGCATATAAACTGGCAAGAGGATAAGGCATGTAAAGTTCTCCCGTGAGATACGGTACAAAATCCGGTTTGCCAATATGATTATCAGCCCAGGGAGTTGCAGTCCTTGCATCGGAAAGACTCACATTTTGTCCAGAATAATCACGGATGGAATATGTCGAATTCAACCCGATTGTAAGCCAGTCTGTGACACTACTTTGAATATTTGAGTGCAATGTGAACCTCTTAAAATGGTCATTAAGGATAATACCCTCCTCATTTGTATATGATGCAGATACGAAATAGTTGCTACTCCCACTTATCCCGGAGAGGCTTAAGTTGTAGTTCTGGATCGGAGCTACCTGGGTAACCTCCTTTACCCAGTCAATTTCCCTCATAGCATTGTAATTATCCCTTTCTTCCTGGGTTCTCAGAAAAGTGGCAATTAAAGCACGGTTATTTATATCAGGTCTTACCGGTTTTCCAGCATCGCTGGTCGGATTGGTTTTATACCATATATATAAGTCCTGCTGCCAGTTATAATCGCTAAGCCTGATTGCATAGTCGTCACCATTCATAACTTTCATCGGGTTATTTGTCATATTCTGGTAACCGTAGTACATATTAAATGAGACAACCGGCTTTTCCGATTTTCCTTTTTTCGTTGTGATAAGCATTACACCGTTTGCCGATCTTGATCCGTAAACTGCTGCTGCACTGGCATCTTTCAGGATATCCACCGATTCCACATCGTTGAGATTTATATCGGTAACTGATCCGTTATAGATAATACCATCAATAACTATTAAAGGCTGGTCGCTTGCCGAGAGAGAGGTCTGCCCCCTGATCGCAAGGTTTGGTTCAGCACCTGCAAGACCGTTAGTCTGGTTAACATTAACCCCGGCAGTAACTCCTGACAGAGCTTGCGATAGGTTCGTGTTTGCCAGGGTTACCCTGTCTTCCATATTAATTCTTACCACAGAACCGGTCAGGTCACTCTTCTTCTGCGTACCGTAACCAATTACGATAACTTCGTCAAGGGCCTGTATAGCAGGCTCAAGTGCAATATTAATAGTGGCATTGCCAGTATAGGCTATTTCAGCTGAATTATAACCGATAAAAGAAAAATTCAGCACTGCATTCTTATCAGGAAGTGTTAATGAGTACTTTCCTGTAATATCGGTAAGTGCACCGACATTGGTCCCCACAACAACAACATTAACTCCCGGCATCGGATCGCCGGTAGTTCGATCAGTTACTGTTCCATTGATAACTAATTGTTGCAATTCATCACCTGAGTAAGAATATGATTTGTCATTTTCAGACATATCCGGACCAGGTGAGGCGAATGCAATTGGAAAACTGATCGCTAATAGTATAAACGCGATTTTAAGTTTTCTCAATAACTTTTTTGGGGATAGAAATTCCCTTTGAATTGAAGTTTTTTCCATAGTACACTAGGTTTAAGTTAGTAGTATAGGTGTTCATCAAAAATTATTCATACTTTAATAATATAACATGAATGTGTGATTTATAAGAGATAAATATGTTTATGTTATCCCAGAGATTATGGCTGTGATTTTTCCCCACACAGTATTAATTAATTACTATTTGCTCATATTTAAAAGTTATTTGATAAAGAGTATTAGTGCAAAACCTAATAGCAAATATAATAATATTCTCAGGAATTAACTACATTAGTTTTTAAATATTTTTCACTAGTGTCATGTCAAGCCGATAATGTCGGATAGAGTCTTTTTAATTTGATTCTCGCATCGCTGGTTGTAAATTGCCAGTTAATCACAGCCCTTTTATTGTTTCGGTTTTGTTGCCAAGCTTCGACTTCTTCCTTAATTGTTATCATATTGTCAATTCTACTTTTAAGACATTGGCCCATTAGTATATTCAGTTCTATTTCTGCCATATTTAACCAACTACCATGTTTTGGTGTATATATGAACTCAAATCTGTCCCATATCCGTTTTGCTTCTTCTGGTTGAAAGGTCTCATACAAAGCTGACGGTTTATGGATGTTAAGGTTATCCATTACAAGTCGGATCTTCTTGGCTTTGGGATAATATTTATCAGAAATATTTTTAATAAACTTAGCCCAATGCTTCTTTGTTTTGCTTTGTAATACTTTGACATATCTCTTCCCTTTTAAGGGTTCGTTTGCCATAAAGATATGAGCCACCCCGCTTCTTGCATATTCATAATCTTCTCTTGCATCCCGGCCTGGTTTTCTTGCAATGGGAATGCGGGTTTGTTTTATCAGTTGTTTGGGTGATTCATCCATACACACAACAGGGAAAGATTTGTTATATGGCGTTTTGTAAACATCCAGGACTAATTCCATATGGGCTACAAAATCACTGCTTTCAAGAGGAGGGATCACCCAACCTTTTACCTTCCACGGCTTGATCTCGTTTTTTTTAACACTCTACGAACTGTTTCGTGAGAGATACTATCGGTATATTTTAATTCAACCATCTTGTCCGCCAGCAAACGTAAAGACCATCGAGCGTAACCTTTGGGGGCCTTACTACAACTAAGAGCAACCAGATGAGCCTCAAAATCACCATCTGTCTTTATGGGTCCCTTCTGTGGGTATGGCTTTCGCTCTATACACGACTCAAAACCTTCTTCAACAAAACGTTGTTTCACTCGCTCAACTGTTTTAGTGTTAATCTGTAATACCTGGGCAATATGTTCGCTGGTTATCCTTTTCCCAGTTTTCCCCTCGTCAGAATTAATCAGAATGTATGCATTACGATATTCCTGGGAAGTATGCTTCCCTTTACTTATTAATGCAAGAAGTTGTTCTCGCTCTTCTTTGGTCAGTGTTACTTTGTATCGTACCATCTTTTTTTGATGGCAAGATAAATAAAATATCATACATAATCAAGTTGACATGACACTAGCTTTGTAAGTTACTTATTAACAGGATCTATAATCTGATTAATAATGAATTCCGAATAATGGACGGGCAGAAGCAAAAAACCATTAACATTAGAATCTAATAAGCGCTAATCATCTGATTATGTATATTCTACAGGCAGTAATCACAATTTGTTTCTTATTCAACAATGTCTATTTACCTGACCACAGGATCCTGTTTAACGGAGTATCCCTTGATGGATGGCAGGTTATTGATTTCGAAGGACATGGGGATATATCCGTTGCCGACAGTTGTATTATTATTGGCAGGTGGAAGGAGATTTCCGGAATAAAATGGAAAGAGGATTTTCCCCGGACAAATTACGAGGTTAGCCTTGAGACTAAACGAATGGAAGGCTCGGATTTTTTTTGCGGAATGACATTTCCGGTAAAGGATTCATTTCTAACTCTGGTACTTGGCGGATGGGGAGGTTCAACGATTGGGCTGAGTTGTATTGACGGATTTGATGCAGCTAATAATATGACGTATGATCTGATGAATTTTGAAAAGGACCGCTGGTATGCTGTTCGTCTTAAAGTTACTGACGAAAAAATTGAAGCATGGGTTAATAAGGAACTAATTGTTGATTTTTCTATATACAATTATTACTTGTCTCTCAGATGGGAAGTGGAATCATCAAAACCATTTGGATTTACTACTTATAAAACGACAGGTGCCCTGAAAAATATAAGACTTAACATGATAAATGAATAGAATTGATTCTTAAAACAGATTAAGAGGTATTATTTTGTAACTCATAAATAGTTATTCTTATCCTGACAAGTCATTAACAATTCAGACTATCTAAAACTTATAAGAGGAGCTATCATGCATACCACTTCCGTTCGCGTTTCAGATCTGAGTTAAGAATATTGCAAACAGTATTAGCATTATCAACAACCTGAAAATCGAACATTCCCACAACTATAAAATCGGCACCGCTTTCAAATGCCTCGCGGAAACCAATTGCCGGTCTGATTGCTCCGGCTGCCAGTACTTTATAGGCCAACCATGGTGTGGTGTTTGTTTTAAAAAAATCAGCTACAATTTCTGCTGATGCGCACCACATGTTATCGTGACCTCTCTCAGGGAGTTCCGGATTAGCAGAATCTATTGGAGATGCTGTCCAATACGAGTTGTTGTGATAAGTTTTCATGAAAAAATCGGGTTTTATTCCGTTTTCCACACATGCAAGAGGCACCTTCATGGAATGAGCTGCAGTCCCTGCAATCACTCCCTGGCTCTTTATATGTTCAATAGCTTTTCCAAGGTCATCAACTTTGTTCTCATTAAAATATCTTTCAGCATTATTACCCATGACAAAAGCGCCAATTGCTCCATTATCAATCGCTAATTTCACATTTGTGTAGTCAGTCCCAACCGGATAGGTCTGTGCCAACCACTGGATCCTCCCACCCTGTTTCCGGTACTTATTTAAAACTCCTATGATATGTTTATCGCAACGTAAGACTGCAGTGTTGATTCCAGATGCTTCAGAGATAAATAGTGTTTCAATTATCTTCTCCTCGGTGAAATATGTTTTCATCAGCCTGGAGACATAAATAAGATCGCGTGAGTGAGCAAAACCGCTAACCAGGTTACCTCCAACCATCATACGGCTTAATGACACATCCTTGATTTTCCCTTTTGGCACTTCCCCTTTCAACTGAGTGGTTTGTGCACCGGTTTTAGCTATCAGGTTCTCCTCTTCAAAACTGAACCATCCCTTTTCATCTCCACCACCATCGGAACGGGTATGAATTGGAATTACAGCTGCTGTAGTGGCCAGAGCAGCATTTCTGAGAAAATTTCTTCTTTTCATAGAAAAATTTATTAATAGTTATCGAATGGGAAAGTATCCCTGAACAAAATCCTACAAGTTTAATGTAATAAAGATACCAACTTTTAAGAGACTTTTCAATAAATCTATTAAAAATGAAATGAAGAATCATGCATACCAAGGCCTTTCACGGTTCAAATCCGTATTTAGGATGTCATACGCAATGTTAGCGTTTTCAACAATCTGAAAATCAAACATTCCCACACATGCAAAGTCGGCTCCACTGGCAAAAGCATGTCTAAAACCGTCTTCAGGTTTAATAGCACCGGCAGCAAGCACCTTATAGGCTATCCATGGAGTGGAGTTATTTTTAAAGAAATCGGCTGTATCCTTATCTGACATGCACCAGATATTGTCATTTGATTGATTATGATCCTTGCCCTGTTCAAGCAGATATGGATTGGCAGGATCAATTGGTGTAGCAGACCAGTAATTATTACTATGAAAAGTTTTCATGTAAAAATCCGGATTAATTCCATTTTCAACACATGCTTTCGGAACAGTAATTGAATGTCCTGCTATTCCTACTAAAAGTCCCTGGCTCTGAACAAATTCAATGGGATTTCGCAAAAACCCTATATCATTATCAAGAACATATTTATCAGCTATATTGCCCATAACAAATGCTCCCATTGCTCCATGATCTATGGCCATTTTGATATTTGTCAGGTCTTCTCCTTTCGGATATGTTTGAGCAAGCCATTGGACCTTCCCTCCCCTTTTCCAATATTTTTCCAAAATCCTGATTGTATTCTCATCACAACGGAAAATGGCGGTGTTGATTCCACAGGCTTCACAGAGCCATAATGTTTCAATTACTTTTTCATCAGTAAAATATGTTTTTAGCCATGTTGAGACATAAATAAGGTCACGTGAGTGAGCGAATCCACTAATGAGGTTTCCCCCTATCATGATCCGGCTCAAAATACTATCTTTTATTTTACCTGACGGCACTTGTCCTTTTAATTCGCTTATGGAGTAGTTTTTTCCAAGGTATAATGATGCACCACTAACGGCCTCTGTTTTAGAAGCAAGATTTTCTTCTTCATAACTGATCCAGCCTCTCTTCTTTGCCATACCAAAGAAAACAGCCCCAAACAGAGGAATTACAGCGAGATTTTTTAATACCTCACGTCGTGATGTGTCATACGACTCCAATATTTCGTGATTGTCCTCCGGCGGAAACTTCTTATCCTTCCTTTTAGAGTGATAGTATACAAGCAACCTTTGAATGCCAAAGAAATGTTCATTTCGAAGTGATGATAGCAGAACCAGGACCATTGCTTCAATTAAGTTATAATTGATTATATAAAAATGGTTTACTGAAGGGATAGACGAGTAAACAAACGGAGGATTGGCAATATAATACAAAAGAAGCAGGAGAGCCCCTGAAATGCTTGCTAGCCTGGTAAAAAACCCTAAAAACAAGCAGATACCAATAATAATTAATCCCCATATGTTGATAAAATCTACCACCTGCAGTGTAGTATTATTGCTGATTAACCAGTGAAAAAATCCGGAGAACAGCCACTTTGACTCCATCAGATAAGCTGTTGATGACCAGCCTGGATTAAACAGCTTAGAGATTCCTTCATAAAGGAAATGCCAGCCAATAACTATCCTTAAAATGGTAAAGATCCAGACGGAGATTTTTTTTTGGTTTTCCATAATCAACGGATTATTTAAATAACTAAATGAAGAATTATAAAACTGAATATAAATAATTTGTCTAAATGCAAAAAATAGCTAAAATGTTGCATTATTTCTCAGATAACTTGAGAACAAATATCACTAGTGTCCGGTTAAGGACTATTTAAAACGTTATAAAATATTAATATACAGTACAATAAACAAGGTTTAAAATTTTTACGACTTGAATTGATACTTTCGCTCATACAATATTTTGAGCGATTATGTATACCGGGAAAACAGTTTTTGCGCAATTAATGATGTTTATGCCAGAGTACGAATTTCAAAAGTGTGTCGATCATTACAGAGGCGACTACAGGGTAAAGAAGTTTTCCTGCAGGGAGCATTTTCTTGTAATGAGTTTCGCTCAACTGACAGGTCGTGAAAGTCTGCGTGACATCGAAAATTGTCTAACTGCATTTTCCAACAAACTGTATCATTCAGGCATCAAACAACCAATTTCAAAATCCACCTTGGCCGACGCCAATGAAAAAAGAGACTGGCGTATTTATGCCGATTTTGCTCAGGTTCTTATCAAAAAAGCAAGGCCATTATATTTTGACGATAAGGAGTTCCGTCTCGATCTGGACAATATGTTCTATGCTTTTGATAGCACAACCATTGACCTTTGTTTAAGTCTTTACCCCTGGGCAAAGTTCCATCATCAGAAAGGTGCTGTAAAGATGCACACGTTGCTTGATCTACGCGGCTCAATCCCCATATTCGTTGATATTACCGAGGGTGCCGTTCATGACATTAACTCTCTGGATAAGATGCCTGTAGAACCTGGTTCATACTATATTATGGATAAGGGTTATGTCGATTTTCATCGCTTATATACCCTTCTTCATCAATGCCGGGCATTCTACGTTTCAAGAGCAAAAGACAACATAAGGTATGAAGCCATTTCTTCTTCAGGAGTCGATAAAACTTCGGGCATAATCAGTGATCAACTGGTCAGATTAACAGGTTACAAGTCTTCAAAATCTTATCCGGAGGAATTTCGTTTGGTCGTTTACGAAGACTTTGCTACAAGTGTCGTTTACACATTCATGACCAACGATCTTTCCCTGCCAGCTTTGACAATCGCAGAACTTTATCGTGAAAGATGGAAAATCGAACTCTTCTTTTATGCAAAGTTGATGATTATGTAAAGTGATACTTTAATATATTCTGATAATCATGATATTATCTATCTTACTTAACAGTACCACTTTACATAAATAAAATTATTTTTTCAGACTATTCAG
>Ga0315549_1003175_pt1 | contig 14893 bp, 11 predicted proteins | sample SalMarSW160200MG_FD_203101 | JGI IMG/M metagenome (GOLD analysis project Ga0315549, IMG submission 203101) | Salt marsh sediment microbial communities from the Plum Island Ecosystem LTER, Massachusetts, United States - Salt Marsh Sediment SW1601-200 ... | reverse complement strand
GCACCCCGTCGAGCCTCCCCCGCTAGTCTACCGGATAGTGCACTAGACTTGCCTGCTGCCCCGAGCGCCAGACCGGCCCGGTTTCACTGACCGCAGGCCGGGCACGCTCTCAGTTCGCCCGGGTATTGCCCTTCCACGATCTGGTAGACGTAGACCGCTGGTTGCAGCGCCTGGGCGTTCTCGTCAAACGAAATGGGACCCGTCACCCCTTCATAGCCCTCAGTCTCGGACAGCGCCCCGATCAAGCCTTCCCTCGACGGCCTTCCCTCCTCAGCGATGTTTCTTTCCAGGGCATCGAGAAGCAGCCCAGTGGCGTCGTAGGCCAGAGGCGCATAGGGCCCGGCAGGTTGACCAGAGTATGCCTCATACGCTCCTGCAAAGCGCTTTTCTACAAGTGGTGGAGTGGCTCCCACATAGGTGACGCCCTCGGCTGCGTCGCCCGCGATCTGGACAAGCTGGGGACCGTTCAGTCCATTGCCGCCAAGCACCTGAGTGTCCAGTCCGGCTGTGCGCAGGCCGAGCAGCAACTGCGCCCCCTCGAGGACGTCACCGCCGAAGAAGAGCAAGTCAGGGCGCTCCTCACCGAGGAGGGAGATCAGTCGCGTCTGATCACCCTCTTGTACCTGGCGAAAGGTCGCCCCAGACCCACCCATACCGACCACGAAGCATTCCAACAGGTCCTTGGCGCCGCCGGCGGCGACGATGCTCCGCGCACCCATTTCCCCGACTGCGTACTGTGCTGCTGCCTTCCCTATCGCACAGTCGTCGGCCACCAGACGGAAAACCCCTTCGCTGCCATTCCCGGTCACGTCCGTCGCCGTGCTGGCAGGTACGATCAACGCCAGCCCCTCCTCCTCGTAGACTGGTATCGCCGCCACGGTGGTCTGCTCGCCAAAATGGCCGATGACCCCCACGATCTCAGGATCAATGGCCATCTCCCTCGCACGCTGAACTGCTGACTCTGGGTCCTGGTCGTCGTTCAGAGCCACCAGTTCCACCAGATACCCCGCCACACCACCCTGCTCATTACGCTCGGCTATGGCCAGTTTCGCTGCGTGCAGAGCCTCGTAGCCCAGGGGACGATAGAGACCCTCGAAGGGGGCCACCAAACCGATCTTGACCGTCGGTTGTGGGTACAGCGTGGGAAGACACCCAACTGCGGCACCGAGCAGACAGAACAGAAGCGTCGCGATAGCTAGCTTGCTCATGAGCCAGGACTACTGCTGCCCCTGATACAACTCCTGATTGCGCAGATGCTCCTCGTAGGTCTCCGCAAAGGCGTGTGAGCCATCGAATTTCGAGAAGAAGAACAGATAAGGGGTGTCAGCGGGTTCGAGCACAGCTTGCATAGAGGCCACTCCCGGGCTGCATATCGGGCCTGGTGGAAGCCCTGGATACAGATACGTATTGTAAGGTGAATCGACCGGGACGTCCTCTTCCAGCGACATCGGTATCTTCCACCACTGTCCCGAGTCCTCCTGGTACCCCAATGCGTACTGCACCGTGGGATCCGATTGCAGGTACATGCCTTGCTCCAACCGGTTGAGGTAGACGTTGGCGATAACTGGCCTCTCTTCGGCGATCACCGCCTCGCGTTCCACGATCGAGGCCAGAGTGACCACCTCATAGACACTCATGCCTGCCTCGGCTGCCGCCTGGCGCATGTCCGACGAGAAGCTCTCCGCGAAAGTCGTCACCAAGAGATCCAGAACCTGTGCAGCATCGTAGTCGACAGGTATCCGGTATGTCTCCGGGAAAAGGAACCCCTCCATAGAGACAGGAGCATCGCCCGGGCGATCCTGCAAGAAATCGTAGGGAGGGGAGGCAGAACGAACCAAGCCTAAGAACACACTGCTCTCCACGATGCCCCGCTCCTCCAAGATAGCAGCGACCTCCTCCGCTCTCTTGCCCTCAGGGATCGTCACCGAGACCTCGCGCAACCGCCCAAGTTGCAGGCTGTCTATCAGTTCGTTCATCGTCATGTTGGGTCGCAGCTCGTACTCACCGGCCTCGAGCTGGGCATCGACGCCCTCGTACCGGACCAACCACAGGAACAACTGGCTGTCTGTGATCAGTCCCTCACGCTGCAGCCGAGGCCCGATAGTGGCTGCCGTTTCACCGAAATTGATGGTGAACACGACCGGCGTGTCGTCGTCGCTGGCCGCGCTCTCGATGTCGCCCTTTCGCAAGTTCAGGTACAACCCGATCAGCGTCTTCTCCAGGGATGACATCTGTATGAGGCCGGGATCCACCTCCTGGCTGGCATCACCACCCAGCAGGTACTTTCCGCCCACGGCGATGACCCAACCTGCCAGTACCAGGGCCACGATGATCAATCCCCATCGAACCAGACCCCTTGCTAAGTCATCTCTTCCCAAGGAGTCCTCCTTTCCTCCTGCCGTTCCAGAGAATCGAGATAGTCCTGAAGAATCGCAGCGGCGGCCACGGCGTCGATCCGCTCTCTTCTTTCTTTCTTCTTCCTTCCTGCCTCGATCATGGCCTCGCGCGCCCGAACTGTCGAGTAGCCCTCATCCCACAGGACAACCGGTACATCCAACACCTGGTGTAGTTCGTTGGCGTAGATCTCAACCTTGCCCGCCTGCTCGCCCGCGGTGCCATCCGAGTGTAGCGGGTGGCCGACGACGACCTTCTCAACCTCGTGCTCCGTGACCAAAGACGAGATCAGCGCCAGGTCTGCCTGGTGGGAACGCCTATGGATCACCCTGATACCGCGCGCCACGATCTGCTGGGGATCGCTGAGCGCAACCCCTATGCGTCTGTCCCCTATGTCCAGAGACATCAGTCGCATGTAGTCCGCCCTCTGCGGCCCGTCACTCCACACCATTGTTGTCGGATTCGACGTTGACGGTGATGCGAAAGGGAAGCCATGGGAGCCGGCCCCACCATGCTGGGGAGACCTCGATCAGCGGGTCGCTTGCCAGACTGAGATGTCGCGCCAAGTACTCCTGCACGTCGGCAACCTCCATCCCCCTCACGCTCTGCCTGATCTCCCCGGCATCGATTTCTACCCAGCTCTGGCCCTGGGCAGAGACCTCAGCGATGAGTGTGCCATCATACTCAAGGTCGCTGATCTCATCAATGCTGACCTCGGTCTCGTCGGACAAGAGCTGGAACCCCTCCCGCACCTCAAGTTGAAGCATGCGCAGGCCAAGGAGGTCCACATCATCCCTGTCCACGACGGTCCCCCTGATCAAGGCTCGCAAGTGTAGGCCAAGTGAGTCCGCAACCTCTCCTGGGAACATGTCATACGTCTCCGACAGCAGAATGGTCGTCAGGGACTCGTAGGGCAGCGTCTCCTCACCCGTGAGTTGCACGACCAGAGATTCATACCCTTCTTCCTTGAGTCGCCTCAGGGAGGACTCTCTGAGTTGCTCCTTGTCGGCGTTGGTCACATACGTGACCTGGCTCATCCCGCCGCCCTGCGTGGGAGCATCGTTGATGACGTTAACCTGGAGGCCCATGGGACCTTCCACGCGGTTTATGGAGTACGCCGCCACGTTGCCGCTGGGTCCCGGTTCGAGGGCCTCGACGGCTGCGCGCGCCCGGCCACCCACGCGGGGAGGTAGCGTCACCTCGTCGATCGTCCGGAAGCGGATGGTCGTCCCACCGCTCGTAGTCACGACGGTGTCTGACATGACGGTGGTGGCCTCGCTTCGTTTGTTCGTGAAGACCACCTCTCCGGTGGCCCTGGCTTCCGGCTCATCCCTCAGGGCGGTTGTAGCAAGCTGGTCATTGCCCACGAGTTCGATCTCCACCACGCGAGCCGGAACCCGCAGGTTGATGAAGTCGATACTCTCCAGGTCCGGGCTCGCCGTCACCGTTAGTGTAGTGCTGACAGGGTAGATTACGGGATGTAGAGTCACGGTGGCCGTCGGGACGAAGATCGCCACGATCAGACCCAGAAAGGCCAACATGCCAACGAGCGCCAGACCAAGAACCAGCGTCGCGCCTACCCCCACCCCTCCTGCTGCCGGAGGAGCCACCACGGCCCGGCGCAGCGATTCCTGCGTGAGGCGGCCCCGATCCGGTCCTCGTCCCCGCCTCACCGGTCCTGACCATCTGGCGCCGCTTCCTCGCGCCGCACTCGTGAAGGTTGAGAACCCGAGGCTGTGGGCCAGTTCCCTCAAGCGGCGGTCTCTCGTCACCAGCGCAACTTCCTTGTCCAGGGCTGCGATCTCCCGTACAAGGACCTTCAAGTCCACGAGACTATCCAGACCAGGGCAGTCCTTCGGAACCACGAGCAGCACCCGGCGGCCATCGGCAGCCTTGATCCGCCCGCGAATCGCCGCGGGAGTATCTTCCGCCTCCGAATAGACTACCTCAGCCTGATTCAACTCCCCCCTCCCCCATGAACAAAGGCATCCGGCCTCTTCACGCCCCGCAGCAGGCTCTCCCAGGACGACACCGCTTGCCCACCGCGTGCGGAGCACCCGGCAACAGCCGTCGGAGCTACGTACTGCTGCCCTGTCAACAAGCCGGTCCTGTCCAGCACACCCGGTATCTCCCAGGGTCGCATCACCGTCACCTCGGGGCGCAACAAACCATTGGCCAGCCTCGCCCAGGGATGCGAACGGAGCACTTGTACGAGGTCGGGCAAGACGCTACTGCCGCCGCAGATGCCAAACTGCCAGGGAAGCCAACGACTGCCGCACATCCTGTACAATGCACTTTCCAGGAACGCCGCCCAATCCTCCAACGCCTGCTGCACGGCCGTTCGCACGGCGTCATAGAGCGGTCCATCCAGCCGCCCCAGACCGTAGGCAAGCTTCAAGCGCTCAGCGTCCACCGAGGAGATCTCGAGAGCCTCAGCTATGTGTGCTGTGAACCCGCTTCCTCCCAGAGCCAGACTGGCGGTAGCCCAGGCCATGCCTCCGCGTATGAGCATGAGGTCGGTCGAACTCCCGCCGACATCCAAGCATACTGCGTCCTTCTGCCCTCCAGCCAGCGCCAGCGGTCGCCACCCGGACGCCACCTTCAGTATCTCGAGCCCCAGCCGTTCTGTCACCGTCTTGACAGTGCGCAGGTACGAAGCCGGGATGACTACGTTGAATACCGCCGCAGTCAGCTTCTCACCTTGCAGGCCAACCGGGCTCGTCACACTCTGCGCATCAACCCATGTCCCAGACACGGATGTCTCCAGCAGGTCAAGCTTCCCATCGGTACCCACCCCGCGAGACTCTACCTCTTCGCTCAACTCGCGAAGCGCCAGGCGCTGAGCGCGCTTCAACACGTCCCTAATCTCGCTCTCACTGACCCGTCCCATGGGATTAGATCGCTGAGTGGTGATACTATAGGTTCGGGCTACCGTCAGGCAGTTCGGCACGCACACCACCACCCAGTCGGGCACCACCTGGTCTTCGTGGTTGCCCTTGGTCATGTCCTCAGCCTGTCTGAGAGCCCGATCACAGCCTCGCAGCATGGCCCGGACATCGACGGGCGCACCTCCATCGGGTGACAGGGGAACTTCATACCGCGCCGTTCCCGCACCGATAACCAGGCTCTCTCGTCCGTGTGACTCCACCACAAGGGCCTTGGCCTGCTCGGTGCCTAGATCGAGGATGGTACGGAAGTTGGGAGTCTCGTCGCCGACCGCGCGACTCCTGACTATGGTGGCCCATAGCTCACGCAATGCACACTCCTAGCCACCGGCTTCTTCGAGAAGACAAGGGGATACCAAGGCTTGGCCTGTGGAGCAGAACGTAGTCTAGCTCTGAGACACCAGATCGGCAACCAGGCCGAGAGCCTCGCCCATCCGCTCAGAATCCTTCCCGCCAGCCTGAGCCAGGGTCGCGTGTCCCCCGCCACCGCCTCCCGCGACGGCAGCCACCTGTTTCACCAAGCTGTCCGCCCTCAAGCCCTTGGCGACCAGGTCAGGCGTCACCGCAGCCACGAAGCCTGGCTTGCCCCCCATCTCGGCGCCCAGCACGATCACCGCGGACCCTAGACGATCTCTCAGCCAGTCGGTCATCTCACGCAGCATCTCCATGTTGGGCGCTTCCACCTCGACGGCCAGTACCTGGACTCCGTTCACCTCGCGCACGTCGTCAAGGGCTCTGGCAGTCGCAGCGCGGGCGATCTGTCGCTGCAACTCGCGCATCTCCCTACCCTGGGACTCCACCTGGGCAAGGAGCGCGTTGAGGTTGTTCTCCACCTCTGCGTGTGTGCCTCCCAGGGCAGTGGTCACTCTGTCTAGCAGGAGAAGCCTTTCGCGCACGTACTCCTCGGCCCCACGACCCGTGACCCCCTCGATGCGCCTCAGCCCTCTACCCACGCTGCCTTCACTCACGATGTGAAAGAACCCTATCTCACCCGTTGCCTTGAGATGCGTGCCGCCGCACAACTCTCGGCTGTAGTCTCCCGAGCTCACCATGCGGACCTCGCCGCCGTACTTCTCCCCGAAGATGGCGAAGGCCCCAGAGGCCACCGCGGTCTCATAGTCCGTGATCTCTGTGACGACCGGCAAGTCCTCCATGACCTTGGTATTCACACGCCGCTCTATGGCACTCAGCTCATCCGGTTCCACAGCCTTCAAGTGCGTGAAGTCGAAGCGCAGTCTCTCAGTAGAGACCTCGGAACCCGATTGCTGGGCATGGTCGCCGAGAGTCTCGCGCAAGGCCCTATGCAACAGGTGGGTGGCGGTGTGATTGCGCGCAATGTCCAGGCGCCTGCCCTCATCCACCCTGGCCACAACCTCTTCACCCGATCTCAGTGAACCCTGACTCACCTCTCCATAGTGCACGATCAGGCCAGGCAGAGGGCTCTTGGTGTCCGACACAGCGACCTCCCCACCTGGGCCAGTGATCGCGCCCGTGTCGCCAACCTGCCCACCAGCTTCGGCGTAGAAGGGCGTTTCCTTCAGCACCACTGAGACTCGGTCCCCCTGCACTGCCTCGTCGACGAGACGTCCATCCTTGGCCAAGTTGATGATCTCAGTGGCCGCTTCCATGGTGTCGTAGCCAACGAAGCCGGTCTCGGGCAAAGCCAGCGGACGGTAGAACTCCCCTTCCGTCGCCAAACCGAAGGTCTGAGCCTCCCGCGCTCGCTCCCGTTGCGCGACCATGGCTTTCTCGAAACCCCCTTCGTCGAGGGCAAGACCCCTCTCAGCAGCCATCTCTCTGGTCAACTCCACCGGGAACCCATAGGTGTCATACAGGCGGAAGACCTGATCCCCCGCGACGACCGTCCCCCCTTCCGAGGGAATTCTGTCCATGAGATCCTCCAGGAGAGCCGACCCCACAGCCAGAGTCTGCTGAAAGCCACTTTCCTCTTGAGCCAGCACGCCCCTGACAAAACCCTCTCGCTCGCTCAACTCGGGGTACTGCTCGCCCATGACTGCTATCACAACCGTGGCCATTTGCTCCAGAAAGGGGTCCTCCCTTCCCAAGAGCTTACCGTGCCGCAGGGCCCGGCGGAGAATGCGCCGCAGTACGTATCCTCGACCTTCATTGCTGGGCAGCACCCCATCTGCAACCAAAAAACTGATCGCACGCCCGTGCTCAGCGATGATACGAAGGGAGCGATCCACGGACTCGTCCTCACCATAGGCCTTCCCTACCAGTGCGCAGGCTTCCTCCACAACGGGGGCCAACAAGTCGGTCTCGTACACCGAGCCGACGTCTTGCATCACCACCGCTGTGCGCTCCAGCCCCATGCCCGTATCGATACTCTGGTTCGGCAGAGAGGTCAGTTGCCCCTCGGCGTCCTGGTGGTACTGCATGAAGACCAGGTTCCAGATCTCAAGAAAGCGCTCGCAATCGCAACCGGGAGCGCAGTCCGGTCTGCCACAGCCAACCCCAGGCCCGCGGTCATAGAAGATCTCAGAGCAAGGCCCACAGGGCCCAGTCTCTCCCGCCGGTCCCCAGAAGTTGTCTTCCTTCCCCAGACGTACTATGCGCGACGCTGGCAAGGCAATCTCCTGCCAGAGTGCGGAAGCCTCCTCGTCCTCGTGGTAGATGCTGGCCCAGATGCGATCTTCGGGCAGATCGAGATGGTCGATCACGAACTCCCAAGCGAGTTCGATAGCCCCTCTCTTAAAGTAGTCTCCGATGGAGAAGTTGCCGAGCATCTCGAAGAAGGTCAGACTACGCTCGTTGCCGACCTTGTCTATGTCCGTTGTACGGAAGCACTTCTGAGCAGATGCCAGACGCTTCGAGGGCGGCGCTACCTCTCCAGAGAAGTAGGGCTTGAACTGCACCATTCCAGCACCGGTGAACAGCAGCGTAGGATCGCCCTCCGGCACGAGGGAGGAGCTTGTCACTACGAGGTGAGCCCGCTGGGCGAAGAAATCCAGGAAGAGCTTTCTCAACTCCGAGCTTGTTAGCAGACGCATGCACAATTGCTCCAAAGGCCACGGGCTACGCCCAAGATTACTGGGCATTCTAGGACAACTATCGGCCATTGTCAAACATCGAAGAGCTCCGCCTGTCCCCGAGGAGGTCTCCTCGGAGCATCCCTGGAGTGCTCCTATGGCACGACCCGCTAGCCCATCACAATCCCTCCAGGGCACGGCAACCCGCCTGCGTGTCGACCCGCGTGCGCCCCCATCCAGCCACGCCCGCCGTCTCCCTTGACTTGTTAGTCCGCTGGGGATAGAATTGCAGTGTGTCCCAGGAAAGCGGTGTGCCAAGGACGCAGTGCTTCACGCTGCGTCGTCTCAAGACTTGATGACCTCATCGCCAACCGTATAATACGGTCTCTGGCAAGTTGACAACGAGAGGTACATATCCATGAAACAGCTTGAACTTAGAGCGCAAACGAGGACACTCTTCGGCAGGAAAGCGAAGAAACTTCGCAGAGAGGGGCTTATCCCCGCTACTCTCTACGGCCCCAAGACGGAAGCCGTGTCTCTGCAAGTTCCGGAAAGGGAACTGATGACGGTCCTAGATGAGGCCGGTACCAATCGGCTGATCGCCCTGTTGGTTGACGAAGGTGACAAGTCACGAAGCATCCTCGCGCGTGACGTGCAGCGGGACGTTGTCACCCAGTCCCTGCTTCACGTTGACCTCTACGAAGTTGTAATGACCGAGAAGATCACGGCCGACATACCAATCTCTCTGATCGGAGAGTCACCCGGGGTAGCGATGAAGGAAGGGTTGCTCGTGAGGGGGCTTGACTCGATCCAGGCACACTGTCTACCCGACCGGTTGAGCGAGAGCATAGAGGTAGACATCAGTGTCCTGGAAGAGAGGGACCAGGCCATTCTGGTGCGGGATCTCGTCGTCGGAGAGGGCATCGAGATACTCACCAACCCTGACGAGGTCGTGGTCCAACTACTTCCCATCAAGGAGGTAGTCATCGAGCCTGAGGTCGAAGAGGAAGCCGAGGTCGCCGAGGTCGAGATCATCACAGCGCCCAGGGAACGCGAAGAGCGACCCGAGGAGCCGGTCGAGGACCTGGCAGAGCCGGAGTCCGGCGAACAAGAACCACAAAGCGAGTAGTGAGGACCGTTCCCACCGTGGCCGGCGAAGAGAGGAGTTGTCCGTGTTCAGTCCCCTAAACGCTATCTTGGGTTTGTTCTCCCAAGACATCAGCATCGACTTGGGTACCGCCAACACGCTGGTGTTGGTGCGAGGTCAGGGAATCGTCATCAACGAGCCATCGGTGGTGGCCATTGAGAAGAAGGGCAAGAAGGTTCTCGCCGTTGGGGACGAAGCCAAAGAGATGGTCGGGCGGACACCCGCCAACATAGTCGCTATCAGACCTCTCAGGGACGGTGTGATCTCCGACTTCGACGTTACGGAGCGGATGCTTCAATACTTCATCAAGAAGGTGCACGAGCGCGCCCTGCTACCTATCCCGCGACCACGGGTGGTAGTCGGCCTTCCTAGTGGCGTCACTGAAGTGGAGAAACGGGCCGTGCACGACGCCTGCATGAACGCCGGTGCTCGCCAGACGCTGCTCATCGAGCAACCTACCGCCGCTGCCATAGGGGCCAGTCTTCCCATCAATGAAGCGGTGGGTAGCATGATCGTGGATATCGGAGGAGGAACCTCCGAAATGGCTGTGTTCTCCCTGGGTGGCATTGTGGTGAGCCGCTCGCTGCGGGTGGCAGGCGACGAGATGGACGAGGAAATAGTCCAGTACGCTCGCGACAAATACAGCCTTCTGATCGGCCAACGAATGGCCGAGCGCATCAAAATGGCTATAGGCTCCGCGTATCCCCTCCCGGAAGAGCAAACGATGACTCTGAGAGGACGCAACCTCATGACAGGGCTGCCTGAGGCAGTGGATATCAGCAGCGTCGAGGTCAGAGAGGCCCTATCTGCTCCCGTCAGCATGATCGTGCAAGAGATCAGGACCGCCCTCGAAGAAACTCCACCAGAACTGATCGCCGATTTGATGGAACAGGGCATTGCTCTGGCGGGTGGCGGCGCACTGCTCAAGGGACTGGCGGAACGCCTTTCTGACGAGACAAAGATGCGGGTCTACGTGGCTGACGACGCACTAACCTGCGTGGTTAGAGGCGGGGGTGTTGTACTCGATCATCTGGACACCTTGGCGCATGTACTGACCACAACCCAACGTCGCAACACACGGCACTAGTGGGAGGAGGCTGCCTTGACTCGTATGCAGCGAGGAGGAACCGTGCTGTTCCTCCTCCTTTTCCTCTCATTGGCCGTGCTGAGTCTGGTCCTCGACCGTGCCAACCGCCTTGAGCCCGTCAAAGACCTCGTGGCCCAGATCACCACACCTGTGCAAGAGGCCCTCACCACAGCAACCAATCGCCTCACCGAGGTGCGCCAGCTATTCATAGACATGGAGACGTGCAGAGCTCAGAACGAAGAACTCCAGACGCTGCTGGACCAGCTGATCATCGAGAATGTACGCCTGCGTGAGGCTGAAATCGAGAACGTGACCCTGCGCGAGCAACTCAACTTCAAGCAGGCTAATCCCTCGTTTGAGCTACTGTCCGCCCAGGTCATCGGTCGGGATCCCAGCAATCTGGCGAACTACCTCGTCATCGACCGGGGGGCCGAGGAAGGAGTCGGCATTGGGATGCCCGTACTAACCGATCGGGGGCTGGTCGGCAGAGTCACGGAGATCGCCTCTCATGCCTCCAAAGTCCTCCTGATCACCGACCCGAGTAGTTCAGTGAACGCGCTGGTGCAGGACACTCGTGCTACGGGTGTGGTGCAGGGGAAGCTAGGTCAGGAACTGGTCATGCGATACGTCCAGCAGACGGAGGAGATCAAACCCGGCGACCTGGTTCTCACCTCAGGCCTGGGAGGCAACTTCCCTACTCGGCTCATCATCGGCCAGGTTACGGAGGTGCACAAGACCGATGTCGAGCTATTCCAGGAGGCCGTGGTGCGACCCTCCGCGGATTTCGGACGCGCAGAAATGGTCATGGTGCTCACGAGCTTCCAGCCAATCGACTTCGAAGCCGAGTAATAGGTACCGTTGAGGTGATCTGCCATCAAGACCTATGCCGTTGTCCCGCTCTTGGCGGCCGTCGCGCTCGTGCAGTCCTCCGTCCTCTTCCGCTTCTCCGTGGGAAGTGCGCGCCTCCCGTTGATGCTTCTGGTTGTCGTGTCCTGGAGCCTGCTGAGAGGAGCAAGAGAAGGCATTGTCTGGGGATTCCTGGGCGGTCTAAGCCTTGACTTCCTCTCAGGCTTACCCCTAGGCACCTGCGCCCTTGCGCTGACCGCCACCGCCTACCTGTCAAGCCTGGGCCAACTGACCATCTATCGAACGAGCCCCCTGTTTCCTTCAGGCCTGGCTCTCGGCGCCAGCATCGTCCACGACTGCATCCTGATGGTCGTGCTATCTCTCGTCGGGCACACTGTGCCCTGGCCGCAGCTTCTTCTCCGGGTGACCGTGCCCAGCGCCGTGCTCGGCAGCCTGGTGATGCCTTTGGTCCACAGAGGCTTGATCCGGCTTCACCAGAAAACCCTGCCTGAGGAAATGGAGCTCTGAAGGAGAGGTACAGGTGACAGGGAACCGCCTCGTCAGAGCGGCCATGTCTGCCAGAGAGCCCGTCGTCGTCTGTCTGCTCGGTCTGCCAGCTACGGTTCCCCTCTGGCAATCCAAGCTACCTCGCAGCTTCGACGGCATGTTCCACCTCTTTCGCTTGCTAGAGATCGATTCTCTCACGCGACAACTGGCACTATTCCCCAGATGGGCGCCCGACTTCCTTCTTGGCTACGGCTACCCCATCTTCGATTTCGTCCCCCATCTGCCCTACTACTTGTCGGACGTGGTCCACGCGATGGGGCTGACTCTGGTGCACAGCACCCTCTTGTCCTTTGGCCTGAGCCTCCTCGCATCGGGCTTGGCCATGTACTTCTTCGTGAAGGATATCTTCGGCTCCAACGCCGGCATACTGGCCGCCGTGGCCTACATGTACGCCCCATTCCATCTCTACGACATCCTGTTCCGCGGTCACCTGCCAGGCGCGTGGGCCATGGTTCTGTACCCCCTGATCCTGTGGAGTGTTGTCCGGCTCGCCCGCAAAGGTAGTGCTGCCAGCTTCGTCTCCACCGCCTTGCTCTATGCTGCGTGCTTGCTTACGCACAATCCGGCAGCCTTCGTACTCACGCCCTTTCTCCTCTTCTACGCCCTGGTGCTCGTTTTCACCTCACCCGAGAATAGAATACGTAGGATCGTCCATGTGGCCACCTCAATCCTGCTGGGAGCTGGACTCGCCTCCTTCTTCTGGATACCAGCGCTCTGGGATCGCGAGTTCATTCAGATTGATCGCATGATCACTCCTCCGGACCTGGACTATCACACGCACTTCATCACCATTTCCGACCTGCTCTCCCCTCCGCCGATGGCCGACGTGGGGCTGATGAATCCTGGCGTCCCCAACAGCCTGGGCCCAGTGCTGGTCGTCATTTCCATGCTTTCCATCGCTGGCCTGTGGAGGCCACGCCGGCCAGACCAGCGGACCCACCTGATCGTAGGACTGACCGGAATGGCTGTAGTGGTCTTCATAGTCTCGGCCCAAGCTACGCTCATCTGGGACAGCATACCCTTGATGAAGTACCTGGTCTTTCCACACCGCTTCCTGCGCCTGGGGAGCCTGCTGGTGGCTATGCTGTGCGGGGCAGCCGGGCGCCTCTTCGGAGAACGCACGAAGACCTTGTCTCCCTCCTTCGTCGTGACTCTTGCCTGCAGCGGAGTGGTCGTCCTATCCGCCTTCCCACTCCTTTACCCACCATACTATGAGCACCAATCGCTCAATCCTTCCTTCGCAGACATGATGGAGTTCGAGCGAAGAACGGGCACCCTGGGCACTACCTCCTTTGGCGAGTACCTGCCAGTGTGGGTCGCCTGGACACCTAGCACATCTCCCCTGGAGACCTTGTACCAATCCTCGGCGCAGATCGAAAGGCTCGACCGGAGCAGCCTTCCCGACGGGACTCGTATCACCAGTGCCCACTACGGTCCGACCTCCATGACAGTGACCCTCAACGCACCGCACACCTTCGAGGCGACCTTCCACCTCCTGTACTTCCCGACCTGGCGAGCCTACGTGGATGCACAGGAGGTGCCAATAACGCCCACTGCAGGTCAGGGCCTGATCAGCGTGACCGTACCCACCGGGGAGCACGTCATCCGCGTTCAGCTCCAAGACATGCCGATTTATACTCTGTCCAAACTCCTCACCGGAGCCAGCCTTCTCATACTTATCGTGGTCTCTATGTTTGGTTGGCGGCGCTCGAGGATCTTCAGCCCAACGGCGACCCCGTGCCCAGCCAGCCACCTCTACGGCAGGGTAGATGCGGCTTCCCGCAACGTCCACTGTATCCGCGCCGCTACTCTGTCCACGATGGCCGTCTTGCTGCTCACGCTCAAAGTCGGATACGTTGACAGCCACGACACGTGCTTCAAGAGGGCGTTCGACGGACTGACCGTGAAAGCCGCACGAACGCCCCTTCAGCTCAACTTCGGTGACCAGGTTACCCTGATGGGCTACGACCTGTCTTCTGCGAGGCTTCAGCCAGGAGACACCCTGAACATTACTCTGTACTGGAGAGCTCGCCAGAACCTGGTCAGCGACTACAGCGCCTTCGCACAGCTCGTGGACGAACAGAAAAACATCTACGCCCAGATGGACAGTCTGAACCCTGGAGGCTACCCAACGCACCTCTGGGAGCCTGACGAATACGACCGGGACCAGCACAGCATCTACATACCACCGGGAACCCCGCCCGGAGAGTATTCCATTGGAGTAGGCCTGTACGATCCCAGCACCATGATGCGGCTGCCGATTCTCGAGGACGATGGGCACGAGGCGGGAATGTACTTCCTGGAACGGATAACCGTGACCAGACCTGAGAGTCCGCCCGCCGTGGAGGATCTCGACATGCAGCACCAAGTCACGGTGGAATACGAGAATGGCATGGGCCTGCTAGGCTACTCGGCGGAACGAGACTATCTTCCCGTGGGCGACTTCTATCGTGTCGCCCTCTTCTGGCGTGCTGACGCGCGGTTGCCTGAGAACTACAGCGTGTCCATCCGCCTTCTCAACAGCGACGCCGACGTGGAGCTCTCCCGCACCAGTGAGCCGTCGGCGGGAAGGTATCGCACCACCGCCTGGGAAGCAGGGGAGATAGTCAGGGACAACCACGCTCTCCGCGTCCCGAAGGACTTGCCCGAAGGTCAGTACCGGCTTCAGCTCGCGGTCTTCGACGCGGACGGACGTGCTATCAACGCGCAAACGACACCTGACGTCAACATGGCTGACGGCTGGATCGAACTCCTATTCCTGGACTCGGTAAGGTAGATGCCTCACATAACCCGTCAGGACATCAGCGCCTTGGCCTTCCTGTTCGTGATGGGTCTAGGCTTGGGCGCAAGCGTCAGCCGCTGGCTTGCCGAAAGCCTCTTCCGGTACACTACGCTCTTCTACCACTGGATCCCGACA
>Ga0315549_1003172_pt1 | contig 14904 bp, 11 predicted proteins | sample SalMarSW160200MG_FD_203101 | JGI IMG/M metagenome (GOLD analysis project Ga0315549, IMG submission 203101) | Salt marsh sediment microbial communities from the Plum Island Ecosystem LTER, Massachusetts, United States - Salt Marsh Sediment SW1601-200 ... | reverse complement strand
CATTGCGATGGTTGCGGCGTTAGCTGCTGCATCTTGTGCGGGTCCGTCGATCGTTCCGCTCGATACCAAGCCGACCGACAGCACGCAGGCCGAGAACCTCGGCTACTCGGTCGCGAGCCAGGCCCACTGCGGCAACTTCGAATCGCTCGATCCGGCCGGCACCCGGGGGACCTGGCACTACACCTGCAGCATCGGCGACACCAGCTACGACATCGTCGTGTTCGGGAGCGATCCTGCGAGGCAGGCGGGCCTGGTGGCGTTAGGCGACATCGGCGCGCCCTTCGTCGCCAAGGACTACTACGCTGTATCCGTCGCCCCGTCGGGTCCATCCAAGTCGGCCGCGGCCGCGTCGACTGCCGACCCCTCCCTGCTTGCGCCTTTCGAGTAGCGTTCGCAACGAGGAGGAACGACGTGAACCATCTTCGGGCGGCCGCCGCGTTCGCGACGGCGATCAGCCTCATCCTCTGGATCGGAGCCAGTCCGATCCAGGCGAGCGACGGGGACGCTAACGACGTCGCGTCGGCAATCAACAAGGTATCTCCACCAGCGGTCGAAGCGCGGACTCTGGCCGTCCGCGGAGCCGACCGCGCCTTCTCTGCCGGAGCAGCTGTGTCGATGCCGGCCGACGCCTCGGGAGAGGTGGTCCTGCGCAGCAGCTCCTCGGGTCGGGCGGTCGGCCTGAGCCTGGCGGGCGCAGTGTCCGGTCCCGCCTCGCTGGCGGACGACGGGACGGTTGTCTATGGCTCGACTGGAGGCATAGGGATTGGGGTGCAGGCGTTCGGCGCCTCCGTTCGAGTGGCCGCCGTCCTCCAGTCCCCCAGGGCCGGCAGCTCGATCCCATACAGTCTGGACCTGCCCAAGGGCGCTCATCTCACGACTCGCGACGACGGCGGGATCTTCATTCTGGGCGCGGACGGCTCACTGCTGGGAGGCGTCGCCACGCCTTGGGCGAGAGACGCCAAAGGCCAGTCGGTGGCCACGAGCTACGCAGTTCGCGGTACAACCCTCGTCCAGACCATCGAGCCGTCCTCGACCTCCGTCTATCCGATTGTGGCTGACCCGTACTTCTTCATCGACCTGATCGATCACGCGACCTGGGTCTACCACTCGGGGTACGGCTGGACGCTCCAGGTCTCGCCAACAACATGGGGTAGGTTGAACGGCGGTGCCTATGGCATCGGGGCTTTCGCCTGGGACGAACTCTACACGAAGTACAGGAATCGTGGCCTGTGCTGCAACCTCAATGGGATGAGGGATCAGCTCATCTGCCACTGGCAGTTCGCATTCTGGCGAAACACTTACAACCTGGACGAATGGAGGCCCGACGTGGGCTACGTCCAGACCGTCAACTCCAGTTGCAACCCGGGCGGCCCAGTCTGGTTCGACTGACAACGGAACGTCGGCGCGGGCTGGGCGTGAAATGGGATCTGGAGCGGGAGACGGGTCTCGAACCCGCGACATTCAGCTTGGAAGGCCGGGACGCCTGAGCGCTACAGCATCACGCTCAGAGGGGTGAGCGTAGGGTGTCCAGTTATCGTGTCGTCGTGCTCGATGATGATAGGGATCAGGGTCATGAGGAAGAGGAAGAGGAAGAGGATTGACGAAACTGCCAGGAAGTGACATTTTCGTCATGTGACATCCGTCAGAGACTGGATCGACTCAATGTACGGCCAAGGCCGGGTGACATTCACCCTGGCCGAGGCCAGTCGCTCCAGAAGTGCCAGTCTGAACTCGACGCTGTCGGCCCTTGCTCGTGCCCAGCGCGACTCACTGCTCCTGTCGCCTCTCCGCGGCTTCTACGTGATCGTTCCCCCAGAGTACCGGCATGATGGTGCCCCGCCCTGGCGGTGGTTCATCGGACCGATGCTCCAGTTCCTCCAAGCGCCCTACTATGTGGGCCTCCTGACGGCCGCGGTCCAGCACGGCGCTAGTGCCCAGGCGCCCCAGGAAGTGCAGATTGTCGTTGACCGCCAGATTCGGCAGAAGGTCGCTGGGCGCCAGCGCATCCAATTCGTCCTTCGGAAGAGAGCGTCGCTGGCACCCGTAGTGGAGGTGACAACACCGACCGGTGCACTTCGCGTATCCACCCCCGAAATGACGATGCTCGATCTCGTCGCGTATCCATCTCGCGCTGCCGGATGGGACAACGTTGCCTCCCTGATACCCGATCTGGCTCCGCTCGGGACCCGGAGGGGGTGGCGGGACGCTCTCCGCGTGGGACCTAGGGCCACCGAGGTCCAGCGGCTCGGCCATCTGCTGGACAGGATCGACTCCCCGCACACGGACGTTCTTGCCGAGTGGCTCGATCGCAGACCGCACGAGCTGACGCCACTGGTGCCCCGGAGCGCAGCGGCTGGCGAGCGCGATCCGCGATGGCGCGTGATAGTCAACGCCCTGGTCGAGCCAGACTGATGCTCCCCCGCTTCGACATCCTAGCCTGGCGCGAACACGCTCCTTGGGCGGACGAGGCTGATGTGGAGCAGGACCTCATCATCACGAGGGCCCTCCTCGATCTGTTCTCGGACCCATTCCTCTGCGACCGCCTCGCCTTCCGCGGCGGTACCGCGCTCCACAAGCTGTGGCTCCCTCCCGCGGCTCGCTATTCGGAAGACATCGACCTCGTACAGCGCGAACCTGAGGGCATCGGTCCGACCTTCAATCACATCCGCAAGCAGCTAGCCTGGCTGGGCAAGCCCAGGGCCGAAACCGGCGAGGTTCCGAAATTGATCTTCCGTTTCCAGAGTGAGAGCGGACCGACGCGGAAGCTCAAGATAGAAATCAACACGCACGAGCACTTCGCGCATGTCGTCAAGAAGGGCTTCCGGGTCCACCACCGGGCAGCGAGCGGCTCGGTGCGAGTGCCCACTCACCCCATCGACGAAATGCTGGCAACCAAACTGCGGGCCGTCTGTCAGCGCGACAAGGGCCGTGATCTGTTCGACCTATGGTGGTCGCGGAAACACGCGGCAATCAACGAAGCGGAGATCGTTCGGCTGCTCGTCGCGTACATGGACCGAGGCGGCGACCGTGTCGACAGCGCACCAGAGCTGCGAGCCAAGGTTGCAGCCAAGCGTTCCCGCGGCATCTTCGACGATGTACGACCACTCCTGAGGGCCGGCGTCGAATTCGATGTGGCGGAGGCGCTCGAGTGGTTCGAGGCCTCGATCATCTCCCGCCTCCGAAACGATGACGGGACCAGGCTCTTCTCCAGACCCGAACCGCCGCGGTCTTCGTCAGATGGTCGTTGAGCGTTGCAGCAGCCTGACACAGGCCCGGGCTCGATCCGAGCGCCAGGGCTGAGTGTCGTCCGGAGCATGGAAGGGGGCTTGGAGCGGGAGACGGGTCTCGAACCCGCGACATTCAGCTTGGAAGGCTGACGCTCTACCGACTGAGCTACTCCCGCCCGAACGCGCGGCCGGTGCCGCGGCAACCGGCGCGAGCGCGAGCGTACCACGCGGCCGAGGCAGACTGGAGACGGAGCGGGCGCGGACACCGGGTCCGCGGTCCGCCGATCCGCGATCGGCCCCGCTGCGGTTTCGGCCAGATGCGCCTGGAGGGAGCGCTATCCACCAATGAGGCGTCAGGATTCGGCTCGCGAGGCTCCGCCTGACCGAATCCTGGGACGAGATAGCCGCCAACAGCTACATCGCTCGGCCAGGAGAGGGTACTGGACGCAAAGGGAGACCCGCGCCGCGAGGCGAAGGAGATAACGCTTCTGGTGGGAGCATCTGATACAAACGAGCGGCCAGACGGCGGCCGAAGAAGGCGTCGGGCAGCCGACGCCACGCTCGGCCCGCGGCACGCCTGGAACCGCGGGGGCTTGCGCGGCGTTCAGCCCGTAGCCGATGCTGGCCGGGCAACCCGGGCCAGCGCGAGCGAAGACAACGACAGACCACTACCGAAGAGGACCAGGATGCGCAAGCTCTCGACCCTGCTCCTGCCGCTGTTGCTGACCGGCTGCGTGCGGGCCGGAAGCTCCCCCAGCCCGACCGCGACCCCGGCCCCCTATTACCAGGTTTCGGCCGACCCCGACGATCTGATCCTGCGCATCGACACCGGCGGCGGCTTCGTGCCGATGAGCTACCTGCTGACCCACATGCCGCAGTGGTCGCTGTACGCGGACGGCCGAATCGTCGTCCAGGGACCGATGATCGAGATCTACCCCCAGCCGCTGCTGCCGAACCTGCGGCTGATGCGCATCACGCCCTCCGAGATCCAGACGATCCTGGCCGAAGCCGACAAAGCCGGCCTGCTCGGACCTGATGCCAGCTACTCGGCCGGCGGGATCGCGGACGCGCCCACCACCATCTTCACCCTGACCGCAGATGGCAAGACCCACCGCATCAGCGCCTACGCCCTGTGGCAGGACGTGGAGGCCAACAACAAGGCCGACGAGGCCGCCCGGGCGAAGCTGCTCGAGTTCCAGGGCAAGATCGGCGATCTAGCCGCCCTTCTCGGGCGGGAAGTCACCGACGAGGAGGCCTTCGAACCGGCAGGGATGCGGGTCTTCGTGCGCCCGTTCGACGGCGGCGATCCGGTCCAGGGAGTGGAGCCGAACAGGGTCGCCTGGCCGCTGACGGCCGACCCGGCCACCGCCGGTACGCCCACGACGGTTCCGCAGACCAGCTGCGTGCTGGCGACCGGCCAGGACCTGGCGACCTTCCTCACCGCCGCCAGGCAGGCCACGACCATCACCATCTGGACCCACGGGGGGCTCGAGTACTCGGTCATGGTCAGGCCCCTGCTGCCTGACGAGGCGACCTGCGGCGGCGAGAAGTCCGAGTGAGCTGACGGCGGCCGAACTCCGCCGGGCGATCGGCCCGACCGGTCCCCTACTCCAGGGGCGGCGACAACAGCTCGTAGTGCTGGACGCCCAGGGGCCGCTCCAGGTCGGCCAGCTCGGTCCGTGACAGCGCGCTGCCGATCCTGCCGCCGGTGTTGCTGAGCACGTCGCTCCACTCCCGCCAGGCGGAGATGGCGTAGACGGTCCGCTCGCTATCGGCCTCGGGGCGGGGCCAGCTGGGGCCCACCAGGATCGATACCAGCCCCGGCCGCTCCGCCAGCCAGGCCACGGGGCCGCGTGCCCGCGCCTCCCACTCCGGCAGGTCGTCCGCCCGAACGGCGGCCCGGTAGACGCGCAGGACGCGCCCCTCCTCCCAACTCGGACCGGCCGAGGCCACCACGTCCACGACAGAGTCGCGGCGGTCGTCGAGACGGTGGCCGACAAGCGACAGGCAGGCCGGCGAATCCTCCCCGTCGAGAGTGCTGCGCCAGCCCTCGAAATCCTGCCAGGCGCAGGCGAAGATGTAGCGGCGATGGCCGTGGCCCAGCCTGCGGGCGACCGAGTGAGCAAGGACTCCGGCCGGCCGCTTGCCGACCCGCGCCGAATGATGGAGCGAGGCCACCACCTCGGCCTCGAAGCCGGGCTCAATGCGGAACTCCACCAGGTGAACGATCACGGTCTGGCCCCCGGCGTGAACGCGTCCTCGCGGACCCATTCTATGGCCGCCGTCGAGCGTGGCAATCGTTCATCTGTCCGAACGTCGGGCAGCGTCTGGTGTACCTTCGGACCTGCGCCGAAGGATGGCGCCCCGGCCACCCTCGGAGCGGCGACGAGAGCGAGGAGCGCGATGGCGGCTGATGTGATCGAGCTGTCGGACCCGGGCTGGCAGCGCCACGACTTCTACATGCGCCTGGCGATGGTGGTGGAATCCGGGGCGAAGTGCCTGGGCTCGCACGTAGGGGCGGTGATCGTCAAGGACAATCGCGTCCTGGGCAGCGGCTACAACGGCACTCCGGCCGGCTACCCCAACTGCACCGAAGCCGAGAAGGGCTGCCGGCGCTGCGCGCTGCGCCTGGAGGAGGATGGGGCCAGCATCGCGGGCAAGCTGTACGACATCTGCCTCTGCGTCCACGCCGAGCAGAACGCGATGCTGACCGCGGCCCGTTTCGGCATGGCGCTGGACGGCGCCCTGCTCTACACCACGCTCCAGCCCTGCTTCAACTGCCTCAAGTCGCTGATGCAGGTCCGAATCGCGGGCGTCGTCTTCCGCCGCGAATGGGAGGCTCGCCATCCGGACTACGCCTGGGTCTCGACCGAATACGAGCGCCTGGTGACCCACTACAAGGAGACCGGCAACCTGTTCGCCCGCCTGGCCCAGGCCGAGGAGCTGGAAGCCGTGCAGCTCGAGCTGGGCCGCCCCAGCTAGCCGATGGCGATCATCCGCTCCAGGGCCAGCCGGGCGCGGTCGGCCACGTCCTCCGGGACGGTCACCTCGAACTGATCCAGGGTCAGCGAGTCGCGCAGCTTCTCCAGGGTGATCAGCTTCATGTACTGGCAGACCGCTTCGCGATTGACCGGCACGAAGCGCTTGCCGGGCGCCTTCAGGGCCAGCCGGTGCAGGATGCCGACCTCGGTCGCCACCAGGAAGCTGTCCGCGTTCGAGCCCTCGGCGTAGGAGACCATGCCTTCGGTCGAGAGAATGTGGGCGTCGTCCCCGGCGGCCTCGATCACCTGGCTGGTGCAGCTGCACTCGGGATGGACCAGCAGGTCCGCGCCGGGCTCGGCGGCCCGCAGCCGCTCGACGTCTTCGAGGCGGATGCCGGCGTGAACGTGGCACTCGCCCGGCCAGATCTCGAGCCGCCGCCCGCTGACTCGCTCGAGCCACAGGCCGAGGAACATGTCGGGCAGGAAGAGGATCTGCCGGTCGGGCGGTATGGCCGCGATCACCGAGCGGGCGTTGCTCGACGTGCAGCAGTAGTCGCTCTCCGCCTTCACCGCCGCGGTCGTGTTGACGTACGAGACGACGACTGCGTCCGGGTGCTCAGCCTTCCAGGCCCGCAGCTGATCGACCGTGATCGAATCGGCCAGCGAGCAGCCGGCGGCGGGGTCGGGGTGCAGGACGCGCTTCTGGGGCGAGAGGATCTTCGCCGTCTCGGCCATGAAGGCCACTCCGCAGAACACGATCAGCGGCTGGGGCGCCGCGGCGGCGGCGCGGGAGAGCAGCAGCGAGTCGCCGACGTGGTCCGCCACGTCCTGGACCTCGCCGCGCTCGTAGGAGTGGGCCAGGATGACCGCCCCGCGCTTCTCGGCCAGCTCGCGGATCTCGGCCTGGAGCGCGGGGATTGCGGCGGGGTCCGTCGCGGGCGGGATCTCGACCGCCAGGGCGGCAGCCGAACGCTCGGCCGCGCCGGTCACGGCATCGCCTCCAGCGAGAAGTCCAGGGCCTCGGCCGAATGCGTCAGCACACCCATCGAGATGTAGTCCACTCCGGTTTCGGCAACCTCCCGCAGCCGTTCGAGCGTCATGCCCCCCGAAGCCTCCGTCTCCACGGCCCCCTTCGCCGCTTCGTGGCACATCCGGACCGCCTGGTGCATCTCCGCGGTCGTCATGTTGTCCAGCAGGACCCGGTTCACGCCCGCCTCGAGCGCCTCGCGCACCTGGTCGAGGGTCTCGGCCTCGACCTCCAGGAGCAGCCGCGGACGAGTCTCGTGGAGCCTGGCCACGGCCGCCTTCACGCCGCCCGCCAGCCGCAGGTGGCTGTCCTTGACCATGAGCTGCTGACCCAGGTTGTAGCGGTGGTTGGAGGCGCCGCCGCAGCGGACGGCGTACTTCTCCAGGTCGCGCAGGCCGGGCGTCGTCTTGCGGGTGTCGAGGATGACCGCGCCCGTTCCGGCGACCTGGGCCACGCACTGGGCAGCGTCGGTCGCGATGCCGGACATGCGGGCGAGCAGATTGAGCGCGGTCCGCTCGCCGGCCAGCACAGCCCGCCTGGGACCGCTGAGGTGGGCTATCTCGACAGGGACGGTGTCGACCGCCTGGCCGTCGGCGAAGATCGTGGTCATGACGACCCGCTCGTCAAGGGCCGCGAAGACGGCGGCGAACACGGCCAGGCCGCACAGCACTCCGGGCTCCTTCTGGACGAGCACCGCCCGGCACGTTTCGTCCGGGCCGAAGAGGCCCTCGCTGGTGGGATCGCCGTGGGAGAGGTCCTCGTCCAGGGCGATCTCGATGACGCGCGAGATCACGTCCGGGTCCGGGGGCACGGGCCGGTCGGCGGGCTGGGAGGGCTGCTTGGCGGGCCGGGAGGGCTGCTTGGCGGTCTGCTTGGCGGCTGTCAAATCCACTGCTCCAGGACGAGATCGCGGCCCGGACGGAGGACGAAGTGACCTTCGAACTCCAGGTCGGTGGCCGGGGCGTCGATGCGATAGTGCACGCCGCGGCTCTCGCGGCGGGCCAGGGCAAATCGTGCCACGAGCGCGGCAACCGGGTCGGGGCTGGAGGCCAGCAGCGCCAGCTGATCCGGATCGCGCACCACGCCGGCCTGGTCCCAGACCTGCTGGCGCAGCTCCTGGGTCACGACGCGGGCCGGGGGCGTCGGCGGCGGCTTCGGCAGGCTCTTCGGCAGGGCGGGCTCGCCCAGCGCGGCCAGGGCCGCCCGACGGCCGAAGACCAGGCATTCGAGCAGCGAGTTGGAGGCCAGGCGATTGGCGCCGTGGATGCCGACGTTGGCGCTCTCGCCGGCGGCGTACAGCCCGGCCAGGTCGGTCCGGCCGTCCAGGTCCGTGACCACGCCGCCGATGGTGTAGTGGGCGGCCGGCGAGATGGGCACCGGCTTGTGCTCCGGGTCGTAGCCCGCCTTCACGATCTCGGCCATGAGGCCCGGGAAGCGCCCGCGATCTATCTCGCGCAGGTCCAGCCAGGCCTCGCCCTGGGCCACGATCGCCCGCGCCACCTCGTCGCGGGGCGCCAGCTCATCGACGAAGCGCTCGCCATTCGCGTTGAGCAGCAGCGCCCCATCCCCTCGCAGGGCCTCGGTCAGCAGCAAACGCGAACCGACCAGGACTGTGGGATGGAACTGCATGAACTCCAGGTCCGCCACGGCCGCGCCGGCGGCGTAGGCGACGGCGATGGCGTCGCCCACCTGTCCCTCGGGGTTGGAGCTGCGGGCCCACAGGGCCGCGGCGCCGCCCATGGCCAGCACCGTGGCCCGGGCCGCGATCGGGCCGTCCGGGGTGATGGCGCCCAGGCACCGTCCGCTCTCCGTCCACAGCCCCAGGACGTTGGTGGCTTCGCGGACCTCGATCCCCTTCGTCGCGGCTGCCCGCCGCCCCAGGAGCGACGTCACGGCCCAGCCCGTCGCCGCGCCCTCGACGCTCGACACGCGGCGCCGGGAGTGCCCGCCTTCCAGGCTCAGCTCCGGGTCGAAGGGGACACCCAGGGCGATAAGCTCGCGGACCCGCTCCGGCCCCTCTCGCACCAGGACCATGACCGCGCTGGGCCGGCACAGGTCGCGGCCGGCCCGCTCCGTGTCCACGGCGTGCAGGGTCGCGGTGTCGTCGTCGCCTATGGCCCCGGCGATGCCGCCCTGAGCGTGCCAGCTCGCCGAGTCGGGAGCGTGGCCCCGGGTCAGCATCAGGACGCGGGCCCCCTGCTCGGCGGCCGTCAGGGCGGCGGTCAACCCCGCCGCGCCCGCGCCGAGGACCAGCAGTCCGGGTGGCTCGTCCGGCTCGCTCACGAGTGCTCCTTGCGTAGCGAGACGGCCCGCTGGTATGAAGCGGCGTACTGCTCGGCCGGGCCAGACTCCCACGACCAGTCGATGGCCATGCCCCGTTCCTGGATCTCCTGCCAGTGATAACCCCCGGCCAGGAAGTGGGACATCGCCCGCCGGCAGGCGTCCAGGAGAGAGGGCACCGTCGGCTCGTCGAAGACGTAGCCCGTCCCCTCATCCGGGAAGGCGTCGGCGTCGACAACGGTGTCCGCCAGGCCTCCCGTGCGGCTGACGATCGGCGGCGTGCCGTAGCGCATGGCGATCATCTGGCCCTGGCCGCACGGCTCGAACCGCGACGGCATCAGGAACAGGTCCGCCCCGGCGTAGATCCGCCTGGCCAGGGCGCGATCGAACCGCTCGACCACGGCCACCCGGTCCTGGCGCTGCGAGGCCAGTTTCCTCAGCTCGGCCATGACCCGCGGGTCGCCGGTCCCCAGGGCCACTATCCTCGCCCCTTCCACGAGCAGGTCGGGGGCAGCCGCGGCCAGCAGGTCGAAGCCCTTCTGGGGGTCGAGCCGGCCGATCATGCCGATGACCGCCCCGTCGTCCTCGGGGTCGAGGTTTATCTCCGCCAGCAGCTTCCGCCGGCATTCGGCCTTGCCGTTCATGCGGCCCTTCGAGTAGGGCGCCGCCAGCTCCGAATCGGTGGCCGGGTTCCAGACCTTCACGTCCAGGCCGTTGAGGATGCCGCCGAAGCGGTGCCCGAGGCCCGCCAGCACCTTCTCCATGCCCATCCCGGCCTCGGGCGTCAGGACCTCGGCCGCGTAGGCCGGGCTGACTGTGTTGACCAGCTCGGCGCGCTTGATCGCCTCGCGCAACAGCAGGATGCCGTCAGCGTGGCGGCTCACAAGGTGCGAGATCTCGTTCGCCGTGGCGAAGCCGGCCATCTGGTCGCGCGACAGCCAGCCCTGGTAGGCCAGGTTGTGGACGGTCAGCATGATCGCCGCGCCGTGGATCTTCGAGTAGGCAGCGTACATCTGGTCGCGCATGAGGGCGACCGGCGTGGACTGCCAGTCGTGCAGGTGGATCAGGTCGAGAGGTCGATCGTCGGCCAGCAGGGCTTCCATCGCCCCCCGGCAGAGCAGGCCGAATCGCCAGCCGTTGTCCGGGTAGTCGCCGTCGTCGTCGCCGTAGTAGCCCTCTCGATCGAAGGCCGGCGGGTGGTCGATCAGGCGAACCCGGTAGCCGTCCGCCTCGAACTCGACCAGGTTGACCATGGTCGCCCCGTCGGGCGCGGTGGGATCGGGCACCCGCAGCGGAGACGAGGTGGCACCCTTCGGTACCTCGGTGTCCCGGTAACGCGGCAGGAAGACCTCGACCGGCTTGTCGATCAGGCCTTCCAGCCCTTCGGGCGGCGGCCCCATGACAGCGCCGGTGCCGACCCAGACCTGGGGGGCGACGATGCGGTCGGGGTCTGGTGGCCGCGCCCCCAGCGAGGAGATGGCACGCGCCAGGGAGTCCACCACGTCGCCGAGTCCACCGGTCTTGGCCCAGGGCTCGCACTCGGCGCTGATGAAAACGACGCGCATCCGGTCTTGGCTCCTCTATGTTGGTTTGCCGCCGGCCGGCGCAACCGCGCGCACTAGGCGTGTCCCGGCCATGGTAGTCGGCTCAGGCAACGAAGGCACCCCCTGCCCACCCCTTGAGGTGTGAGACAGCCGGCGAGGATGGCCCGGACGTGGGCTAGAATGCCGCCAGATGGACCCCGTCCCCGTTCCCACTCTACCGGGCGCATCCTTCCGGCTGCCTCCTCAGCTGGAGGGCCTGCGGCTGCTGGCCTACAACCTGTGGTGGAGCTGGAACCCTCGAGCCCGGTCGCTCTTCTCGCGCATCGACGGCCTGGCCTGGTCGCGCTACCGCAACCCCATCGAGGTCCTGGCCCAGCCCGTCGCCTGGCCGGCCCTGCTGGACGACCCCGCCTTCATGGCCGAGTGCACGGCGGTCCTGGCCGAGTTCGAGGCCTACATGGCCGGCGAGGGCAAGCACTGGTTCGACAGCCACTACGGCGCCTCGGTCAAGGGCCCGATCGCCTACTTCTGTGCCGAGTACGGCTTCCACGAGAGCCTGGGCATCTACTCCGGCGGCCTGGGCGTCCTGGCGGGCGATCACGTCAAGTCGGCCAGCGACATGGCCCTGCCCTTCCTCGGCGTGGGCCTGCTGTACAAGCGCGGCTACTTCCGCCAGACGATCGACGCCGACGGCCATCAGCAGCACGCCTACCCCGACTTCGACCTGACCCGCCTGCCGATCCGGCACGTCGTCGGCCTCGACGGCAATCCGCTGACCATTCACCTCGAGCTGCCGGGGCGGCAGCTCACGGTCGCGGTCTGGAGCGTCCAGGTGGGCCGGGTGCCGGTTCTGCTGCTCGACACCGATATCCCCGAGAACGACGAGTCGGATAGGCCGATCAGCCACATCCTGTACGTCCGCGGCCGCGAGATGCGGCTCCACCAGGAGCTGGTGCTGGGCGCCGGCGGCGTGCGGGCCATCAGGGCGCTGGGCATCGAACCGGCCGTGTGGCACCTCAACGAGGGCCACTCCGCTTTCCTGCTGGTGGAGCGCGCCCGAACCCTCGTCGCCGAGGGAACGGCTCTCGAGGATGCCCTGGCTCGCGTTCGGTCGAACTCCGTCTTCACCATCCACACCCCCGTCGCGGCCGGCAACGAGCGCTTCGACGCCGACCTGGTGCGGCGCGTGGCGGGGCCGCTGTGCGACGGCGACGGCAAGCCGGGCAGCGGCGGAATCCCCGTCGACAGGGTCCTGGAGCTGGCCCGCGGCGTGGACGGCGATTCTCACCAGCTGGACATGACGGCTCTCTCGCTGCGCCTGTCCAGCGCCGCCAATGGGGTCAGCAAGCTGCACGCAGTCACGGCCAACAACACCTGGCAGGGCCTGGGCGGCAAGACGATCATGCCGCTGACCAACGGCGTCCACGTCCCGACCTGGGTCGGCCAGCCCGTGGGCAGCCTGCTCGAGCACTACCTCGACGCGCGCCTCGGAGAGTTCGACGCCGCGGACGGGGCCGGCCAGTTCTGGAAGAAGCTGGCCAGGATCCCCGTCGCCGAGATGTGGGAGGCCCATCAGCGCCAGAAGCTGGAGCTGATGATCTTCGCCCGCAACCGGCTGCGCCACCAGTTCGCCCGCCACGGCGAGGCGCCGGCGGTGCTGGAAGAGCTGGAATCGGTCCTGGACGTGGGCGCGCTGACCATCGGCTTCGCCCGGCGCTTCGCCACGTACAAGCGGGCGGCCCTGATCTTCTCCGACATGGACCGCCTGTCGCGTCTGCTGTGGGACAACGATCGGCCCGTCCAGATCGTCCTGGCCGGCAAGGCCCACCCGGCCGACCGCCCGGGCCAGCAGGTGATCCAGGAGATCTTCGCCCGGTCCCGCATGCCGCAGCTCCGCGGCCGGGTCTTCATCCTGGAGGACTACGACCTGCGAGTGGCCCGCTTCATGGTCGAGGGCGTCGACGTCTGGCTCAACAACCCCCGCCGGCCCCTCGAAGCTTCCGGGACCAGCGGCATGAAGGCCGCCGTCAACGGCGTCGTCAACCTCTCCGTTCTGGACGGCTGGTGGGACGAGGGCTACACGGGCGACAACGGCTGGGCCATCGGCGGGCGCGAAACCAACCCGGACGAAGGGGCCCAGGACGCGTCCGACGCGCACGACCTCTACCGGCTGCTCGAGGAGGTCGTAGTGCCGCTCTACTACGCGCGCGACGAAGCCGGAGCCCCGGCCGATTGGGTGGCCCAGATGCGCCGCTCCATGGCCAGCACCCTCTGGCAGTTCTCCACGCTGCGGATGATGCACGAGTACGTCGAGGAGATGTACCTGCCCGCTGCCGGGGTCAAGAAGGCCGCCGCAGGCGGCCAGGCGGCCACGGCCGCCACGGGCGGCGCGGGCGACGCAGACGCGAAGCCCGCAGAGGCCGGTCAGTCTTGAGCGTGTCCGGTCGCGTCTCACTGGCGCTCGTCATCCACAACCACCAGCCAGTCGGCAACTTCGGCTGGGTCATCGAGGACGTCTACAAGCACGCCTACGAGCCGATGATCGATGCCCTGGAGCGCCATCCCGCCATCCGCCTGGGGCTGCACTACACGGGCCCCCTGATCGAGTGGCTGGCGGCCAACCGGCCCGAGGCCCTGGAGCGGGTGCGCGCCCTGGCCGACCGGGGCCAGATCGAGGTCGTGGGCGGGGCCTACTACGAGCCGATCCTGGTCACCCTGCCCGACCGCGACCGTCACGGCCAGCTGGTCCGGATGGCCGACGAGCTGGAAGCCCTGTTCGGACGGCGCCCGGCCGGGGCATGGCTGGCCGAACGGGTCTGGGAGCCGTCTCTGCCCAACGACCTGGCGGCGGCGGGCTACGCCTGGACAATAGTCGACGACAACCACCTGCGCGCCGCCTCAATCCCCGAAGACGAGATGTGGACGGCTTTCACGACCGACGATCGGGGGCGGAGGCTGACGGTCTTCGGGACCGAGATGGGCCTGCGCTATCTGATCCCGTTCAAGCCGGTGAACGACCTGATGGCCTACCTGCGCAAGCGGGTCACGCCGGATGGGCGTTTCCTGGGCTTCATGGGCGACGACGGCGAGAAGTTCGGCTCGTGGCCGGGCACCTACGAGTACTGCTGGACCAACGACCGCTGGGTGGAGCGGCTGTTCGAGGCGGTCGAGGGCGCGGACTGGCTGACGATGCTGACCCCCTCGGAGTGGCTGGAGAGTCATCCGCCCACGACCCGGGTCTACGTCCCAGACAGCTCGTACACGGAGATGACGGAGTGGGTCCTGCCGCCCGATGAGGCGCCGGTCTTCGTCCGCCTGCTGTCCGAGGCGCGGGACCAGGGCGATCCCGCGGCCCGCTACCTGCGCGGCGGCTTCTGGCGCAACTTCGCGGCCCGCTACCGCGAGATCAACGACCTCCACAAGCAGATGCTGCGAGCCTCGGACAAGGTCGCGGCCATGGCCGACGCCGCGGCAGGGATCCCGGGCGCGGGGGCCGCCTCCGGGGCCACGCGGGCACGGGCCCTGGATCACCTCTACCAGGGCCAGTCGAACGACTGCTACTGGCACGGGCTCTTCGGTGGGATATACATCCCGCACATGAGGATGGCCACGCTGTCGCACCTGATCGCGGCCGAGGACCTGGCCGACACCGCCGAGGCCGCGGCCGGGGGGCAGCCCTACGGGGCGCGCCTGGTGGACACAGACCTCGACGCCCTCGACGAGATCCTCGTCACCACTCCCTCTCAGACGCTGGTTGTCGAACCGGCCGAAGGGGCGAACGTCTCGTCCTGGGACCTGCGGGCCAGCCGCATGGCCCTGGTGTCGGTCATGCGGCGGCGGCTGGA
>Ga0315549_1003171_pt1 | contig 14905 bp, 12 predicted proteins | sample SalMarSW160200MG_FD_203101 | JGI IMG/M metagenome (GOLD analysis project Ga0315549, IMG submission 203101) | Salt marsh sediment microbial communities from the Plum Island Ecosystem LTER, Massachusetts, United States - Salt Marsh Sediment SW1601-200 ... | reverse complement strand
CCGCTTCTTGTTACAATAAACGCAGAATGCCACGTAACACCGGCTGTGATCAAATAATCCAGCATGGGATCACGGGTGATTCCACTCTCCCTGACAAAAGTAATCCAGCAGTCCACAGAATATTCCGATAAAATTTTTAAAGCCTGCTCGACTTTTTCTTTGATAAGCATTCTTTTCCCTCCTTACAAAGCTTTATTTATGATCTGTACTATTCACGAGTCAAGTTTGAAAATATCTTACTGAAATTCAGGTGTGGCTGAAGCGACATTGAAGATTTAGCCTTCGGATGAGGCTTTTCGAGGGAATCCGGCAAAGCCGGGCGCTGAGTATGTTTGACCCACGGACGGGGGGAGTTACGCAAGCGCCGAGAAAAATGAAGTAGAATGGCGTTAAAAATCTGAAGGGAGCACAAGCCATATCTGAATTTCACATTGGCTCGCCTGGAAGGTAAAAAAATGGCGATTAAAATGAAAGCGATAACAAACAAAAACTCTTCAGTTACCATTTTTGTATAAAGCATGTATATCCTTGAAAGCAAAACAAAAAAATAACGTCACCATTTTTTTATGAATAGTCCAGATTATTTATCCTGCTCTTTGAACTCCCCTGCTATGCGGGAATAGGCAAACAGGACGATCGCACCTAAAATCATATGCGCTGCTATGGTAAACCAGACATATTCGGGATGTCCCTGGCCGCGGAAGACTCCGTAAAGGGTTGTATAGACAACACCGCTTAGAGCCGATCCGATACCCAGGGCCAAAAAGTTTGACCCCATATACAATCCGGCCTTTTCTTTAGGCGCGATCCAGGTGATGTATTCCTGGATCCGTGGTGATGAGATCATCTCCCCGCAGGCAAACAGAAATATCCCTAAAAATATCAAAGCCGGGGCAGATATCCCCGCATAACCGAGCACAACAAACCCGGTAGCTGCCACAACCATACCGAGCAGAAAGGAAGGTATGGCTCTAAACCTTTCAAAGATCCAGGAGATGAATACCTGAAAGATCATAATGATATAGCCGGAATGGGAAATGGTTTCTCCCAGAATCCGGCGGGTTCCGGTTTCATCTGTACGGGATAAAAAATTGGCGAGTCCGCTTCCAAACACACTTTTAATATCCAAATAAAGACGGGCCGTATCGATATTTTTGTCCACATATATGGCACATAAGTTAAAAAAGGCCCAGAGAGGAAGCCAGAAGAAAAGGCCCAATAAAACCAAAAAAACCGCGAATTTCAGATCGGATAGAGCCACTCCCATATCCTTAAATTTCTGGCGGAGCGTTATGCCTTGTATCTCCCTTTCGGGTTCCTTATAGAAAAAGATGGTTATCAACAGCATGACTGCAATGGAGATGGCTGCGCCCAGAAAGGCATAGTTCCAGGAAATCGCCCGCAGTTTGCCGGCCACCAGAGGTCCGAAGGACGCTCCCACGTTCACCATAGCATAAAAGATCCCAAATCCAAGTGTCTTATTGGTCTTATCGGTTACAGCCCTTACCGTAGCAGAAACCAGAGGTTTGAAAATTCCTGCGGCCAGGCCAATGGTCAGCATAGTCAGGGCGATCCCAGAGAAAGACTTGGTTATGAGCAGAAGCAGGATAGAGGGCAGATATGCGAGGTAAGAGACGATCAAGACTTTTTTGAAACCGTACTTATCTGCAAATGTCCCTGAAATGACCGGAATGGTATAGGAAAAAAGTAAAAAAATACTCTGTACGATTCCCAACTGCCCTTCGGAATAACCCAAATGCTCCATATAGATCCCAAATCCGAAATAAATCCCGTAATAAGCGAATCTTTCGAATACCTCAACGGCATTTGCTGTCCAAAAAACAAAGGGAAAGCGTGTTCTTTTAGCCATAATCACCTCTCTCTCTTTTTGTTTTCAATGGTCAAAACTGATTTCTCCACAAATATCCACCTTCTCAGTAACCGGTCTTATTTGTCTCTAAACTCTAACCCACTCACGGCCACGCCCAGGGACCGGGGATCCGGAGTTCCGAGCATTTTCATGGGCTGCCATGTCCGGCTTACTTTAAAAAGCAGGATCCCCTCTGATCCTACCTCAGAGGAAAAATCATATTTCAAGTTGATCCAGCTGCTTTTTCTGATTATGACCCTGTCCAGAAATCTTTTTTCTCTGAATAATTCTTTTATGAAGTACAATTCCAGGGTTACGGGATCCTCTTGAATATCAGGGTGGGAGGCAAGAACAGACAAACTCAGAACAGGCTTGTCTATGTGAACGGTCAATCCCGCATTCTTTTTCGTCCACCTGAAAGGTCTCTGCTGCATCATCTCCTGATTATAAAAACCAAAATGGCTGCTGAGGTTAAACTTCTCACTCCTGTTTTTCAGGGATAAAGCACTGAAAGTGCCCCAGACATGAGATACTGTAAAAAAGACTATTAAAAAGACAACAATACCCTTTTTCAGAGAGGATTTATCTCTTTCCTCTTCCTCTTTAGATGTCAGTGAAAACAGGATCCCAACAGCAAGCCAAAATACCAACTGGATCTCAAATTGCAGCGTATGGATTCCAAACAGAAAAAGCACAAACATGGATATTAATGCAGCGGAAATTCCGAGTAAAACCCCCCTGAGCCCACCGTTCAGATCCTTCTTGTATACTTCTCTAAAGACCTGCCGGATAATAAGATAAAAAATCCATAAAAATAAAATCAATCCGATGATCCCAAGCTCTGATAAGATTTGAATATAGAAATTACCCGCCGTATCCACAGCCACTTCGGGAGTGCCGTCCTTTTCGTTGTATCTCACCTCCATAATATTATATTCCTTGTAGTAGTTAGGCAGTTCCACTGTAAAAGAGCCCAATCCGACACCACTTAAAGGATTTTCCCTCTCCATCATAAATCCAGCTTTCCAGATAGATGTTCTTCCTTTGGTTATTTTTTTTAAAAAATTTTCTTCTGAAAAATACGCAATGTTGGCTTTGAATCTTTGACTCAGAGTAGAATTTCCGGTTAATAGGACAATAAAAAACAATGCAATAAGAAAAACAGCTGCCAAAGAAAATACCACAGATTTCCTGAACTGCCTGGGATTGCTTTTTCTGAAAGCTTTCATTTTTTTAATGTAAAAGGCAGTCATGAACAGCGCAGCAAGGACTGTCCCTAAAAAACAACTCCTGGATCCGCTTCCGGGAATAAGCAAGATCCCAGCGAGAACAGGGGGGATAAAAATCAGTCTTATCCATTTCTTAAAAGACAAAAAACCACCTATAAAAATGGGGAAACTAAAGGCAATGAAGACTCCCAAAGCATTCGAATCAGAAAAAAGAGCGTTAGCCCGCTTGATCGAAATGAAAAACTCAATATTTCCCAGATCCAAATTCGAATATGACTGATACAAGCCAAAACAAAATGACAGGAACGCAGAGGAGGCAAGAAGAATCAGAGCTTTTTTTATGACATCCTTATTTTTAAAGATATATATGATTATAAAGAACCAGATGAATCCCGCTGCATAATTCAAAGTATCGAACACAATCCTTTCAAGAGCTCCCCCTGCTTTTACTTCAATAACATTGATAGTCAGGTCATAGACAGTTTTATCGTATATCGGGAAAAAATTGGTGTACCGCCAGAAGGTTAAAAAGGCAGATATCCCGATTAAAGCAGCGGCTCCAAATATGGGAAGTCTCAAAGGACTCTTTGTGCTCAATGAATCTCCGCTGAAGCTCTGATGGATCAAAAAGCCTATAAAAAAAGAATAAAACAGGAAAATCAAAGGATTCAATGCTTTCAGAGAAAAAAAATACGGAAGACTGTTTGTGATGGGCAAACAAAATACAATGATAAGAGCTCCGAAGGTCTTATTGAATAGAGTCACCAAAAAAACCAGCAAACAGAGAGAAATCATAATATATTGGAATGGAAAAACCAAAGGCAAATACCTTATATATATGAATACAAAAACAGTCCCTGTCACCAACGCTAATAGGAATGGTTTTAGTTTGAACTCCATGATATATTTAGGATATTATTAGTTTGTCATGCATCTTTCAACTTTTTTTTGATTGTTGTATTGTATTAATAAAATGAGAAAAAAATTCATTTCCTTCTTCGCTCTTCTTCTCACCGACATCATCGTTGTTCTTTTGAGTTTCTATCTCGCCAATCTCATAAGAGGCGAAATACTTGTTTTGATTTTCAAGAGATACCGCGGCATGGCTATGATCCCTTTTTCAACATATCTTTCCCGTTATTTCATGGTTCTGGTCTGGATCCTGATTTTCAGCTACGATAAGCTCTATACCAAGCGGTTTCCTTTTTGGGAAGAAGTCAAAACACTCGCTAAAAGCGCCTCTATCTCCTCTGCCTTTATAATGATCGCTATTTTCCTGGCAAAAGCCGAGATTAACTTTTCAAGAACTACGGTTATGCTTGCATGGATACTCAGTTTGTTTCTCTTTCCGTTGTTCCGTTTTACAGTAAAAACAGGTCTTATAAGATTCAATCTGTGGAAAAAGAAACTGATAATGGTCGGGGTCCATGAAACAAGTCTTCAGGTTATCAGAAATATAAGGAAAAACAAGACGATGGGTTATGAAGTGACAGCCCTTATCGAAGATTCCCCGGAACTTATAGGGAAGACATTCGCCGGCATAAGAGTACTGGGGCCTGTATCAAAAATCGGAGAGATATCCAAAGCCTATCAATCCAAGGATATTATGGTGGCAACGCCTCATAAATCCCGCAAAGAGTTCAAAAAAATACTGTCCCTCTGTGAACAGAACTCCGAATCCATGTGGATCATACCAAGAAGCGGCGATTTTATTACAGAAGGGATCAATATAGAAGTCATCGGCGACATATTTACCCTTTATCTGAAAAGAAATCTTGTTAAACCCTGGAACCTCTTTATCAAAAATTTCTTTGAGACTCTTTTCGCCCTGTTCCTGGTTGTTTTAACCATGCCAATCCTCCTGATAATAGCTCTCATGATAAAACTGGATACAAAGGGAAATGTTTTCTTTGTCCAGGATAGAATCGGCAAAGACAAAAAATTATTCCATCTTTATAAGTTTCGCTCCATGTATAATGACAATGAAACCAGGCTTAACAAATATTTGGAATCAAATAAAAAAGCAAGAGATGAATGGAAAAAATACAAAAAGTTAAAAAATTATGACCCCAGGATAACCAGGGTCGGCCGATTCATCAGAAAATTCAGTTTGGATGAACTTCCCCAGCTTTTTAATATTCTTAAAGGGAATATGAGTATTGTGGGACCACGCCCGTATCTGCCAGAGGAAGTCAAAGACAGCGACCAATCCCTCAGCACGATAACCAGAGTCAAACCCGGACTAACCGGATTATGGCAGGTCAGCGGCAGGTCAAATATCCCTTTTGATGAGCGGCTCAGGATTGACGAGTATTATATTAGAAACTGGTCTAGCTGGATGGACATCGTGATATTATTGAAAAGCCTCAGAGTCCTTTTCTCCCAAAAAGGAGCCTTCTAATTTTGATTTTATGAATGGATAAGATTATTTTCTGCCGATGGAGTAGTACTCAAATCCCAGCTTTCTCACATCCCCGGGTTTAAATATATTACGGCCGTCAATGATTATGGGATTCTCCATTAATTTTTTGGTCTTTTTCAAGTCAAGGTTCTTTAACTCCTCCCACTCGGTCACAAAAAGGGCTGCATTCGCACCTTCTAATGCTTTGTAAGCTGACGCAGCATAATGGATTCCTTTCTTGTCCTCAGGGAAAAGTGTTTTTATGTTTTTTACGGCCTCCGGGTCATATAAGGAAAGCCGGGCTTCCTCTTCCAGAAGCCTTTCAATGATATGAATACTGGGGGCGTTTCTAATATCATCTGTCCTGGGCTTAAAAGCCAGCCCAAGAACAGCCAGCTTCTTGTTCTTCAGTATCCACAGGGCGTTCTTTGCTTTTTTTATGAACATGTCTGTTCTCGCCATATTTATTCTGTCGACCTCCTTCAACAGTTTCATATCAATCCCCAGATCTTCTCCCATTTTAACCAGAGCCCGGACATCTTTGGGGAAACAGGATCCGCCATATCCCAATCCGGCTCTGAGAAACTGCTTCCCGATGCGAGAATCCAATCCCATCCCCTTAGCAACAAGCTCCACATCCGCATCTGTTTTTTCGCATAAATCTGAAATCAAGTTTATATAAGATATCTTCATGGCAAGAAAAGAATTTGACGCATGCTTGATAAGTTCAGCTGTATCTATATTTGTGATGTAGATCCTGTCCTTATGTTTTTCATAGATTTTTAAAAGTATATCCCTCGCTTTATCAGCTTCCACTCCTATGATAATGCGATCAGGATTAAGAAAATCCGATACAGCAGAACCTTCTCTCAAAAATTCAGGATTTGAGGCCACATCAAATGAACATTCACCGGCCTTATAAAGCGTTATTGTGCGCTTGATCCAGGAAGATGTTCGGACAGGAACCGTGCTTTTTTCAACGATCAGCTTGTATCCATTAAGATTTTCAGCAATACAACGCGACACTCCCTCTACAAACGTCATATCCGCACTCCCGTCTTTCCTCTGGGGTGTATTGACACACACAAAAAGCACATCAGAAGATCTTATGGTTTCTTCAAGATCGGAGCTAAAGCACAGGTTTCCATTCTTGAGATTCTTTCTCAATAAATCACCAAGGCCCGGCTCGTAAATAGGGACTATGCCTTTTGAGGCTTTTTCTATTTTTTCCGTGACCTTATCAGTCCCTGTTACATCGTGCCCCAAATCAGCAAGTCCGACAGCTGTAACCAATCCAACATAACCCGTTCCAATGACACCTATCTTCATTTCTTTGCTCCTTGATGTTCGTTGATGGGATGGAGTATCAATCCCCCTCTTCCAGGGTACGATCAAATATATTTAGATTCAATCCATATAGCCAAGAGCCTTAAGCCGCTCTTTAACTTTTTCTTCATCCTCTTTACTGAAATCATGGCTTTTATTCTGGCCCTCTAAAATTTTTTTCTCAAGCAGCTTAACAATATACTCCTCAACTGAATCCACTTTTTCTTTCTCGGCCAGCTTTTTTATTTGCTCAAATGTGGAAACAGGAATTGATATTTTTCTTCTGTTTTTAGCCATATTTCCCTCCACTCTTATAGACCCGGAGTCTCTATAAAAACATGATTTGTGAACAATCCGGATCAATCATTGATTCCTCTGTTTCTATAAAGGCTTAAATCCACACTTTCGATCATTTTATCAAGATTCACTTCTTCCTCTTTTATAAAATGACTGATCTTTTCTATGCTTTTTCTCGGATTTTTTATTATCTGGTTATAATTGACAAAAAGCTCTTCAATATCATTTCTGTTGGTTATGATGTCCTTTACAAACATATCCAGCTTAAGAAAACTGTCCCTGATCTCAGCTCTGTTATCGTCTTTTTTCTTTGTCATCCTTTCCATTGAGAACAATACTTCTTCTATATTACGCTGTGTATAGATAACTTTATACTTTCCTTTGGGAAGAAACCGCATCCCGAATGACGTTATCTTTATAAACTTCCCCAGATACATTTCTAATGGAAAAGTGCTATCCATCAGTTTGTTTATGACCTTTCCTCCCTCGAGTTCAAAATATCCTTTAGGATTATTTTCATCCGCTGGCCTGGAGCTGGTATCAAAAGCAACCGGGACTCCTCCCGCATGCAAAATCTGCATTATCATGGATGTGCCGGAACGTTCCAGTCCGGAAACAATATAATTTGTGTCTTTTTTTAAACCCATAACAACTCCTATATTAATTAATTAACGCATTTCCTGCAAGATAAATTTGTCCCATCATGATGTGTGTCTCGTGAATGAGATCACCACATCGCTCCGCTCCTCTTGATGACATACCGGTTTTATGAAGAATCCGGGAGGGAGGATGACTTGACAAAGAACCCAATATCATGTTTATTATGTATCTACATGAAAAGATGACAAACAAATCCCACCTTTATATTTAATACATTATTAAAATGGAAAAAATCGAAAACCCCTTTATTGATAATAGTGCCTTTTCAGGGGTGCTGGATAAAAACTTAAAAAAACTTGAGAAAAGGCTGGGAGTACTGCTTTCGGTCCGCGGAAAATCCATATTGATTGACGGACCTGAAGAAAAGATAGAGTTTACAAAATATTATTTCGACCAGCTAAAAAAATATGAAGCACAGGGACGGCCTTTGAGAAAAGAAGATTTCAGCATAGCATTAGACCTTCTGGAGGAAGACAGCTCCAAGGGACTGGACAAATTTTTCCCGGCCGAGCCTCTTATATTATCCCGAAAATCCGTGACTCCCAAGTCTTTAAACCAGCAAAAATACATCCAGGCCATAAAAAAAAGCGATCTTGTGTTCGGAATCGGGCCTGCCGGGACCGGAAAAACATACCTGGCCATGGCTCTCGCCCTTTCTTTTCTTCAGAATAAAATGGTCAACCGCATCATTCTGACGCGACCAGCAGTCGAAGCCGGTGAAAAACTGGGTTTTCTTCCGGGAGACCTCCAGCAAAAAATAAATCCCTATCTTCGACCCCTCTATGACGCTCTTTTCGACCTCATCCTCTATGACCAGGCTACTAACCTAATGGAAAAAGACATTATAGAGATCGCTCCTATTGCTTATATGAGGGGACGCACCCTAAACAGTGCTTTTATTATTCTGGACGAAGCGCAAAACACAACCAAAGAGCAGATGAAAATGCTTTTAACGAGAACAGGCTTTGGTTCCAAGCTTGTCGTCACTGCAGATATCACACAAATCGATCTCCCACAGCCTAAAAAATCCGGTGTCCTGCACGCTATGAAAATTCTTTCAAATATAAAAGAAATCTTATTTGTCCGGTTTAACGAAAAGGATGTGGTGAGACATCCCTTGGTCCAAAAGATAATCAGAGCTTATAAAAAAGCTGAAAACAGAAAATAAACATGGATACATTCAACATAAAAAAATTCAACTTCTTTAAAAAGGACACTCCTCATCCTCCTCCAAAAAAGAAAAAAAACAACCATATCCCTGCAACATTGAAAAAAGAAGTCGGATTCTTAAAAAAAGTAATCAAAAGTCCCTATTTTTATTTTGTCATCTTTACTATTTCCATATCCATACTGACGACATACATACCTTCCCACTCTCTTCCCAATTTTGAAGAAGGAGAAATCGCTTCGTCAAATGTAGTGGCTCCTTCTGATATGACCATAGAAGATACGGAAACGACTGAAAAGCGCAAACAAGAAGCGGCTGATACGGTTCTGCCCGTCTATACACTGGATGAAAACGTAAGCCTCAACACAGAAGAAAAAATCCGGGATCTTTTTAACTCGGGAAGAGATCTGATCCAAGAAGGACCTACCAGCTCCCGGATAGAAAACCTTAAAAAGGAATACGCAGACAAATACGGGATAGATATCTCCTCAAGTTCCATAGGATCCCTGGTACAAGAAGGCTTTTCGACCCAACTGGAAGAAAATCTCATTACTTTTATCAGAAAATATTCGACAACAGGCATCATCACTTCAAAGAGTCTTTTCTCCCAAAATGAACAGGAAAGAGGATTCACGCTCATCACAAGCACGGGTCAGGAAAAAACAGTCAAAATATCTGATATTCTGGAGATAGAAGAATGCAGGGAAGCCTTTTCCGAGGAAATATCCGGAATGGATATCTCAAACAGGAAAAAATCTCTTCTGGAATCTCTCTCAAATCTATTTATCAGGGAAAACATCACCTATAATCCCATCGAAACAGAGCTCCGGAGAGTAAACGCGCGATCAAACGTAGAGACTGTATTCTATACCATAAAAAAAGGAAAAGTGCTTCTCCGTAAAGGAGATGAAGCCAAACTTGACATCATCAAACAAATAGAAATCATAAATCAGAATCTCAGCAACAAGCCCAGCTGGCTCACCAATTTTCTAGGCTCATTTATTCTTTTCGGGATTCTTTTTCTTGTTCTGGTATCTTATTTCATATACAGAAAAAACAAGGAAGGATCCCTTAATAAATACATCATGACAGGGGTGTTAGCTCTCCTCAGTCTTGTCCTCTATAAGTTTTCAATATTCCTGGTTGAGCTTATCAGCCAGAATTCCAATATCCCTATGCTGGAAAATTCCCAGAGCCTTAACTATGCCCTTCCCTTTCAATTGGGGAGCATCCTTTTCACCTACCTTTTGGGAATCCATATGGGATTGATTTTCACTTTGCTCAACAGCATCATAGTGGGGCAGCTTTTCAAAGCCAATTTTTATCTTATGCTGTTCACAATGGTGGGGGGCGTGGCTGCTGTATTCGGAACCAAACATTACGGAAGATCCATGATATCCGCTTTTAAAGCAGGTGTTTTTCTGGTCGCTCCGATAAATTTTATGACCATAATCATATTCCATCTTCTGAGAGAAACCATCGGGCCTGTAAGTGTTTTTTCCAGCGAAATCATAATGGGAGTTATGGGAGGAATAGTGAGCGGTGCTTTTGCCTTTGTGTCCATCCCCCTTTTTGAGAACACATTCGGCATACTGACCCAATCAAAGCTCAATGAACTGACGAATTCGGATCTTCCTATTTTCAGAAAAATGGCTATGGAAGCTCCCGGTTCTTATCATCATTCCCTTATTGTAGCCTCTCTTTCTGAAAAAGCGGCAGAGGAAATAAAAATAAACCCGCTTCTTGTCAAAGCCGGTGCCATGTATCATGATATCGGGAAGATCAAACGACCCGAATATTTCATTGAAAACAGGACCAGAAAAAGCAATATGCACGAAGACCTCAAGCCCAGCATGAGCAGCCTGGTCATCATAAACCACGTTAAAGAAGGGGTTGAAAAAGCCAATCAGTTGAAGCTTCCCAAAAAAATAAAAGAGATCATTGCCCAGCATCATGGGGATTCTTTAATGAGATATTTTTATGAAAAAGCCAAAGAAGAATATGATCCTGAGATGTACAAAGTAGGTGAAGAAAGCTACAGATACGCAGGTCCCAAACCGAAATCAAAAGAAGCCGCGCTGGTCATGCTTGCTGACTCGGTCGAAGCGGCCTCCAGAAGCCTGGAAAAGCCGACACAGGACAATCTAAAAAGACTTATTAATGAAATATTCAATAATTATCTTCTCGACGGCCAGCTTGACGACAGCAACCTCTCGCTCAAAGAGCTCAAAACCATAGCCTCTTCATTTTTATCAACGCTTGATACCGTATACCACCCCAGAATCGAATATCCGGGATTCAACTTTGAAAACAAACAAAGAAAAAGACCAAAACCAAAGAAACCAAAAAATGATAGAAGTCCTCAATCAACAAAAAAGACACAAACTAAAAAAGAACGAGTTTAAGAACTTGCTGGAGCGTTTAGTCAAGCACTACGAGCTTAAAAATCCTGAGATCGTGCTCGCTTTAGTCAGCAGCAGGGAAATAAAAAAGCTGAACAAAAAATTTTTAAGAAAAGATGAAGTGACAGATGTGTTGAGTTTTCCCCTCAATGAAAAAAAAGCTGACGGGGCCTTCTACCTCGGAGATATCATCATATCCGTTCCCCGTGCTTTTGATCAGAGCTCCGGTACATCTCACGGCCTGGAAAGAGAACTCAAAATACTCACGATCCATGGATTTCTCCATCTTTTGGGCTTTGAGCACTCCAAAGGCCTGGAGGAAGAAGAAGAAATAATAAGAAAATTGATGCTCAAAAAGAAAAAATGAAAAAGAATAAAAGCAAAGAAGAAAAAACAAAAGTCGGTTATGTATCCCTTATCGGACGCCCCAATGTGGGAAAATCCACCCTGCTCAACAGACTTTTAGGCCAGAAGATCTCTATCATATCCGATAAACCCCAAACCACACGGATCAGCATTCTGGGGATCAAAACAACCCGGAAAGGCCAGATCATTTTCATAGACAATCCCGGCATCCATAAGCCCCTCCACGGGCTTAATAAAAGAATGATGAGCTTTGTTTATTCATCCCTGGAAACAGCGGATCTCATATGCCTTCTCATAGATGCTGCTCTCAAATTCGGCGGCGGAGACGAATTCGTGATCGACAATCTAAAAAATGTCTCTACTCCGGTCTTTCTTCTCATCAATAAGGTGGACATCATCAAAAAGCAAAAAGTCCTGCTGCTTATAGACAGATACAAGGACCTTTTCCCTTTTGCCGAGATCATCCCTGTCTCTGCCTTAAAGGGAACCAATGTGGATGTGCTGGAAGACAGCATCTACCAGCACCTCCCGGAAGCAGACAGGATTTTTTCCAAAGGCGAGATTTCAACCCAGACCCAAAGGTTTTGGCTCTCTGAAATCATAAGGGAGAAGATGCTCAAATATGTGGAAAAGGAGCTTCCTTTTATGACAGCGGTCCTTTTGGACAAGATCGAAGAGAGAAAGACCAGGGGCAAACCTCTGACTTATATCCACGCAGACATCTTTGTGGAAAGGGACACCCACCGCAAAATCATACTGGGGAAACACGGCTCTCTTATAAAAAAAATCGGTACGGAGGCCAGAAAAGAGATAGAGGAGATATTGAAATCAAAAGTGTTTCTCGACCTTCATGTGAGAGTGAAAAAGAGATGGCGCGATTCAGCCAATGTGCTGGAACTCATCGAACAGCAGTAGATGGGGTGAGCGAGGGGCTTCGAACCCCCAACCTCCGGATCCACAGTCCGGTGCTCTAACCAGTTGAGCTACGCTCACCATATGAACTTGAGTCTCAAAATTTTCGCATCTCACAGGTTTTATGTCAATAAAAAAATAGGATGAAATTCAGGTATGGCTTGTACTTTCGACTTTCATCAGGCAAGCTTGTTCTTCAGCCCGCTGATTTTTCCCAGCGAGTAAAATCAGCTTATTCCTCGGCTCGCTCCCCTCTTCGAGGAACCATGCCCGCTCGCCTCCGGATGACTTCAGAACCAGCCAGCCTGCCTGAAAGTCTGCATGATGCATGATAGTTTTTATATAACAGGAAAAGCGCAGGCCTCATGAAATTCAGGTGTGGACGTGGCGACATTAAAGATTTAGCCTTCGGATGAGGCTTTTCGAGGGTACCCGGCAAAGCCGGGCGACGAGTATGTCTGACCCACGGACGGGGGGAGTTACGCAGGAGCCGAGAAAAATGAAGAAGAATGGCGTTAAAAATCTGAAGGGAGCACAGGCTATACCTGAATTTCTTGAGGTAAAAAGGTAGTGTGAAATTAATAATTAGCGATTTTTTGTTGGCAAAAGGAATAAAAAAAATATAAACTAAAAAAAACTATTTCTAAGAGGGATAAAAAATGAAAATTTTCACCAAAAAAAGAGTCTGGATCGGCATTCTGGTCATCCTGGCGGGACTGCTTGTTTATCTGGGTATCACCTACTATCCTTATCTCCAGCAGGGCCCTATAGGATGCGGGTACAAGGCTAAGATCCTGTGCTCCGGAGTTTTTGTCTCAGGGCGAGACGCTCAGTCTGTTCTGGAACAGGATCTGGTCTTCCATCCGCTTTTTGACCTTATAAAAGCCGAAGTCGACTATGACCAAAAAGCAGTGAACACTTCACTTCTGGGACTGGTCAAAGGCAGAGCTGTGTATATTGACAGACTGGGAGGGATCCTTCTCAGCGGAGCTTCGGAAGAGAGCATCCGGTCCTGGCCTGTTTCCATCCCGGAACCGCAGCCTGTGAATCCGGAAGAAATCCCCTGGCCCACCGGTGACCTCCTGACCGAATCAGAATACTTGGATGAAATAGACCTCTCCCTTTTAAACGAAGCCCTGGATAAAGCTTTCGAGGAACCCGATCCTGAAAAGCCGCGAAGAACCAGAGCCGTGGCCGTGGTGTATAAGGGAGATCTCATAGCGGAGCGGTATGCCCCGGGTATCACCAAAGACATGCCTTTGATCGGATGGTCCATGTCCAAAAGCATAACCAGCGCTCTTGCTGGCCTCAGGGTAAAGCAGGGAAAACTGGATATTCATGCTCCGGCACCGGTTCCGGAATGGCAGAATCCGGATGACCCCCGTAAAGACATCACATTAAACCATCTGCTGCAAATGATCAGCGGCCTGGAATTTGACGAGACCTATGAGTCCGACCCCCTCTCCGATGTCAACACCATGCTGTTCACCAAACAGGATATGGGGGGTTTTGCAGCCGGCTTTCCGCTTGAAGCAGAGCCGGGGACTGTTTGGTCCTATTCCAGCGGCACCACAAACATCATCTCCCGGATTATACGGCATTCTTTTGACTCTCACGAAGACTATCTCACCTTTCCCCGCCAGGCTCTGTTCAACAAGATAGGCATGCGGAACGCTGTGTTTGAACCGGATGCTTCTGGCACATTTTCCGGTGCTTCCTATTGCTATGCCCCAGCCAGGGACTGGGCCCGGTTTGGTCTTCTCTATCTCAATAACGGAGTCTGGGAAGGAGAACAGGTTCTTCCCGAAGGCTGGGTTGAATACACCACCACGCCGGCACCGGCTTCAATGAAAGCCCAGTACGGAGCCCAATTCTGGCTTAACAAAGGAAGCTCTGAAGACCCCAAAGACCGCACATATCCCGACCTTCCCAGAGATGCCTTTTTTTGTCTGGGACACAACTCCCAATCCGTAACCGTGATCCCATCCAAACAGCTTGTTGTGGTCAGGCTGGGATGGACCACCAAAGGGGGCTGGGATATGGAAGAATTTATCGTTGATATCTTGAACGCAATAAAATAAAGCTTATTGAGAATAAACCGTAACTCTATCCGTCCTCTTAACGTATTACTAAAGAGGATTCATAAGTGAAAAATTCTTTAATCTTTACAACTTTTTTGATATTATGGTAACGAATCATTGGGGGGAGACGTTATTATTATAAACAGTCAGGCGTACAAAAAATGAAAATAGCAAAATTAACCATCAACAGGCC
>Ga0315549_1003169_pt1 | contig 14907 bp, 10 predicted proteins | sample SalMarSW160200MG_FD_203101 | JGI IMG/M metagenome (GOLD analysis project Ga0315549, IMG submission 203101) | Salt marsh sediment microbial communities from the Plum Island Ecosystem LTER, Massachusetts, United States - Salt Marsh Sediment SW1601-200 ... | reverse complement strand
GCAAAGTTGCTCCGAGTGCTTCAAGAAAAGCAAATTACACGCGTGGGCGGTTCACGCGTTACCAGAGTGGATGTACGTGTTATTGCTGCCACGAATAGAGACCTGCTGAAGTGCATTGAGCAGGGAACTTTTCGAAAGGATTTATTTTATTGCCTAAGTGTAGTTCCAATTGTGTTACCGCCTTTACGAGGCAGAAAAGAAGACATTCCTTTATTAGCGAACCATTTTTTGAAAAAATTCAATGAACAGAGGGAAAAGAATGTAACTGATTTTTCTGACCAGGCAATGAAGGTGCTGACCGAATATAACTGGCCGGGAAATGTAGGAGAGCTGGAGAATGTCATTGAGCGGGCAGTAGTACTGACCAGAAGTGGTGTAATAGGGCCTGCAGATTTATGGTATTATGAGCTGAGTGGTGAGACGGCTTCCAGTTCTGATACCGAAAAGCTAAAGCCCTGAAGCGGCGTAGAGAAAAAACACGTTACCAGGTCAACTATTATATTAGTAATGATTAGTTGATTGAAAGGTATAAATATGATTAGAAGAATCTTAATAGTTGAACCCGATTCAAAGGTTGCGCAGGAGCTGTTTCATCTTTTTCACTTTGAGTATGGCCGTTTTGAGTCCGAACGTTATGAGACGGAAATAGCTGTGTCTGTTGCTGAGGCAATTGAGCTGTCGCAAGCTGTAGCCTATCACTGTATTATTATAGATGTTTCTCTGCCGGAGATGGATGGATACGAGGCGATTCCGCTAATGAGAACGATTAATAATAATCCCCCGGTAATTATAACCACGGGTAAAAATACTCTGGAATTGGAAACAAAGGTGCGCCAGCAAGAAGTTTATTATTATCATATAAGGTCCTTTGGCCTGGAAGAATTGAAAACAGTGACCCGGGGTGTTTTTGAAAACCTGCAAAAAGCTAAACTTAGTAAGAAATCAGATTTGCCGAGGCCAAAACCAGTTGTACTAAAGCAACTACGATTATATCAGAGCAACGAAAAGCAAGAATAGCAGCTACCAGCAAATATAAGTCAAATAATAAGTTAAAATAAAAAACAGATTCCATACCAAAAGTTGCACATTATTCTTCACTGGAGCTGGATAAAGTGCTATTTCAAATCGTTGTTTGACCTTTCGCGAAAAGCGGGCTGATTTACATAAGTAATCCGGATTTATCGAGCTTATTTCAGCTCGACGGACCAGTAGGCGTGGTTGAGGAACTGCTTCCAGCTTCGGTAGCGTTGACCCCGTTAGAACAAAAGCTCCGTCCTTTAGGGGGGTAAAAAATACATAGCGAAAGCAGATTAAAACCGCCTGAGCTTTCTAACGGGGTTGATGGCCTAAATGAATATTAATGAGTTGGATGTGCTTTGATTTATCCGTTGAGGAGCGGTAAAAACATATAAATTTTCATTTGGGGGGATTATATCTGATATAATGGAGATGTGTAAATTTGCGCATCTATTAAGGAATGTTATGTTAAGTAGGTTTGCTTTTTTATTTTCTTTAGTTTTAACATTGGGCCTGGTTGCTTCAGCAGATGCAGCTCTGATAGCATTATATGAACTTGATGGTAATGCGATTGACAGCTTCGGTACTAACCATGGCAGCGAATGTGGTGACCCGTGCTATGTTGGTGGTGTATTTAGTCAGGCGATTTCCCTTGATGGAGCCGGCGACTATGTGGATTGTGGGAATGATTCGGTATTTGATATCACCGATGAGATTACTGTCGCCGCCTGGGTAAATATCAACATCGTGGATGAAGATTGGCAGATTATTGTAGCCAAAGGTGACTCCGCATGGAGACTTTCTACTGACCAGGCCGAATATAGGTTTCACTTTGCTATTTGTGGTGAACCCTGGGAGAATTTAGTCAGCGGAAGCACCGAGGTAAACAGTGGCGAATGGCATCATGTATGTGGAACGTATGATGGCGGGATGATTCGCTTATATGTCGATGGTGTGCTTGATGCAAATAAAGTCTGTACTGATGAGATACCTACAAATAGTTACAATGTCTATATCGGTGAAAACTCAGAAGCAACAGGACGTTACTGGGATGGTTTAATTGACGACGTGGCCATCTTTGACCACGCACTAAATACCGATGAAATCAACCAGCTCAGAGACCTCGGCGGTGCATCCTTTATTTTGCCGTGTGGTGGAGAGTCATTAGATGGCGATATTAATGTTGACTGCAGGATTGATTTTTATGATTTTTCGTTATTAGCTGAAGATTGGTGGATGCAAGAAGCGCAATTAGTAGGTGACATCTACGAAGATGGCTGGGTTAACTGGCTTGATTTATCGCTATTAGCTGATGATTGGCTTGCGTACATTAACATGCCGCCAAAAATTTATGCAGGCAATGACAGGGTGGTCGGGCTGGTGGATGATGCCAATTATGCGGAGGTTTATCTGGACGGCATTATCACTGACGATGGTCTGCCGAATCCACCAGGGACGGTAACGGTTTTTTGGGAGGCGATAAGTGGGCCGAATGTGGTTACTTTCAATGATGAAACGTCCGAAGATACCATCGCAACCTTTTATGAGGCCGGGACTTATGTTCTGCGGATTACAGCTGATGACAGTGAATTGTCTGCAAGTGATGATGTGACAATTACCGTCCTGGAGTCAGGCAATTTCGCTGAAAGAGCTGCAGCTTTAGTATCATTGATGACGCTGGGAGAGAAAATATCGCAGTTGGGAAGTAGTTCACCGGCAATTGCTCGCTTGGGGATATCGGCATATGGGTGGTGGAGTGAAGCACTGCACGGTGTAATGTCGTCGGGTTGTACAGTCTTTCCACAGGCGATAGCGCTGGCCAGTACATGGGACCCGAATTTAATACATCAGGTAACTACTGCTATTTCCGATGAGGCGAGGGTTAAAAGTAACACAACCGGCAAAGGGCTGACTTATTGGAGCCCAACTATCAATATAGCCAGAGACCCAAGATGGGGAAGAAACGAAGAATCTTATGGTGAAGACCCATATTTAGCCTCGCGGATAGGAGTGGCCTTTGTAACCGGTATGCAGGGTGACGACCCTGTTTACTTGAAGACAGTATCAACACCTAAACATTTTATCGCTAATAATACGGAATATAATCGCCATAGCAGCTCATCGAATGTTGGCGACAGGGACTTAAGAGAATATTATATGCCCGGTTTTAAGGCCTGTGTTATGGAGGGTAAGGCACAGTCAGTAATGGGTGCATATAATGCATTGAATGGTGTGCCATGCTGCGGTAATTATATGCTTTTGACTGAGGTGCTACGAGATGAATGGGACTTTGATGGATATGTGGTCTCCGACTGTGGAGCCATAAGTGATATCTATGTCAACCATCATTATGTTACAACTGCGGAGCAAGCTGCAGCTTTGGGAGTTCTGTCCGGTTGTGACCTTAACTGCGGCGATGTGTATCAAGACCATTTAGCACAAGCGGTTCAACAAGGATTGCTTTCGGAAGCCGACATTGATGTAGCAGTTACTCGATTGTTTACGGCGAGGTTTCGGCTGGGTGAGTTTGACCCCCCGGAATTGGTTCCATATACTTCTATACCATCTTCACAACTTGACTGTCAGGAGCACAGAGACTTGGCATTAACAACGGCACTTAAATCTATGGTCTTATTGAAAAATAACGGCATATTACCGCTGGACATAAATGATGTAAATTCTATTGCTGTTATCGGTCCTAATGCAGACCGATGTGTATTTGGTGGTTATAGCGGCACGCCCAATATCCAGGTGAACCCGCTTGAAGGCATACAAAACAAAGTAGCCGGCCGGGGCATTACGGTTTCTTATGCCCAGGGCTGTGAAATTCAGGGAGAGTTGAGCGTTGTAGCCATTCCGTCTGAGTACCTGATTCCAGAAGGTTCGCCGGGAGAGAACGGCCTAAAAGGTGAGTATTACAACAATAAGGATTTATCTGGCTCGCATGCATTGGTTCGAATCGACAGCCAGGTTGATTTCAATTGGGGCGAGGGTTCGCCGGACCCAGCTATCAATGCTGACGAATTTTCAGTTCTCTGGAGAGGAAAGTTAGTGCCGCCCGAAACCAGAACCTATGAATTAGCGGTGACTACAGATGACGGTGTTCGTCTTTATCTGGGTGATGAGGTGCTGATTCACCAGTGGCATGACCATGCGACGAGTACATATTCTGTTTTTAGAGAGCTTCAATTCGGTCAGGAGTATGACATTATAATGGACTTCTATGAGAATACGCTTCATGCGGAGGCACGTTTGCAATGGGATTATTTAAGTGGTGGTATTGATGATGCGGTCAATATAGCTTCAAATGCTGATATAGCAATCGTGGTTGTGGGCACCGACCTGACCGTGGCAAGTGAAGGGCGTGACCGTTCTGATATAGATTTACCCGGCCTTCAGGAAGATTTAATCCAGGCGGTTTACAATGTGAATCCGAATACAATTGTCGTGCTGGTTAATGGGTCGCCGGTAGCTGTTAACTGGACAGAAGCGCATGTGCCGGCAATTCTTGAGGCGTGGTATCCCGGCCAGGCCGGAGGTACTGCAATCGCCGACGTTTTGTTTGGTGATTACAATCCAGGCGGTAAACTGCCTATGACATCCTATGTGACAGTCGAGCAATTGCCGGGCTTTGATGATTATAATGTTATTGATGCTAACAGGTGTTATATGTACTTTGAAGGAGGGCCGCTGTATCCATTCGGCCATGGCTTGAGCTATACGGAATTTAGCTATAGCAATCTTCAAATAGAGCCGAATTTAATAACCACTGAGGGAACAGCTAATATTAGTGTAGATGTACAAAATGTTGGAGGGCGTGAAGGCGATGAGGTTGTTCAATTATATGTTCATGATGTTGCTGCAACTGTAAAAAGGCCTATCAAAGAGTTAAAAAAGTTTGAAAGGATTAACTTACAGGCGGGTCAAACAAAGACGGTTATGTTTACCCTGCTGGCTGAGGAATTGGCTTTTTATGACGCTGCTACGGCAAGTTTTTTTGTAGAACCAGGTATTTTTGAAATAATGGTAGGTAGCTCTTCCGAAGATATAAGATTAATTGATGAGATTGTAGTCTTCCCTGCTGTTTTTCCTCCGCCACCTTAGCGCTGCGTATAGCCCTTTTTGTAATGATGCGGGTATTGTTAAGAGCAAGTCTATGAATAATCAGGATAAATAGCAGGGAATGTTTTTTGAACGATTATTTTAGCTCGACGGACCAGTAGGCGTGGTCGAGGAATTGCTTCCAGCTATGGTAACGTTGATGGCTTAAATGAATATGAACGAGGGGGTTGTGTTTTGGCTTGATGGGCTTTTGGATGAGTGTCATACCCGCCAGTTTTGGAGTTCTGCCGCCTTTTTTGACATTGCAGCTGGCGCAGGCACATACAATATTTTCCCAAGCTGTCTTACCTCCCATACTGCGAGGGATAACGTGGTCGAGTGATAATTCGCTTGTTGGCTGGCGTTTGCCACAATATTGACATTTATTTTTATCACGAGCGAAGATATTGCGGCGATTAAGTTTGACTTCGGTTCGAGGCAAACGGTCGTAGAATAAAAGACGGATAATCCGCGGCACCGCGATATAAAAATTGACTGTGGACACCCAGTCGTGTCCGTCCGGCTCAAAATGTCGCTTGAGCTGGCTTAGCTCGCACCAGCTCTGAAAATCATAATTGGAATATTTGTCTTTCTCGACAGAGACAACCTCGGCAAGCTCGCGGAATAGCAGAGAGAATGCCCGCCTGGCTCCTATTATACGGATAGCCATATAATGCTTGTTCAGTACGAGAACATTACAGTCGAGACCGGATTTAATTTCGGAAGCAAACATAACCGGCAATTAGCAAAAATAAGCTCCTATATTCATTTACCCCGTTAGAAAGAAATCCCCATCTTTTGGGCGTGGTAAAAAGTACATATCGCCGCCCGTAGGGTTTAAAGCCCTGCTTGAGCTTTCTAACGGGGTTTACTACTCACTTATCTAAATAACAAAAACTCCGACAGGTTGCAAGCAAAAAGCATAATCTTGTGGGACGGAACCGGTTTTTCGAGGAAAATACTTAAGTTGTAATAGAGGGTGATATCATACCGCGTAGGGGGTGATGAAATTGTACAGACTCCCTCTCTCCTTGCAACACGGTGTATTACTCATATTGATACAACCCGACGTCGCAAGAGCTATTGCAACTGCTTTAGCATTTAGTTGGGCAATGAGGAGCACAAAAGTTGTTTATAAGTTTCTTTGAAGCCCAAAAATAAAAAAAGCAGTATTACGACTCTTTTTGGCTTTGTGAGGCTGATTTAGCGACTACGTTCTCAGCCCTTAATCCTTTCTCACCCTCGATAACATCGAAGGAAACTTCATCACCTTCAACAAGAGTCCTGTATCCATCACCTGAAATACTTGAGTAGTGGATGAAAATATCGCGGCCTTCGGGGCCGGCGATAAATCCATAACCCTTTCTTGGGTTAAACCACTTAACTTTTCCGTCCGACATAAAACGCCCCTTTTGAACAACTTTTCTAAAAACAAACTATTTTTTACGCATCCCACAATTAGCATAGCTTACAGTTTATAACTAAAACCAGGTATTGGATTGTGGGTTACGGCCTCTTACTCAAAAAAATTATTTCACTTTAGCCGATTCTGCAGCAGGTACACATAGATTTTGTTTCATCAATCGGCCCATCTTAAATTTTACTGTTCGCTTTGCGGGGACTTCAACCCGCTCGAGAGTTTTTGGATTTTGCGCGATTCTCGCTGCTCGTGTTCTGGTCTCAAAGACACCAAAATCCCGGAATTCCAAACGGTTATTGTTCTCACACAGTTCTCTTGTTATCTCATCGAGAAATGACTGAATTACGCGCTTTACCAAAACTCTTTTTGCTTGTGTACGTTCTGCAATCCTATCGATAAGTTCTTTCTTCGTAATTGTTGTCATATATTACCTCACTTCAGGAAAAGGCGATTGAGAAACTAATTCCCACTTATTTTGCGAAAGCTGCCGTCTGGAACATCAACCTTTCTGGTTATACAGCAACTCATCGCAAACCTCTGCAAAATTTAGTAGCCAATGAGTAAGCACCTTGAAAACTGGTCCTGCAACCATGTAGGAAAACTGCTTCTCTCCATCTAATGCATAAACCAGCCGACAAAACGGATACTCTAAAACACTGCAAATTACTATACTATAAAGACTTCTATACAGCAAGTAATTTTTGCAGAAAATTCTTTAGATTCTAAAAAAAATTCTAATTATGCCTCAAAACTAAGCAATACCCCCATATCTGCTTACATCACCGCTGGTATTATGAAAATCCTCTAAACACACAAATTCGGCAACAAATTTATAGCATATAAGGGATTGACAAGCCGGTTTTTCCGCAGATGGAATGAGTATAAGCTCTTTGTTCATAAGTACTTAGGTGAAATATTCAGTCGCCACCAAACATTGTATCCCAAAACCAACCTTCTGTATCGTGCTAAAAGCCGACTTTGCATTTGCATAAAGCTCGTATTTATGTTTTTGTGGGATGTAACCGCTGCTCATATTCAATATTTCTGAACAGTTTTCATTGCTGATTATTTTCAAAATGGCTTCGTTTATAAATATCCAATAAGAAAGGGCTGGCTAAAATAGCCAGCCCTTCGTTCCAATCTATCAGGATTCTGTTTATTTAAGCTCTGACTCAACAGATTCTATAAATTTCAGCCAGGTATCCTCATCTATGGCCTTGCGTATTTCAGGGTCGAGCCAGAGCTCTTCGAGCCACTTTAATATCATTTCAATCTCAAGCTCGGTCAATTCTTCCGGCTGTTTCTGCTCGCCCTCGCCCCTCTGCGAGGGGCTGGGCTCGGCTACAGCGGATGAATAGTCTCCTTCCGTAAAGACGAGCTCTTCTCCCATACCCATACCCATCATAGTATATTGGGCCATGTCGTACCAGTCAGCCTCCGTCAGCCAGTTGTCGCATAAAAAGGCAAGGTCGTTATTGTCAATCAAGTTGTTATCGTCATTAGTGTCATACATATCGTCGTAACCTGGGTCTGTTGAGTTTGTATCCCAGGCCAAGGCAAACATTGCATAGTCAATAAAGTTCACTATTCCATCTGCGCTGAAATCAGGAGGTCTCCAGTAATATTCGTCCGCCCCAATATCGACAATATTAGAATCATTTCCATCGCCATCTATTATCCGTCCCTGGCCGTCGATATCGATATCAGGCAGGGTAACCGGTGGCTCATTTACACCTGCGTCAATACAGCGCGAATTTTCTGTAAGATGATAGTTGTCTTCACTGGGTTCATGAAAACATGGGTCTTCATTTATATTCTTCTCACCAGTACCTGTCCAACCACCTTGAACGTCGCAATAACTAACATTCGGATCAGATGAACCAGCCTTATAAATCTGGTGGCCGGAAACACCAGCCTCATTGCCCCAGAATATACAGTTCGTTATCGTTGATGAACAATAATAATAGTTTACGATACCACCGCCATAAAAATTAGCGGTGTTGTTTACGATTGTGCAGTTGGTTATTGTCGGACTGGAATAGTATTGGTTATATATTGCTCCGCCATTGTAAGCCTTGTTCCCGTAAAGTATACAGTTTGTTATCTCAGGCGAGGCATAACTCCCACAGTAGATTCCACCACCATCACCTATCAATGGTTGCCCATTATTAGCTATCACACAGTTGATTATTGTAGGCGATGCGCCGGTGCAGTATATACCACAATTATCATTGTGCTCAATTTTACAAGTGATTATGTTCGGCTCAGCATTATTTTTGCATTCTATTCCGAACGACTCGCTTTCTTTGATTATGTTTCGGATAATAGTTGGCGAGCCGCCGTCAATCTTTATATTTCTCAACTTCCCCTTTTTTATCGTAAACCCGTCGAGAATCGTTGCATCATTGACATTCCCAGCCACCACTACATATTGAACGCTGTTGTTCCCATCCAGAATTGTCTCGTGTTCCAGCCGGTTGCGTGTTCCGCCGCCGGATGGAAATCCGCCGTAAACGGCAACGCCGTTAACTAATTGAAATCCGGAGCTATTCGGCTGGTACGTTCCCTTAGCTACCCAGATTTGATTGGCATTCCATAGCTCTGCCTTTTCGAGAGCGCTATGCAGATAAGGGTCGGCATTATACCACGACAGCCCGTCGTCAGAACCAGCAGCATTTACATCCACATAGATAATAGTGGAATTTACATCAGTGATTGCCGTATCAGAACTATAGTATTGCTCGTTTTCTATTTTACAATAATTGGTTATAGTTACCAGCGGCTCAGCAAGCTCATTAACCTGTACCGTAATTGAAACTGAGTCATTCGGGTCATTGGCATCTAAAGTCCCAATGTCATCCCAGGTAACTTTATGAAGAACGTCATTGTAATCTCCAAGTGGCTCAGAAGAGTTATAATCTACTTCATAAGGTAGGTAATCTGTTATGACTACATTGTTGTGGTCAACGCCGTTCGGTCCGTAAGTAATCATATAAGTTATATAATCTCCGGGAAGGACAGATTTCGGCTCATTAACATCAATTTTTGTAATGGTGCAAATAGACTGCTTATATAATACATTGGCATCTACTGCCGCGGCTGCACAGAAGGAATCGCTCTCTATTTCAGAATAATTAGTGATTATGCTACCCGGTGGTTCAGCGTGTCTGTTAAATCTAACAGTCAACTGAACTGAGCCAGAATCTCCAACCGAAAGGTCGCTGATTTGCCATGTAACGGTGTGAAGAACGTCGTTGTAATCTCCATTTGGATCAGATGAATTATAATCAACTTCATAAGGCAGAAAATCTGTAATTACCACATTATTTGCATACTGTGGCCCGCTGTTCGGGTCAGTGGGGTCGCTTAATCCATCCGGCTGATTTTCGTAAGAAATCTCATACGTAACATAATCTTCCTGCTCAAGTCCGTTTGGATCTCCATTATGAGTTTTATGTAGCCGTAATGGATAGCGGCAAACAATAATCGAGTAATATTCTAACCAGCCTGGATCAAATCCCGGTACAAAGAAAGTTCCAGGCTCAAAGCCATCCGGTGCAAGAGGTTCCCAAAGGTCAATACTAACGTACCTTGCCCCGCCAAGATAAGGGCTGGCAGGTTCCAGGTCAATTGGATCTTCCGGCTCCTCAAGGTTGGTATAAAGCTGGAATCCAAATCCCTCGCGAACATAAAAACTGTCTGTCGAACCTATCCCAATTGCGAAAATCGGGAACGCCCGCCCTACTTTCGTCCCTTCCGCCAGCTTCCAATAACGATTCTCATCCGATTGGCAGGGATTGAAGACTTTTTCGTACCAAGTCTTTCCATCCGAACCAAAACAGGTATTTACTCGTAATATAAGGTCTGAAGTTACCAACACCCAATCAGGGTCATCGTATGTCGTTTCCACAAATGTGTTTTAAGCCGACAATAAACTTGCCTGTACCAATAATGTTAGAATTATCAAAATATTATATAATTTTGACATGCTATCGCTCCATTAACAGTGTCCTATTTTTTTATATTCTCAAAACTTATGAATTATGGCTGTCACTTAATTTTCCTTGTCAGTAGAAGTCCTAAGCCAAGCAGAGATATAGTTCCCGGTTCTGGAACCACAGTAAGGGACAAACTCTCGGGTGTCACATACACTAAGTCACCGTCCACATCGCAAAATACTTCATTGATAGCATTGTTCGATGGATCAGCGAAGATTGTAATTGTGTGGCCTGGCTGGGCGGCCATCGAAACTAAATAATCAAAGCTATAGAGTACTCCAGAGACACCCGACCAGACAGGGAGACCAATACCCGCTCTAATCCCTTCAATTAAAACACCTTCACTGTTTACCAAATCTCCCTCGTTAAAATCAGAACCCTGAGGGTAACCAGGATTTAAATACAAGTTGCTGGCTATTCCGAAATCAGCGTCGCTGATTCGGTCCATTCTTATCCTATCGGTCTCCACAGTCGAAAAAATGCTTACATAAATTGTTTCTCCGGGCATCACAATCGGGTCCACGGTATCAAAGTATACCGCTGCTGCCTGCAACACACTCGCCTTGAGCAAAATTACCACCGCCAGAATGGCTAAGCCATAAATTGTCCTTTTTACTTTCGTTTTCATCATTACCTCCTCAAAATTAAATTTTAATTTTTTGGGCCGCTCCTTACTTATCTTATTATAGCTAAATGCCTTATTCTGTCAAGTAAAATCTCGCCTTAACCAGCTCGCACTCCAAGCGTTCCAAGACCTAAAAGTAATACCGTTGCCGGTTCTGGAACTATAGTACCCTCGACCATCAGAATCGCAATTTTAGGTATTATTTTTCGCATTGTTTTTCTCCTTTTTGCATTAGTTTTTCTTCTTGTTTTATGGATTGCAAAGCTCTCATCACAATATTTTTGTCATAGACCGCCTCCTTTCGCTGCAATCAGCCAACGAAGTCACTCCTTTGCGGGTTTTCTCCTCCTGTCATAATCACCTTTTCTCCTCGTAATCCGTGGTTAAAACAGATTCTTCACTTACGTCTTCGTAAAACTACGCCGCGGCAGGCAGGACAGGTTACACAGGAATGACCCAGGCTTCGCCTTCGGCTTCAGGCTTCGTCCCTAAGGGACTAACGCCCAGAAAAGACGCCGAGGCAAGCGGAGGGCAGGCAGGCAACGATTAAATGGCCAGAACGGTCATCAATGGCAAAACTGAGGAAATTGCCGACCTCCAGACAAATAGTGTTGACCAGAGAGGGATTTATCAGGATAATTAAGATTCTATGCGTATTCGGGTAATACTGAGCTTGTATAGTTATAGGAATAACATCTATGTTTGGAAGTAAAACTGAGAAAAACGGCTCTGATGGGGCCGCTCATAAACGGAAGGATAGAGCAACTGAAGTTGCAAACACCTTTGAATGGCTGATAATCGCTTTTATATTAGCCTTTGTCTTCAGGGCTTTTATAATGGAGGCATTCCGTATTCCTACCGGTAGTATGGCCGATACACTTAAAGGTGCCCACTTTCGGCTGCGCTGTCCGCAATGTGGATATAAATATGACTATGGTTTTATTCCGCAACGTTTTGGGGTCCGGAATGAAGATTATATACCACCGCATGGGAATCTTGGTAAGACATATCCATCTCGCTGCCCTAATTGTGGCCACTATCAAGCGACCGGCGGCATAATGCCGGTAGCAAATGGCGATAGGATACTTGTTCTGAAGTGTATCTACCAGTTTGTCGAACCCAAGCGCTGGGATGTCATAGTGTTCAAGAATCCTGACAAACCTTACATAAATTACATCAAACGATTGGTCGGACGACCAGGAGAAGCTGTAGAAATAATTGATGGCGATGTTTATATCAATGGACAAATCAGCCGAAAGCCCCCTAAGGTTCAGGAAGAATTGTGGATGCCCGTTTATAATAATGACTATCAGGCGGTTCAACCCAGAAAACCCTTAACTCGTTTGGGTTTTAACGGCCATTTTTGGGAGCAGCCGTTCAAGAAGGTTGCAGATTCAAAATGGATAATCGATAGTGAAGATAAACCTACCCTATTCTATCTGGACAGCCCTGCCGATAAAGTCCATTCATTTTTTTATGATACGTCAGTTGGCAATGATTTCAGGGCGACCTATGCTTACGACGAGGTTCAAGAATACAAATATTTGCCATATTGCAGTGACCTGAAGGTGCGTTTCTACGCTGATTCAGAGCAGCCCCGGGGCCGAATAGGTGCAGAACTCAGCAAATATGAGACTCATTATCAGGCATGGGTCGATTTCGCAGGTGAAATGGTCATCGCAAAAATTGAGAAAGATGGGAAAAGAACAGAATTAAATCGTAAGTCAATCGAACCACTATCTATAAATAGGCCTGCTCTGGTCGAGTTTTCCAACGTTGACAATCAATTGGCTTTTCAATTTGGCGGCGAAAAATTAATGTTCGATTTAGGCCGTGACCCAAATGCCTGTGGAGAGAGAAAAACCGAAATTGAACCACAGGTGAAGATATTCGGTGCAGGCAGATTGACACTATCACGCATAGCGATTTTCAGGGATATTCATTATACTTCAAAAACCTTTTCTGACCATGGCGAACAGGGTAATGCTATTGGTAAACCTTTTAAGCTGGGAGAAGACGAGTTTTTTGTATTAGGTGACAACAGTCCGAACAGCCTGGATGGCAGATGGTGGGACAGGAAAGGAGTGGCAAATAAAGGGTTATATTATCGTGCTGGTATTGTCCCGCGTGATTATCTGGTGGGCAAGGCGCTGTTTGTTTATTGGCCACAGGGCTTCAAAATCTTTACTTTGGATCCTTTCGGAATTATCCCTAATGTTGGCCAGATGCGGTTTATCTACGGCGGCTCAATCAAAAATTAGTAAACACATAGGCGCTTTAGCTGTCTTGGATTTGTCTTTTATATGTAGTACATACCTGTAAAACCACGGCTCACGAATTTGTTTGAGTAACCTTTTTTTCTTGCCTTCTGATGCGAATTTCAATAACTTAACAATCAATACAGGATGGTAAATAATGGAGTAAACGGAGATTGGCGGATGAATCCCGTTAGACATTCCCAAGATGGGTATCTCTAACGGGAGAGATTACAAAATGGGATAAAAAATGTCTAACGGGATGAACGTACTTTTAATCGGCAGTGGCGGACGCGAGCATGCAATCGCCTGGAAATTGGCTCAATCGAAAAACCTGAGCAAGCTCTATATCGCACCTGGTAATCCCGGCACAGCTAAATGTGGAGAAAATATTGCTATCGGTGCCACGGACATCGATAAGCTCCTGGATTTTGCAAAGGAAAACAATGTGGAGCTGGTTGTAGTCGGGCCGGAAGACCCGCTGGCGGCAGGAGTGGTTGATTCATTCGAGCAGGCAGGAATAAAGGCGTTCGGGCCCAGCAAAGAAGCAGCACAACTCGAAGCGGATAAGGCGTTTGCAAAGCAATTGATGCGCTCGGCTGCCATCTCCACCGCTGAAGGAAGAATCTTCGATAGATTCAGTGACGCCAAGGTATATATTGCCAGCAGGGACGAAGCGGTCGTGATAAAGGCGGCAGGGCTTGCGAAAGGCAAAGGTGTTTTTGTATGTGATGACCCTGCTGATGGCATTTTGGCTGCTGAGAAGATAATGTGTGATAAGATATTCGGCTCGGCAGGTGATAAAATCATCGTAGAGGACAAATTATTAGGCCAGGAGGTGTCGATACTTGCTTTTGTGGATGGACGCAATATTTATATTATGGAATCGTCGCAGGACCACAAGCCCATTGGCGATGGTGATACGGGCCCGAATACCGGCGGAATGGGTGCATATAGCCCTGCGCCGGTGGTCACAGAAGAGATTTTGAACCAGATTAGCCGTGAAATTCTTGTGCCGGTGGTTGATGGAATGAACCGCAACGGCACTCCATATAAAGGCGTTCTATATGCGGGGCTTATAATGACCTCCGGCGGGCCGAGGGTGCTGGAATTTAATGTTCGGTTTGGCGACCCTGAAACTCAGCCGATTTTAATGCGGCTGAAAAGTGACTTGCTGGAAGTCCTGCTGGCGGTTTGTGACGGTACGCTGGACCGGGTAAGTCTGGATTGGGACGGAAGGCCGGCGGTCTGTGTGGTGATGGCCTCCGGCGGTTATCCGGGAGATTACGAAAAGGGCAAGAAAATAACAGGCCTGGATAAAGTGGAACAAATAGAAAACGTAGTCGTATTTCACTCAGGTACTAAACTTGTCCCCGCGAAAGCGGGGAACCACGATATTGTTACCAATGGCGGCAGGGTCCTTGGGGTAACCGCACTGGGCGAGACAATCGCAGATGCGAAGAAAAGAGCTTAATGATACGGCGACCACCG
>Ga0315549_1003157_pt1 | contig 14944 bp, 16 predicted proteins | sample SalMarSW160200MG_FD_203101 | JGI IMG/M metagenome (GOLD analysis project Ga0315549, IMG submission 203101) | Salt marsh sediment microbial communities from the Plum Island Ecosystem LTER, Massachusetts, United States - Salt Marsh Sediment SW1601-200 ... | reverse complement strand
ATTGAAGCCATACTCACCCCGGTTCAAGCTCTCAGAGCGAACGCCATCGCCGAACGAGTGATAGGCACGCTGCGCAGAGAGTGTCTAGATCATCTGATCATCATCAATGAGCGGCACCTGCGGAGCGTGCTCCGGGAGTACGTGGCTTACCACAACGGCGGGCGGCCTCATGCCACCCTTCGTCTCGAGACTCCCACGGGGCCGCCTGCTCGGGCTGGCCCGCCGCGGGCGGGCCGGATTATTGCTCGCCCGGTGCTGGGGGGCCCGCATCACGAGTACGAGTGGCTGGCCGCTTGACCTGTGCAGATACGGATGGAGTTTCGCCGCCCCACAGCCTGCAGCCGGGCCTTCCCTGTCTCCATGAAGTCCTTCAGCCAGGCGTGGTGGACCGTGGGGTGGATGCCCTCTCGGCGGCAGAGGGCTGAGATGCCTATCTCGCCCCGGAAGCCCTCCAGGACGATGCGCACCTTCTCTTCGGGGGTGTACTTGCGCCGGGTGGCCCGCTTCACCCGCCGCACGAAGCTCCTCGTATCCTCACTGCTGGCCTCGGCCGCCAGCTCCACTGGAGACTTCTGCTCTGTCATCACTCTCTCCTTGCTGCGGCTCAACGTACCGCTGCCTGGGAGTGAGGACAGACCCCGCACCGTTCGGCCAGAAACTGCTTACACAAAATGTCACTTTCCCTGACGCCGAACACGCCGCGGTGTGCCTCTTTGACTATCGTCCGCGTATGGGTCATAATGGGGCCGTTCAAAGGAGAGAGGGGTTAGCTACCGTGGCCCAGGAGCTTCCCGAAGGCACCGTTACCGCCCTGACAACCCGTCGGGGCGATCAAGCCGCGCAGGAGATACTGCGCGCCCAGCGGGAGCTGGTGCGCCAGCAGGTTGGGGAGCACAGCGGCCACGAAGTGAAGTCCCTGGGGGACGGATTCATGGTGGCCTTCGCCTCCGCGCGGCGGGCGGTGTCCTGCGCGGTGGGCATCCAGAGGGCGGTGGAGGAACCTAACCGTCGGCAGCCCGCCGACCAGCAGGTGTGGGTGCGCATGAGGAGAGACAACCGATGATCAAGAGCGAAAACAGCCTTTCTATCCTCCACGATCCGAACTACCTCGCCCTCGAGCAGCACTACCTCGACCATCCCACTGTCCTGTACACGGGCGCAGGGGTCTCATGGGCAAGGGATGCCAGATACGGTTTGCGCGGCTGGGACGACTTTGTGCGCAGAATCCTGATAGCTCACGAGCCTCCAGCTTCCCCGGCTCTCGCAGAGTTTGATAGAAAGGCAGAGCGGGAGTGGGCCGACAAGCCCTGGGACATGGCTGACTGGGTGGTCGATCGATGCGGGCCCGAAGCCTTCAAGCGGCTAGTGGTCGATATCGTCCAGCGGGAAGAGAACTTCCAGAGAAAGTGGCCGCAGCTTTCGGGCAGATTCCTAGGGAGCGCAGCAACGTTGAACGCCGTCAGCGCCTTCTGCGCTCAGCTTGGTGGCGTGGTTGAAGGGACAAAGGCGCCCACGCTTCGCGTCTCGGCCAATCGCCGCGTCTGCGCCGTCGTCAGCAGCAACTACGATTGCTTTCTTGAAGCCGCGTCGGCATCGATGTTCATTCGGGAGGTCTTGAAGCCGGTGGGAGCGGTTGGCTCGGGTGGGGGGCGGTTGGATCAGATTCCTGTCTTCCACGTGCATGGTTATGGTCCCTTGCCGGAGAGAGTACGGAAGAAACGACCCAGAGATATCAGGAGACCCTTCGTCGACCCGGTTGTCACGACGAGTGACTACGAGGCAGCCTGGCAACCCGAGAACGTATATTGCCCCACGATGGGCCCTCAGATCCATTGCCTGCGCCACTATGCCACCCTTTTCATCGGCTTCTCATTCCGCGACCGCTGGGTAAACGGCTTGCTGAGAGACCTGAACGTGGAGCGAAGGGAGCGGCGCGACCGCCTCTACCACTACGCCCTCATGCACCGAGATGAGATGGGGTCCAGGGGGAAGGGCTTTTTTTCGGACTTGGGGGTTAGGCCCATAGCCGTGGCCTCCTTCTCGGAAATACCAGCTCTTCTGGGGCACTTGTATCGGCAGGGCCTAGCAAGGGATCACGGAGAGGCAGGCGTCCGGCTCCCGCTGGTCGAGAAGCGGCGGGGAACAATGACCAGACGAGACACGCATCTGTCTGCCGCTCAGTACTGGGATGCCCTGTACAGGAGCAGGAACCGTGCAGTGAGGCGGCTCGCCGCCGCCGACTCGCCTGATCACGTTCGTTAGGCAGCTGGCCCGTTTGCGTATCGCCGGAGGTAGGAAATGAATCATGCTTCCTCGCAGACCTCACCAAGAGCACGACCAAGGCGGCTAGAAGCCGTTGGCAGGACGCTCCTAGGCAGCTACTTGGTTCTGTTATCGATCCTGCTGGCCTACTTGGTATATGAGGTGTGGCCCACGGCAAAGCCAGATCCGTCGGGGAATATTCCGGACACAAACATCACCCTCTTCGGCGATCTCATCGAATTGACCGTCTCAGCGGAGCTTAGGCTCATTCTCCTAGTTATGGTCGTTGGCGCCCTGGGGAGTTACGTCCATGCTGCCACCTCATTTGCCAACTTCATGGGAAACCGACGCATGGAGTTGAGCTGGGGTTGGTGGTACATCCTTCGACCGTTTATCGGCCTTTCTCTAGCGTTAATCTTCTACTTCGTGATACGCGCGGGACTCTTCTCCACGGGTGCTAAGACTGGCGACATCAGCACGTTTGGCATCGCAGCTGTATCCGGTCTTGTCGGAATGTTTTCCAAGCAGGCGATCAGCAAGCTTAAGGATTTGTTCGATAATCTCTTCAAGGCAGAAGAACTCGAGGACAGGCTGAGTAACCCTAAGCCCGAGATCGTCAGCATTGAACCTTCCACTGTTCCGGCTGAGAGAGACGTATCACTGACAGTAAACGGCAGTGATTTACTTTCCGAGTCGCGCGTGAGATTCAATGGAGAGGAACGGCCCACGACATTCGTGAGTGCCACCCGATTGAGCGTCCGCCTCTCGGCCTCGGATCTGGCTTCTCCTGGCGAGGCGCAGGTGACGGTTTTCAACCCACCACCCGGCGGAGGCACCTCCAATGCGGTAACGTTGAGGATTGAGGAGGCTTGATCCACCTACAGATAGAGGCGACCGTGGCAAGTCGGCCAGTTCTCGTCTTCGATGTCGGTCGTCAGCAACTTACGGAATGTGTATAAGCAGTTCCTAGCGAACACTTGAAGGCCTGTTCTCTTTTCTCACAGATGGTGGGTACACTGTACAGAGCTATTGTCACCACCACGTCCTGATTGACAATCCGGGCCGCCTGCGGGCACTGATCGCCGCCCGATGGTTTCGTGCTTCTCAGGCAGGTCGTCTGGTACGGATCGGTCTCCCTCGCCGCAAAGAGGGCAACTAGGGCAACCTGTCCCTGTTAGCTGTGGGGTGCCAAAATGTCATCCCCATCTTGAGGGTTGGCGCGCTGAGCTATTTGGCCCACCTTTGAGATACGATGTCCTCATGGAGACTCAGGACCACGACTACGAGTCGGTGGCCGCTTGACCTGCGAAGACACGGATGGAATATTGGCACCCCACAACGTTGGTGAGGTACGGCGCTCCAGTCACTCGCCGTAGCCTATGTTGTCCTCATCGGCGAGGCTACCCAGCCAGGGGTTGAGCCCAGTTCTCGCGACGTCTGTTGACCCGCTGCCATTGTTGGAGTGTCGCTCGCGCTCGGGGGCTAGCTGCCTAACGACACTTCCTACATCGAAGCAATCGGCACCCCGCACGATCTTGTCGCCTCTCGTGAGCAGGACAGAGCCCCCTCGAAACTCGAATCGCTTTCCCGTTGCAGGCACACCCGTGAATTCGCCCTGGTGGGTAGCGGTCATGAGCCACTTCCAAAACACGCGCTCGCCGCTGCTGAGCGGTTCGCCCGTGGGGGTAATGATCAGGTCAGGCAGGGCCCCAAACGTAGCGATGAGATGGCGACGGATCTCTTCCCGGCCCAGCATAACCCTGCCTAGGCCGAACTCGCCGTAGCTTCCGTCCTCAGCGAAGAGGGATGTCAGCCTGTCGACATCATGACTATTCCAAGCTGCCACATACTCCCTGACTAGTCGGTACATCCTCTCCTGAGGCACATCGCACCCCATCTTCGGGCACTCCCTTCCGACCCAATTCCTGACTCAGCAGGGTATGGCAACGACGCAATCCGCTGCCCATCGCCACGCCCACCGGCCTCTTCCTCCGCTCCGTCCGCCACATCCGGCCGTCCACTTCCGGACGCTCCTCTGCCACCCTCACTATCGACGCTACACCACGCTTATGACGCCCCTATTACGGCAATGTTAACGGTATGTTAAATCAGCCAGCATCGCACGCCCCAAAGTATTGACAGATTACCACGAGTGTGGCACACTAACGGCATACGGCAACCGCTTGCCGCTTGCCGTATGCCGTAACCAGCTATGTGATAGGTACTTGTGATGCGCTGGGTATATGTCAAGGAAGACGTTTGCATGGGATGTGGCCTCTGTGAGGTCTACTGCACTCTTGCCCATTCCACCTCGCAAGACCTCATCAAGGCGTTCAAGAGAGAGCGCCCGCGGCCGGTGGCCCGCATCCGCGTGGAGCGCACGGACGGTCTCTTCCTGCCGGTGCAATGCCGTCACTGTCCCGATTCTCCCTGCGTCAACGCCTGCCTCACCGGCGCAATGTACAAGGATCCCCGGACAGGTGCCGTCGCCGTCGACCCCTACAAGTGTAACGGTTGCTGGACATGCATCATGGTCTGCCCCTACGGCGCCATCGCGCGTGATATCGACAAGGGCATCGTTGCCAAGTGCGACCTTTGCCAGGGGAGAGGTGTTCCCGCCTGTGTCGCCAACTGTCCAAACGAGGCCCTGATCTGGGCAGAGGACGGAGCGGATGGCCAATCATCACCGCTGGTCGCTACAGCGCAGGAGAGAACCGGTGGCCACTAGAAAGACCGGGAAACTGCGTCAGCCGCCATCGGCGTCCATGACGAGGGCGACGGTGCCAGAGATGGAGTACCTGATCATCGGGAACTCCGCCGGGGGGATCGCCGCCTCTGAGGCCATTCGCGAGGTTGACCGGGAGGGTTCCATCACCATGGTGTCCGAAGAGCCCTATCTCGCCTACTCGCGCCCGCTCATATCCGAATACCTGGCCGGCGAGCGCTCCCTCGATACCATGCTCCTGCGGCCGCTGGACTTCTACGAGCGGAACAAGATCGATGCCCTCCTCGGCACAAGGGCCGCCCGCGTCGACTTCAGCCACAAGCTGGTCGAACTGGAGGACGGCCGGACACTGGCCTGGCGGAAGCTCCTCCTGGCCACTGGAGGCGCCCCCATCGTTCCCAAGCTGAAGGGCAGCCGCAGGAAAGGGGTCTTCACCTTCACCACCCTGGAGGACGCTGAGAGGATAGGGCAAGCGGTGAGCCGAGGACGTACGCTGGTGGTCATCGGCAGCGGGCTCATAGGCGTCAGCCTTGCCCAGGCCCTGGTGCACCGAGGCGTGGCGGTGGTGATGGTGGAGCTGATGGATAGAGTGCTTGCCACAGCACTAGACGCCGAGGCCTCTCGGTTAGTGGAGGAAGCGCTGCGCAGAGAGCAGATCGAGATCATCCTCGGCCAGACCGCCAAGCAGATCGTCGGCAGACCCGAAGACGGCCGCCGGGTGGGCGGCGTGATCCTGGAAGACGGCCAGACGATACCCTGCGACGGCGTCGTATTCGCCATTGGCGTCGCTCCGCGCACCGAGCTTGTGACGGGCTCCCCAGTGACCGTCAACCGAGGCATCGTCGTCAACCGGCGGATGGCTACGAGCCGCCGGGATGTCTACGCCTGCGGGGACGCAGCCGAAGCGTATGACTTCATCCACAAGACGAATCGCCTTATCCCTGTGTGGCCCAACGCCGTGGCCGGAGGGCGAGTGGCCGGGTTCAACATGGCCGGTCGCCGCGTCAGCTACGAGGGCAGCACGGGCATGAACTCGCTGAACTGCTTCGGCCTTTCAGCGGTCGCTGCGGGGATAGTGGACTCCAACGACGACCCAACCTGCGAAGTCCTCGCCAGCTCCGGCCCCGCCGACGGCACCTACCGAAAGATCGTGCTGAAGAACAACCGCATCGTGGGCATGGTCTTCGTGGGCGACATCGAGAGGTCGGGCATCGTCTTCGGCCTGATGAAGGACAGAGTAAATGTGCGCCGCTTCAAGGAAACCCTCCTATCTGCCGACTTCGGCCTAGGGGCCCTTCCCGACGACCTGCGACGGAAAAGGCTGCCCCTGGCCAATAGCCAGCCCGGCGGCCCGCGGACAAATGGGGGGTAAGGGGATGGACCACTGGAAGCGCGTCAACAACCCCTACGACGACGACAAGGTGATCGCCGCCTGCTCCCTCTTCGGGATGATGGATACGTCCGGCAGGAGATTCTCCGGCGGTGACATCATCACGGCCATCGCCAACATGCACGAGCGCGGCAACGGCCTGGGCGGAGGCTTCGCTGTCTACGGTCTCTACCCCCAATATGCCGAACACTACGCTTTTCACGTCATGTATCTGAATGAGGCGGCACGGCGAGAAGCCGAGTCGCTCCTTGAGGACGGCTTCAGAGTGGCTCTGGCCGAGCCCGTCCCCACTCGCAAGATCCGCGCGATCGAAAACTCACCCCTGGTGTGGCGATACTTCCTCGAAGTGCGCATCCAGGATAGGCAGACGCTATCCCATGACGACTATGTGCTAGACAAAGTGATGCGGATCAACACCGGCGTCCGCGACGCCTTCGTCTTCTCCAGCGGCAAGGACATGGCCGTTTTCAAGGGCGTTGGCTACCCGGAAGACATAGCCAACTACTTCCGCCTGGAGGAATACCAGGGGTATCTCTGGACAGCCCACGGCAGGTTCCCCACCAATACGCCCGGCTGGTGGGGCGGTGCCCATCCGTTCAATATCCTGGACTGGACGGTGAACCACAACGGTGAGCTCTCTTCCTACGGAACAAACCGCCGCTACCTAGAGATGTTCGGCTATCACTGCACCATGCAAACGGACACGGAGGTCATTGCCTACGCCGTCGATCTCCTGATGCGAAGGCACAAGCTTCCTACGGAGGTTGTGGCGGACATCCTCGCTGCTCCCCTGTGGAGCCAAATCGAGCGTGAGGATGAAGAGAAGGCCACCCTCCACACCACGTTGCGGCAGGTCTACGGCAGCCTCCTGCTGAACGGGCCGTTCACCGTGGTCATTGCCCACCAGGGCGAGATGATCGGCCTGACCGACAGGATCCGCCTGCGGCCGCTCACTGCCGCAACCAAGGGACACATGCTCTTCCTGTCCTCAGAGGAGTCCGCCATCCGCCTGGTTTGCCCCCAGCTGGACAGGGCCTGGAACCCCATGGGCGGGGAGCCAATCGTGGGGAGTCTGGAGAGGCCCCTCGGGAAGTGGGAGCCGGTGGCGGTCAAGGAAGCGACGACATGATCGGGCGCGAGTGGTCACGCTAATGAAAAGCTACTTGCCTCCCAGGTTCGTCATCGATAGGGATGCAGAACGCTGCATCGCCTGCCAGGTGTGCGTCAGGCAGTGCAGCTTTGACGCTCATGCCTACGATGAGGAAGAGAACGAGATCCGCAGCTACGAGGAGAACTGCGTCGGCTGCCACCGCTGCTCCGTCTTCTGCCCCACCCAGGCCCTCAACATCCGCCTCAACCCCCTGTCCTACCGCCCGAATGTCAACTGGCGGCCCGAGTTCATCGAGGACATCATAAGGCAATCGGAGGGCGGCGGTGTCCTTCTCACCGGCATGGGCAACGACAAGCCGTATCGCGTCTACTGGGATCATCTCGTTCTCAACGCCAGCCAGGTAACCAATCCCTCCATCGACCCCTTGCGAGAGCCTATGGAGCTGAGGACCTTCCTGGGCCGAAAGCCGGACCGGGTCGAACTGGATCCTGCCTCCCTCAGCCTGAAGACGCAACTTGCTCCCCAGGTGGCGATCGAGCTTCCAGTCCTGTTCTCCGCCATGTCTTACGGGGCCGTCAGCCTCAACGTTCAGGAATCGCTGGCGCGCGCCGCGACGGAGGCAGGCACCCTGTTCAACATCGGCGAAGGCGGCCTGCACCAGAACCTCTACAAGTACGCGAACAACGTCATTGTCCAGGTGGCCTCTGGCCGCTTTGGCGTTCACCCCCAATATCTGGACGTGGCCAGGTTCATCGAAATAAAGATCGGTCAGGGTGCCAAGCCCGGCATTGGCGGCCACCTCCCCGGTGGGAAGGTAAGTGAGGACGTAGCGGAAACGCGGATGATCCCCGCCGGCACCGACGCCCTCTCACCGGCCCCTCAGCACGACATCTACTCCATCGAGGACCTGGCGCAGCTCATCTACGCCTTGAAGGAAGCGACGAACTACACCAAACCGGTCTGCGTCAAGATCGCCGCCGTTCACAATTCCGCGGCCATAGCCAGCGGGATGGTGCGAGCCGGGGCCGACATCATCGCTCTGGACGGCCTGCGGGGAGCGACCGGTGCTGCGCCCAAGATGATCCGCGACAACGTGGGCATCCCCATTGAGTTGGCCATTGCCTCGGTGGATACGCGTCTGAGGGAGGAAGGCATCCGCAACCAGGCGTCGATTATCGCTGCCGGCGGCTTCAGAAACAGCGCCGACATAGTGAAGGCTGTCGCCCTCGGGGCCGACGCCGTCTACATTGCCACTGCCGCCCTGATTGCTCTCGGTTGTACCGTCTGCCAGCAGTGTCCTACCGGCAAGTGCGCCTGGGGCATCGCCACCACCGACCCCATCTTGAGCAAGAGAGTAAACCCGGACATCGGCGCCCGGCGCCTTGTCAACCTTCTGCGCGGTTGGAGCCTGGAGATCAAGGAGATGCTGGGTGGGATGGGCATCAACGCCCTGGAGAGCCTGCGGGGCAATCGCCTCCATCTGCGAGGGGTCGACCTCACAGACGGCGAGCTTGATGTCCTGGGTGTGAGATTGGCAGGGAGGTAGAGTCATGACAACGAATATATTGAGTCACAGAGGCCGGACTGTACGCATAGATGTCAACGGCACGCACTACCGCGAGCTGAGCCGGCTGATCCGGGAAGCGGTGGCAGACGGCGCCCAACGGATCGATCTGCATAGCGTACATGGGCAGAGATACATCGCCACCAACTTGCGCACCGAGGCCGAGATACACATTCACGGTACGCCGGGCAATGACCTGGGCGCTTTCCTCGACGGGTCAAGGCTCATCGTCCACGGCAACGCTCAAGACGGCTGCGGCAATACCATGAATGAAGGCGAGATCATAGTCCACGGACGTGCCGGAGACATCACTGGCTTATCCGCCCGAGGGGGCAGGATCTTCGTCCGAGAAGACGTCGGCTACCGTGCGGCCATCCACATGAAAGAGTACGAGGAGAAGAGGCCAGCGCTGGTTATCGGCGGCACAGCCCAGGATTTCCTCGGCGAGTACATGGCCGGCGGCATTGTGGTTGTTCTTGGCCTGACTCTGAACGGAGAGAACTGCCACAGGGCCAGTTTCGTCGGCACGGGCATGCACGGGGGAGTCATCTACCTGCGAGGTCGCATCAACGAGCACCAGTTGGGCGAAGAAGTGGGCGTCAGCAAACTGACCCGAAAGGACCGGGCCATCCTGCGAGACCTCGTGACTCAGTTCGCAGGCCACTTCGGCTACGACGCCGAAGAGATCCTGGCCAGCCGATTTGTCAAGCTGGGTCCTCTCTATCTGCGGCCGTACGGAAGACTCTACACGTACTAGCAGAGGCCTGACAGCGGAATGGAAGCAGAGTGAGCCCATGTGGCGAGTGACCTTTGTGGGGCAAGACAGGGAGAAGGTGGAGCGCCTAGCCCGCGAACTGGGGGAAGAAGGCTACCGGACCGTTGTCTGTCTACCGGGAGAGATGACCACGGCCCTAGCGGATGGACCCAGGCCGGACGCGGTGGTGGTGGACGTGACCTCCACCAACGGGGCAACTGGCCTGCTACAGGACGTCCGCAGGACTGCGGCCACGCCCACAATAGCTCTCATCAGGGAAGAACAGCTCCCCGCCTATGAGCCACCCCCGGGCATCGACGACTTCCTCGTCCTCCCTGCCACTGCCGGCGAGCTGGCTGCTCGTGTCCGTCAGCTACTGCTGCGGCGCCACGCCCACCTGGAGGGCAACAACAGACTGTGCTGCGGCGACCTGGTCATCAACCTGGCCAGTCGTGAGGTGTTCCTGGCGGGGCTGCCTGTGCCCCTGGCCTACAAGGAGTATGAGCTCCTGCGTTTCCTCCTCTCCAATCCTGACACGGTGTTCACTCGCGAGGCTCTGCTGAACAGAGTCTGGGGCTACGATTTCTATGGCGGCACTCGGACGGTCGACGTTCACATCCGCCGTCTGCGCAGCAAGATCGAAGGGCCGCGCCACTCCTTTATCGAGACTGTGCGGAACGTAGGCTACCGTTTTCGCGCCAGCCCCTCACCCATAGAAACTGCCAATCGATCTGACGGCTTAACATAGGTTTAACTCCTGCGTAATCCGCCGGTAACAATTCCCCCCTATCGTGAGAGGGGATACAGCGCGCCTCTCTTCTTGAAAGACGAGAAAGGTTAGGGGGTTAGAGATGCCCACCGTAGACTCAGGCGATACGGCATGGGTGTTGGTTTCCGCAGCCCTCGTTATGCTCATGACGCCGGGCCTGGCCTTCTTCTACGGCGGCCTGGTACGCCACAAGAACGTCCTCAGCACCGTCATGCACAGCTTCATCATCATCCCTGTGGTCAGCGTTGTGTGGGTGCTGTGGGGCTATAGCCTAGCCTTCGGCCCGGATCAGGGCGGCTTCATAGGCAACCTGGAGTGGTTTGGGCTTCGCAACGTGGGGATGGAGGCGGGGCCTTACTCGGACACCATCCCCCATCAGGTGTTCATGCTCTACCAGATGATGTTCGCCATCATCACTCCTGCCCTTATCACCGGCGCCTTCGCCGAGAGGGCCAAGTTCAGCACCTTCCTGGTGTTCACCATCCTGTGGATGACCTCCGTCTACGCCCCTGTAGCCCACTGGGTTTGGGGAACGGGCGGCTGGCTGGGAGAATTGGGGGCGCTGGATTTTGCCGGTGGCACCGTGGTCCACATTAGCTCGGGGGTAGCTGCCCTGGCTGCGGCGCTCCTTTTCGGCCGGCGCGCCGGCTTCGGCCGGGAGCCGATGGAGCCCCACGATATCACGTACGCCGTTCTGGGGGCAGCTCTGCTGTGGTTTGGCTGGTTCGGCTTCAACGCTGGCAGCGCCCTGACGGCCGGCGGTCTGGCTGGCAACGCGTTCGTGGTGACCAACACCGCCGCTGCCGCGGGAGCCCTCACCTGGCTGCTGATGAGCTGGTGGTTTACAAGGAAGCCCAGCGTGGTAGGGGGTGCTGCCGGGGCGGTGGCCGGCCTGGTGGCTATCACCCCCGCCGCCGGCTTTGTGGGCTCCTGGCCGGCTGCCGATGGATATCTGAACATCATGCCGGCCATCCTCATCGGCGTCGGCGGGGGCGCCTTCTGCTACCTGGCGACCCGGCTCCGCTCCTTCCTGCAGTTTGACGACGCCCTGGATGTCTGGGCCGTCCACGGCGTGGGCGGAACCTGGGGATCTTTCGCCACCGGCATCTTCGCCGTCGCCGCTGTGGGTGGCGTGGGTGGTGCCATCGACGGCGAGGTGGGCCAGCTTGGCAAGCAGTTAGTCGGCATCGGGGCCGCCTGGGGCTATTCCTTCGTTGTCACACTCGTCATCCTGAAGGTCCTCGACCTGGTGATGGGTCTGCGGGTGTCAGAGGAGGAGGAGTTGGTGGGTCTGGACGTTTCTCAGCACGGCGAGCGGGCCTATAGCGCCCCTGTAGGGGTGCTGAGCACAGTGGCAGCCGCTGCCCACTCGCTAGAGCTAGAACCCATGTCGGACTCCTCTCTTCGCAGCACAGCCTGGGAAGACAGAGGAGGCCAGCGCCCACCCCGCCAAGTCGCTCCCAGCCAAGAGAGCCTCTGAAGGAGCCTAAGATGAACAAGGTGGAAGCGATCATCCGGCCCGAGAAACTGGATGCTGTAAAAGACGCCCTGGCCGAGGTAGGCCTTGTGGGGTTGAACATAGTGCACGTCATAGGACGGGGGGCGCAGAAGGGCATTGTCCACGCTGGCCGCGGCGGCGACGTTTAGACCGTCGATATGCTCCCCAAGGTGAAGATGGAAGTGGTGGTGCGAGACGCTGACACAGAAACAGTACTGCATATCATTGCGGAAACGGCTCGCACCGGCAGCCTCGGCGACGGCAAGATCTTCGTGATGCCGGTCGCCGAGGCCCTCCGTGTGCGCACCGGCGAGCGGGGCGAGGGGGCAGTATGAGACAGGCCCCCCATTTGGTGAGAAGGAGGTAACCACAGTGACACCACAAGAAGTACAGAAGGTCTTCGACCTAATCAAGGCCAAGCACGTCCAGATCATCGACCTCAAGTTCAACGACCTGCCCGGCCTCTGGCAGCACTTCTCCATGCCCGTCGCCGAGCTCACAGAGATGGATGACCTGACCAAGAGCATCTGGGAGGAAGGCGTGGGCTTCGACGGCTCCAGCATCCGCGGCTTCCAGAAGATCCAGGAGAGCGATATGATCCTCCTGCCGGACCCGTCCACCGCTCGCCTGGACCCCGCTTGCCAGGTGCCCACCCTTAGCATCATCTGTGACATCTACGACCCTCTGACCAAGCAGCCCTACAATCGCGACCCCCGCTACATCGCCAAGAAGGCAGAGCAATACCTTCGCTCCACCGGCATCGCCGACATCAGCTTCTGGGGCCCGGAGCTGGAGTTCTTCGTCTTCGACGACATCCGCTTCGACCAGGCCGAACAGTACGGCTTCTACTACGTCGACTCCGCGGAGGGAGAGTGGAACAGCGGCCGCGACGAGAAGCCCAACCTGGGCTACAAGCCCCGCTTCAAGGAGGGCTACTTCCCCGTGCCACCCCACGACTCGATGCAGGACCTGCGCAGCGAGATGATCCTGACGATGATCGACGTGGGCATTCCCATCGAGGTGCACCACCATGAGGTGGCCACCGCCGGCCAGGGCGAGATCGACATGAAGTTCGACAGCCTGACCAACATGGGCGACAAGGTCATGTGGTACAAGTACATCGTCAAGAACATCGCCCGCAAACACGGTAAGGTAGCCACCTTCATGCCCAAGCCCCTGTTCGGCGATAATGGTTCCGGCATGCACACTCACATGAGCCTGTGGAAGAACAGCACCAATGTCTTCTACGACCCCGAGGGCTACGCCCTGATCAGCGAGACGGCCCGCCACTACATCGGCGGCCTCCTCAAGCACTCGCCCGCCCTTATGGCCTTGTGCGCTCCCACCACCAACTCTTACAGGCGTCTGGTTCCGGGCTACGAGGCGCCGGTGAACCTGGTCTACTCCGCCCGCAACCGCAGCGCCGCCGTGCGGGTACCGGTGTACACCTCCAACCCCCAGACCAAGCGCCTGGAGTATCGCCCGCCCGACGCCTCCTGCAACCCCTATCTGGCCTTCCCCGCCATGCTCATGGCCGGCCTGGACGGCATCGAGAACCAGATCGACCCCGGCCCACCCCTGGACAAGAACACCTACGACCTGAGGCCTGCGGAGGAGAAGGCCATCGCCACCATCCCCGGCTCGCTGGAGGAGGCCCTGTGCGCCCTAGATGAGGACCATGAGTTCCTTCTGAAGGACGGTGTGTTCACCAGCGATGTCCTGGAGGTCTGGCTGGAGTACAAGCGACAGCACGACCTAGACTCCATGCGACTGCGCCCCCACCCGTGGGAGTTCTACCTTTACTTCGATGTCTAAGAGGTACCCTCCCCGGTGAGAGTGCGATGACTCGCCTCTAGCGGGGCACCCGCCCGCTGGTGCGACAGCGAGCGGGGTGTTCGGCTGGCCCATCGCTGAGCTGATACAGTACACTCTGGAACAAGGATGAATATGAATCTCATCGTCGTCGACTACGGAGCTGGCAATCTGCGCAGTGTGTCCATAGCGCTGGCGCGGCTGGGCTTCGACCCCCTGGTGACCTCCGAGCCTGAGGCCGTAAACAATGCTGACATCGTGATCCTGCCGGGGGTAGGAGCCGCCGCGAACACCATGAGCAACCTGGCCCAGCGCCGCCTGGTGGAGCCCATCCGTCAGTACATCGCCAGCGGTCGCCCCTTCCTGGGCATCTGTATGGGGCTTCAGGTCTTGTTCTCGGTGAGCGAGGAGGGCGGTGAGCACCCCTGTCTGGACATTCTGCCGGGACGCGTACGGCGGCTCCCTGACGGCCTGAAGGTGCCCCAAATGGGCTGGAACCATGTGCGCCAGCGCTGCCGGCACCCCATCTTCGACGGCATCCCTGACGGCGCCTTCTTCTATTTCGTCCACAGCTACTATGTCCACCCTGAGGACCCCTCGGTTGTAATAGGCGAGACCGATTACGGAGTTACCTTCCCTGCTGTCGTGGCCAAGGACAATATCGTGGCCACCCAGTTCCACCCCGAGAAGAGCGCCGAGTGCGGCCTCCGCCTCTATGAAAACTTCCTTCGAATGACTGAGGTGAGTGGCCTGGGGTAGGGTATGGGCGTCTAGCCCGCCGCCTGGCAAGACCTCATCTGTAGCTGAAGAGTTGACATGCTGAGGTATGTGGACCAGCCCTGAGGCTGCGGGCTGCCGCCCACAGGATCCCTCTGGCCACGACATCCTGATTGACAATCCGGGCCGCCTGCGGGCACTGGTCGCCGACCGATGAGCTCCTGCTTCTGAGGCAGGTGCACAACCGCAGGCTGGCACTCCAATCGACTCAGTCGGCGCCTACAGCTCGCCCAGCATCGCTTGCACCATTTCGACGTGCTTGGGCATGCCGATGCGGCGGTA
>Ga0315549_1003155_pt1 | contig 14957 bp, 13 predicted proteins | sample SalMarSW160200MG_FD_203101 | JGI IMG/M metagenome (GOLD analysis project Ga0315549, IMG submission 203101) | Salt marsh sediment microbial communities from the Plum Island Ecosystem LTER, Massachusetts, United States - Salt Marsh Sediment SW1601-200 ... | reverse complement strand
TAAGGAAGGTGCAGGTCCCATGTTTGATATGGGAGTTTATTATATGACGGCACTTATTTCATTACTTGGTCCGGTGAATAGAGTATTGGGCAATGCCAAGAAATATTTTGATGAGAGGACTATAACAAGCCAACCTAATTATGGGAAAAAGATCAGTGTGGAAATAGATACACATATTACGGGAGTAATAGAATTTAAAAATAATGTAACGGCAACCGTTATGATGAGCTTTGATGTTTGGGATCCGACCTTACCAAGAATAGAGATATATGGCAAGGAAGGGACTCTATATATGAACGATGATGATCCATACGGAGGACCGAATATGTTTGGCGGGAAATTATCTATAAGAAAAGGAAAGGATTCAGACTGGCTGGAGTTTCCAAGTCAGATACCCAGGAGAGAACAGCTCAGTCCACTGGAAAATGTACCTCTTAAGTATGGTTACAATGAGAACAGCCGCGGTGTGGGTCTTGCAGATATGATATATGCGATCCAGTCCGGAAGAAAAAGCAGGGCAAGCGGGGAGATGGCTTATCATGTTCTGGAGGCAATGTTCAGTTTTCTAGAATCATCCAAAGAGGGTAAGTACTATGAAATGAAAAGTACATGTGAAAGGCCGATGCCATTAAAAATGGGACTTCCAGAATTCGTATTGGATCAATGAAAAGCAGAATATAGAAAATCAATGGTATAGTTGCCAAATTTTAAAAATTTGATAGGGAAAGGAGTATATAAATGAAAAGGAAAGCCTTGATTGTTTATGGTGGATGGGATGGACATGAACCGGAAAAAGTCGCTCATATTTTTAAAAGGATACTTGAAGAAAGTGATTTCGAAGTAGAATTGTCAGATACATTGGATATATACGGAGACAAAGAGAAATTGAGAAGTTTAAATCTTATTGTTCCACACTGGACAATGGGAGAATTGACCGTTGAGCAAATAGATTCAGTAGTGGGAGCAGTTGCAGCTGGTGTTGGAATAGCCGGTTGTCATGCTGGTTTATGTGATGGGTTCAGAGGCAGCCCTGACTGGCAGTTCATGGCAGGCGGACAATTGGTAGCGCATGTTGGTGCAGCAGGAATTAATGGGAATGGAATTGAATATGAGGTCAATGTAAAAGATAAAGATAATCCCATAATGTCGGGGATCGAGGATTTTAAAGTTTATGACGAGCAATACTATCTCCATGTAGATCCTGCAGTCAATGTATTGGCTACAACGAAGGTTCCTCCCCGGGATGGAGTTTTTAAATCGGAAGGAAAAGCTGGAATGAACTTTGATTTTGGTTTCGGAAATTGGAATTTTTCGGAGGACGCTGCTCTAACAGGCCCTCATGCAGATAACGGACCTGTTGAGATTCCTGTTGTCTGGACAAAATATTGGGGTAAAGGACGTGTATTTTATAATTCTTTAGGTCATGATGAAAAAAGGACCAATTCTGAACCTTCTCTGACTATTACCGGAAGAGGGTTTTTATGGGCAGCAAAAGAATAAAAAGATAATATTCATTAATTTGTTTGATTAGTTTGTAAAAACTGAGAAGAATTATCTATATTATATCGAAAGGGATGATTGTTATGCCAATTAAACCAAGTAAAGAAACTTCAGCAGTTAGAATGCTTAAATATGGTATGGTGGGTGGAGGTCCCGGAGCTTTTATAGGTGATGTGCATAGAAGAGCGATAGCACTTGATGGAAAAATTAAAATTGTTGCTGGATCATTCTCTGATCTGGATTGGGAGACACTGGAAACAGGTAAGAATCTTGGTCTGGATAAAAATCGTGTTTATTTAACCTATCAGGAAATGGCTGAGAAAGAGGCCGCCCGCGAAGACGGAATAGATTTTGTAACAATAGTTACGCCTAATTTTCTGCATTACGATATAGCCAAAACATTTTTAAAAAAGGGCATAAGTATAGTCTGTGAAAAGCCTGTAACCACGGATGTTGATCAAGCATTGGAACTTAAAAATCTGGCCAGGGAAAATAATTGTCTTTTCGCGATAACTTACACATATACCGGACATGTGATGGCTAAAGAAGCACGTACAATAGTTCAGAGAGGTGATATCGGAGATATAAGGGTGGTTATGGGCGAATATCCTCAGGATTGGCTGGTAGATATTGTGGAGAAAGAGGGTAATAGACAAGCAGCGTGGAGAACTGATCCCAAACAGGCCGGTAAATCAAATTGTGTGGGTGACATTGGCAGTCATATAGAAAATATGGTCAGTTTTATAACCGGACTCAAGATAAAGAAACTTATTGCGAACCTGGATATATTTGGTGCCGGAAGGCAATTGGATGTTAACGCAGAAATATTATTAAAATACAATAATGGGGCAAGTGGTTGTTACTGGTGCTCCCAGGTGGCCATAGGTTATGATAATGCTCTAAAGGTGCGTATATTTGGTACAAAAGGAACTATAGAATTTGATCAGGAAAACAGCAATTACCTTAAAGTAATTTTAAAGGGTCAGGCTCCTCAGATTTATTCCAGGGGATGTGGATATATTTCTTCCGAGGCTTCAGCATTTTCCAGAATCCCTTCGGGACACCCTGAAGGATTCTACGAGGCGTATGCAAATATTTATTCCGCTTTCGCGGATGCATTGCTGAAAAAACTCTCAGGTGCAAAAGTAGACGAATCCAGGGCAGGGTATCCAACCATAGATATGGGTATTGACGGGGTAAGGTTCGTTACAAAAAGCGTAGAGAGTATGAATAAGGGGAGTGTATGGGTAGACATGGAGTAGATATTATAGCCAACTATATAATTTAGAAAAAATGAGGTGATAAGAAATGAGACCAATTACAATTTTTACCGGACAGTGGGCTGATTTACCATTAGAAGAAATGAGTAAAATTGCTTCCGGAATAGGTTACGAGGGATTGGAACTTGCAACATGGGGGAAACATATAAATCCTAAAAAAGCTGCAGAAGATAAGGTTTATGTGAAGCAGGTAAAAGATACACTGAAAAAGCATAATCTGAAGGCATGGGCTATGAGTATACATCTATCAGGGCAGCTGGTAGGAGACGTAATTGATAAAAGACATAAAGGATTTGCAGCATCTACTGTTGCTGATAATCCTAAAGCAATAAGAGAATGGGGAATACAGGAAGTTAAATACACAATTCAAGCTGCAAAAAATCTGGGCATTAAAATAATAACAGGGTTTATGGGGTCGCCTATCTGGAATTATTGGTATTCCTTTCCACAAACAACAGAGGAAATGATAGAAGAAGGTTACAATACTATAGTGGAAAGGTGGACACCACTGTTGGATGAGATGGACAGGCATGGTATAAAATTTGCACTGGAAATACACCCTACCGAAATAGCATTTGACTATTATACATTTGTAAAACTTCTTAAGGCTTTTAATTACAGGAAGACTCTTGGAATGAATTTTGATCCCAGCCATCTTCTCTGGCAGGGGATCAAACCCCACCTTTTGATAAGAGAACTTCCAGATAGAGTGTATCATGTGCATATAAAGGATGCTTCCGTGACCCTGGATGGATTAAACGGAATACTTGGTTCACATCTGGAGTTTGGCAATACCAGAAGAGGTTGGAATTTCCGTTCACCAGGAAGGGGAGATGTTGACTTTTCATCTATTATTCGTGAGTTAAATGATATAGGATACGATGGGCCGCTTTCTGTGGAATGGGAAGATTCTGGTATGGAAAGATTGAGAGGTGCTTCAGAAGCGTATAATTTTGTAAAAAAAATAAACATCACTTCGCATACAGGAGCATTTGACGATGCTTTAAAAAGTGATTAAACTTAAAAACCAAGAGTATGTTTGGTTTTGGAAAGATTTTTATTAAAAAGTTTAAGATTTAATATTTTTAATGGAGGTTTAATATGAAAGAGTATTTTCCTAATGTAAGAAAGATAAAATATACAGATGATAAGTTCAAAGAAGCCTTGTGTTTCAGGCATTACAATACCGATGAAATGGTAGGCGGTAAAACCATGAAGGAACAACTAAAATTTTCAATGGCTTACTGGCATACCATGTGTGCAGAAGGAGGGGATCCATTTGGGGCAGGCACAGCGCTTCGTCCCTGGCATAGCGCATCTTCGCCAATAAAGATGGCGGAAGAAAGAGTATATGCGGCTTTTGAGCTTATGCAAAAATTAGGAATAGAATACTTCTGTTTTCACGATAGAGATATAGCTCCTGAAGGTGATACGCTGTCTGAAACTAATAAAAATCTAGATAAAATAGTGAGATTGGTAAAGAAGATGATGTCGGATACCGGAATAAAAGTTTTATGGGGTACGGCTAATCTTTTTACTAACCCCAGATTTATGCACGGAGCATCAACCAGCTGTAATGCTGATGTATTTGCATATGCAGCGGCCCAGGTTAAAAAGGCATTGGAGGTAACTAAAGAACTTGGTGGCGAAAATTATGTTTTTTGGGGAGGTAGAGAAGGTTATGAAACACTGCTGAATACAGATATGAAGTTAGAACTGGATAACCTGGCATATTTCATGCATATGGCCGTGGATTATGCAAATGAAATAGGATTTGACGGGCAGTTTTTAATAGAACCAAAACCAAAGGAACCTACCAAACATCAATATGACTTTGATGCAGCCACAGTTATAGCTTTTTTAAAATCATATAGCCTGGATAAGGATTTCAAACTTAATATAGAAGCAAATCATGCAACACTTTCCGGGCATACTTTCCAGCATGAGTTGATGGTGGCCAGAATAAATGGAATGCTGGGCTCTATAGATGCAAATCAGGGCGATTTATTACTAGGCTGGGATACAGATCAATTTCCTACGGACTTATATTCCACCACTCTTTGTATGTATGAATTGCTGAAAATGGGAGGCTTTACGAAAGGTGGATTAAATTTTGATGCAAAGGTAAGGAGAGCGTCTTATAAACCGGAAGATATATTTTATGCCCATGTGGCAGGAATGGACAGTTTTGCAAAAGGTTTAAAGGTGGCGCAGAAAATGTTGGAAGACGGTATATTCGAAGAGTTTATTTCAAAGAGATACGAAAGCTATAATAAAGGGATAGGCAAGAAGATCCTGGAAAAAAATGTAGATTTCAAGTCTCTTGAAGAATATGCGCTTGGGTTAAAGACAATAGAAAACTCTTCTGGTATGCAGGAGTATCTGGAGAGTCTTTTAAATGAATACATAACGGGTGTGTAGAAAATTCATAAAGAAAACTAATTTATTTGAATTAAAAATTAAATTATGGATTATTAATCAAATATTAATCTTATTTTCTATTTTCTTAAATATGGTTTTAAAATCTTTTGTCTTTGAGTAATACCCGTAATTCTTTTCAAAATCAAGCAAGATTTTTGACAGCAGATACTCTCTTTCTATATCTTTTCCAATTATGATTTTAATGGACGTCGATTCTTTGATGACAGGTGCGATGTCTACGGCAGCAAGGTTTGTATTGATCCCGATTCCTATTATTAAAAAGACACTGCCATCTACTTTTTCAACTTCTGTAAGTATCCCGCCTAACTTCGATTTCCTGAAGTATATGTCATTGGGCCATTTAATTATTGCGTTGATGCCGTACTCTGTATCCAAAACCGATGCAACGGAATAAGCGGCGATAAGTGTCACTTCGAGAAGTTCTTTTTCTTTGAGTGAGGTTCGGAGTATTAAAGTGAACCACAGGCCCCCGGAGGGCGATAACCAGATTCTTCCTAATCTACCTCTGCCTTTTTCCTGAGTTTCGGCAAGCACGATGGTCCCATCGAGACTTTCATGTTCTTCCTTTTTACTTTTTATAAGTCGTGAAGCAAAATTGTTGGTTGAGTCTACTTTTTTTAGGTAAATGATATTTTTCCCGATATGATCAGTCTCAAGATATTTATTATACCGCTCCAAATTGAAATTTATCATTTAATGTTTTAAGGGATTTTAAGATATTAAATAATAATGATTTATATTATATACAAAAATAAAAAATAAATAATGAGAAAAATATAGTATCGGATTACCTCTAATGGATGTCAGATGTGAAACCATAAAAATATACCTGCGTCTATCTAAAAAGCCGTAAGGATTTATTTTGTATTTATCGGCAATATTTTTCCCATACGAGGAAAATGTTTCATTTTAAGAGAAATAATTTTTTGGAGGGTACAAATCATAATGGAGATGAGCAAAAAAGATATCGAAAGCATTATTCCCCATAGAGATCCCTTTCTTCTACTGGATAAGATCGTAAAAATCGATTACGGAAAAAGAATCAAGGCTATAAAATACGTAAAGAAGGATGAGCCTTATTTTAAAGGGCATTTTCCCGGCAGTCCCATTATGCCAGGGGTTCTTATTGTCGAGACTATTGCTCAGGCGGGAGCGGTACTGATGCTCATGAGGCCGGAAAATAAAGGTAAGCTGGTGTTATTTGCCGGTATAGATAGAGCCAGATTTAAAAGGATAGTAAAGCCCGGGGATGAACTTACGATAGAGCTCGAACTTAAAAATTCCAGGAGAAATATTGGCCGTGCGATAGGCAGGGTAACGGTAGGGAATGAAGTTGTCTGCATAGCAGAGATTTTGTTTGCCCTGGCATAGAAAGGTTTTTTAGTTGAAGAGTAAAAAAGAAGGTTCAGAAATTTTAAAAAAAATTGTTCTTATGTTCCCCGGTCAGGGATCACAATATGCCGGTATGGGCAGTGAATTTTTGGGTGCCAGTGACAGCTGCAGGAGATATTTTGATATTTCGAGCGAAATCGCAGGAAAAGATTTATTAAAGGTAATTCAAAGTAGAGATGAAGATAATTCGCTTGATAATACCCGGTTCAGTCAGATTTCTATTTACAGCCTGAGCTGCGCTTTGAATGATTATATTTTAAATAATCTTTCCATAAAGAGGGAATATATACATACGGTTCTGGGACACAGTCTGGGAGAATACAGCGCGCTTTACAGCAGCGGTGCTTATGATTTCGAACAGGGCGCGGCACTTGTGGGATACCGTGGTATGATTATGAGCGAGGCCAACCGGGATGGGAAAGGAATGATGGCCGCTGTTCTGGGGACAGAAATAGATGTGATCAAAGATGTTCTCGAAAATTTTGTTGGCAGAGTGTTTATTGCAAATTATAACGACTGCTCGCAGATAGTGATAAGCGGATACGAAGGTGCGGTGATGGAAGCAATGAAGGAACTAAAATCAAGGGGTGCTAAAAAAATAATACCGCTTAAAGTGGGTATTGCTTCGCACTCTCCTTTAATGAAACGGGTTTCTGATGAACTTGGAAAATACATAGAACAAAATATCGATTTTATGGATATGAAATTTCCTTTCTTTTCCACAACCGAAGTCACTTACCGCAGAAAGGATGATATAAGAAGGACCCTGACGGGGCAGCTTGTCGGTCCAATAAGGTGGATTGACAGTATCGATTATCTGCTGGAAAATGGAGTTGATATATTCATAGAAGTAGGGCCGGGATCAGTTTTATCAGGGTTAGTTGGAAGGATTGCAAAGAGAAGCGGCAGGATTGTTACCTTACTTAAAACTGACCGGATGGAAGATATAGAAAATTTAAAAAGTGTGTTAGAAAAGGATGGAATTATAAATGAGGCTTAATGATAAAGTGGCCATCGTAACCGGAGGTGCCAGAGGTATCGGGAAGAAGATCTGCGGGACTTTTTTGGCAGAAGGCGCATCTGTATATATTTTCGATGTCAATCCGGAAGAGGGAACGAGGACTATAGGTGAATTCCGTTCTGCGTATAAAAACGGAAGGGTGTTTTTTTTCGAGGTGGATATAACCGATGAGAAAAGCGTCGAGCAGGTAATCGAAAAAATCATAGAAGCTGAAGGCAAAATAGATATCCTCGTCAATAATGCCGGAATTACCAGGGACAATCTTATACTGAGGATGAGTCTTGAAGATTGGAAAAAAGTTATCGATATAAACCTTACCGGAGCTTTTATATGCTCCAGGCACGTGGTTAAATTTATGATAAAGAACAGAAGCGGAAAAATAATAAATATTTCATCGATAGTGGGAGTTCACGGTAATGCAGGTCAGAGTAATTACTCCTCATCAAAGGCAGGAATAATAGGACTTACGAAGACCCTTGCTAAAGAACTTGCCAGTAGAAACATCCTGGTAAATGCCATAGCACCTGGATATATAGAAACAGAAATGACAGAAAAACTCAGCGACAGTATAAAGCAAAAGCTAATAGAGCAGATTCCTACAGGGAGGCTTGGAAGTGTGGACGATGTTGCGAAAACAGCGCTGTTTCTGGCAAGCGATGATTCCAATTATATAACCGGTATCGTGATAAATCTGGACGGTGGGATGGGTATTTGACCGATAGAAATTAGTATTAAAATTTTAGACAGAGAAAAGGATTTATAAGTGATAAAAGAGATTAATAATAGAAGGGTTGTTGTGACCGGATTGGGAGTAATGTCGGCGTTGGGGCTGGAAACCGAAAAGTTCTGGAGTAATCTGATTTCAGGAAAATCGGGTGTCTCAAGGATAGACCGATTCGATGTCGAAAAGATTGCTTCTAAAATTGCCGCGCAGATAAAAGATTTCGAGCCGGAAAACTATATGGACCTCAAACTTGCAAAAAGAATGGATAGATTTGCACAGTTTGCGTTTGCCACGGCGCAGAATGCCTTAATTGACAGCGGTCTTAAGATTGATTCTTCAAATGAAGATAAAATTGGAGTTTATATCGGAAGCGGAGTGGGCGGACTTGCAACTCTGGAGCAGCAACATGAAAGATTGCTTCATAAGGGTGCCGATAAGGTGAGTCCTTTCATTATTCCCATGATGATATCCAATATGGCAGCAGCTCAGGTATCTATTATGAGCGGAGCCAGGGGACCGGTGAGTACGACAACCACTGCATGTGCTGCAGGATCCAATGCAATCGGAGATGCATTCGAAATGATAAAAAGGGGAATTGCTGATGTCATGATTGCAGGGGGGGCCGAAGCGGCCATCACTCCTCTGGGGATGGCGGGATTTTCCAATATGCAGGCCCTTTCCAAAAGAAATGACGAGCCGGAAAAAGCATCCAGGCCCTTTGACAGGGATAGGGACGGATTTGTGATGGGCGAAGGTTGCGGTATATTGATTCTGGAAGAATTGAATCATGCTCTAAGAAGGGATGCAAGAATATACTGTGAGATCTTCGGTTACGGTCTTTCCGGAGAAGCTTACCATATAACTGCGCTTGAGGAATCAGGTGTGAATGTAGCAAGGTGTGTAAAAAATTGTCTGGATGAGGGTGGTATCGGTCTTGAAGAAGTGGACCATATCAATGCTCACGGAACCTCGACCCCGTTAAATGATGTTATCGAAACCGCTGCTATTAAAAGGTGTTTCGGAGGGCATGCCTATAACATAAATATAAACTCGACTAAATCTATGGTCGGTCACTGCCTGGGAGCTTCGGGTGCCATAGAAGCTGTTGCAGTAGTGTTGACCATGAGGGACAATATTGTCCCTCCTACCATCAATCTTGATAATCCGGATGAAAAGTGCGATTTGAATTATACAGCAAAGGTTAGTCAGAAAAGAGAAGTAAATGTTGCTCTTTCCAATTCTATGGGTTTTGGCGGCCATAATGTGGCCCTCGGTTTTAAAAGATATATATAACAGGAAAAGATAAATGGAAAAGAATAAATGTAAGAATTGCAATAAAGATATAGAAAATGAGATTTTCATTTTGAATCTCTGGGTGTGTCCGTATTGCAATTATCACCATACTATAGATGCAAGAGACAGGCTGCAGATCACAGCAGATAGCAATAGTTTTAACGAACTGGGTAAAAATATAAGTTCGGTTGATTTTTTGAACTTTTATGATATCAAGTCTTACAGTGAGAGGCTTAAAGAAACCAGACTAAAAGCCAGTCTGGATGATGCAATTATAATAGGAGATGCACAGATAGAAGGAAATGATGTGGCACTGGGTATAATGGATTTTGGTTTTATGGGAGGAAGTATGGGAAGTGTGGTAGGAGAGAAGATAAAGATATTATCTAACCACAGTATCGAAAAAAACATCCCTCTCGTAATATTCTGTACATCCGGAGGAGCAAGGATGCAGGAAGGTACGATATCCCTTATGCAAATGGCAAAGACGGTATCCAGCTTAGGTAGAGTAAAAGAAAACAGGATTCCTTATATAACAGTGATAACAAACCCTACTTCCGGAGGGGTCAGTGCAAGTTTTGCTACCATCGCCGATATCATTATAGCGGAACCCGGCGCATTCTTTTGTTTTGCCGGGCCCAGGGTTATAAAACAAACCATAAAAAAGAATCTGCCTCCGGATTTTGGAAGCGCGGAGAGAAATTTAAAAAATGGTCAGGTGGATATGATCGTAAACAGAAGCGATCTTAAAGACGCTCTGGCCAATCTGTTAAGGTTATTTAGAGGATAATATGGATCTAAAAAAACTGGAAGAGATTCCAAAGAGTTATCTTAAAGAGATTTTAGGGTCATTGTCCAAGCTTGAAAAATTAAAAAAGATACCTTTCTTTACCGGCATCCATTTTAAAGATGCGGAAAGAGCTCTTGCCCGGAAGATCGAGACTTATAAGAGTGTCGAAAGGGACACCAGAAGAGTCTGGAAGATTGTGGAACTTTCCAGAAATGAAAACCGGCCCCAGTGTCGGGATTATATAAAAGGTATATTCGAAGATTTCGCGGACCTTTCAGGCGACAGGCTTACCGGTGAAGATAAATCCATTATTGCAGGTCTGGGCAAAGTCAACGGAAGGACTGTTGCTGCTATCGGACACAATAAAGGCAGGGATATAAAAGAAAGGATGATATATAACTTCGGTATGAGCATACCGCAGGGATACAGGAAATCCCAGAGAATCATGGAACTTGCCGACAGATTTGGATTCCCCATAGTGACTTTTATAGATACACCCGGAGCATATCCTGCGATTGAAGCCGAAGATGATGGACAGGCCAGCGCCATCGCGAAAAGTATCTCCGTGATGTTCAAAGTCAGGGTCCCAATAATAGTCGTCCTTGTTGGTGAAGGTGGAAGCGGCGGAGCACTTGCACTGGCTATTGGAAATGAAGTGGCAATGCTCGAAAATTCAACCTATTCGGTTATTTCACCTGAAGGGTGTGCCGCTATCCTGTGGAAAAATCCTTCCGGTACCAAGCTGGCTGCAAGGGAACTGAGGTTGACTTCCGGAGATCTGTTAAGGTTAAAGGTGATAGATAGAATTATCCCCGAACCACTGGGCGGTGCTCAGAATGCGCCGGGGAGAATGGTAAAAATCGTAAAGAGATATGTCACCGGTGCACTTGAAAGATATACCCGTATTTCGGGAGATGAGTTAAAATCCGCAAAAGCCAGTAAATTCGAATCCATGGGATTTTTCAATAAGGAATGAAAACTTTTCGCTGATAGTTAATTTCCTATAAATAAAATAACACTGGAATCAGGAGAAATGTAGCTTCCGGTTTCAGGATTCTGATCCAGAACCATTCCAATCTGTAACGAATAATCTGTATTTACATAACTTATTTCATAATTGATACCAGCGGAATCAAGCGTACCGGCGGCCTGTTCCAGACTAAGACGAATAAGATCGGGGACCTGTAGGAGCGCTTCATTCGTAGAAATTATCAGTTCTACCATACTGTTTGCCTGCACTTCAGATCCGGGGGATGGGGTCACATCTATGATCTTGCCGGGTTCTTTTATGGTACTCGTTTCTGTTATTGGGGCTTTGCTGCTTTTTACTACGAGTCCAAGAGACTCAAGATAGTTCGAGGCTTCTATGAAATCAAGACCAATTATATTGGGGATAAGAATAATCTCTTCACCCCTGCTTACTGTCAGATTCACGGATTCGCCGGACTCTATTTTTTCGTTGAAGTCAGGATCCTGACTTATAACGTGTTTTTCTTTAAAAGCATTGGAATATTCTCCGGAGATGCTGCCCTGCGTAAGGCCATAATCTTCCAGTGCCTGCAGGGCTTCTTCCTGACTCAGGCCGATCAGATTGGGAACCAGAACATAGGTGACTTCAGGACCTTTACTTACAGTTACCTCGATATCACTACCAACCGGGATATTTTTTCCGGATTCCGGGGTCTGTTCTATAATAAATCCTTCGGGAATTTCAGAATTATATATTTCCTCTTTTATAACCAGGTTCAGGTCAAAAAGTGAAAGTAAGGTTTCCGCATTTTCTGCCGGGATATTCTCGACTGCGGGAACCGGTGTAATAGACTTGGAAGCAGTCTCCTCGTAGTATTTGGAACTATAGATTATAAAAAGAGTAAGGAATGCTAAAATGAAGATCGACATTACGATAGGGATAATAATATTTACCTTATTAAGCCGTATTTTTTCTGCAAATACACCGGCTTTATTTTGTCTTCGTCTCTTGATGGCGAAGCTCAGGGGTTTGTCTGTTCCGTATTTTTGCAGGTCTCCTATAAGTTCTCTAATGTTCGGATAACGATCCGCAGGATTTTTTTCCAGACAATGCATTATGATTTTTTCCAGTTTTTCCGGAATATTTTCAATCAACTCCGATGGCCTTAAAGGCTTTTCATATATGTGTTTGAGACTGATGTCAATGGAACTACCGCCTCTGAAAGGAACATCCGCGATCAGCATTTCATAAAGCACTATTCCCATTGAATAAATGTCGGTACGGTGGTCCAGAATTTCTCCTCTGGCCTGTTCGGGTGAAATATAGTGTGCAGTGCCCATTATATTCAATGTTTTGGTAATATCGGTCGAGAGAGATTTCGCAATACCGAAATCGGTGACTTTTACCTCGCCATCTGTGGTTACCAGTATATTCTGGGGTTTTATATCCCTGTGTATAAGATTGCTTTTATGAGCCATAAGAAGTGCACCGGCAATTTGTATGGCGTAATCGACAACGGTTTCGGGAGGAAGCGGCCCCTTTTTCTCTATGGTTTCTTTTAAACTTTCTCCTTCAACATATTCCATGCAGATAAAATAGGAACCATCGAATTCTCCCCAGTCATAGACCTGGACAATATTCGGGTGATTGAGCCTTGCAAGGATCTGTGCCTCACTCTTGAATCTTACTACGAAGTTTTTATCTGCAGCATAGTTTGCAGCCAGTATTTTTATGGCAACTTTCCTTTTTAACTTCAAATCATCTCCGAGGAAGACATCAGCCATTCCACCAGAGGCTATCTTTTTTATTATCCGGTATCTTCTTGAGATCAATTTATTTTTTTTGAAATCATTTTCAGGCATAATTATTTTTTAATGACTATAATTGTTATATTATCCTGGCCGCCCTTTTTTATGGCGCCTTTTATGAGATTTTTTGTAATATCCCTGGCATTTTTATATTTATCCATGATGCTTGAGATTTCTTTATCTTTAAGCATAGAGTTAAGGCCATCGGAACATATCAGCATAACGTCTTCCTTAAGGATTTTATGCGAACTGAAGTCCGGATCTATATCTTCTGTAACGCCAAGGACCCTGGTGAGATAATTTCTCTGGGGATGATCAAAGGTATCTTCATAGCTTATCTCACCTCTTCTATATAGTTCACCCACGATAGTGTGGTCGGAAGTCAGAAGATTCATTTCGCTTCCTCTTTTTACATACAATCTGCTGTCACCTACATGAATAATGTATGCTTTTTGTCCATGGATGAAACATCCCGTAAATGTGGTTCCCATACCGTAATATTCGGATTTTGAGACAGCAGTGTCAAAAACTTCTTCATTGGCGATTCTAATACTTTCGAGAAGCAGTTCTTCTATATTAAGAGGAGTTAGATTATCTTTTTTAACAGAAGAGGTTTTTTTTATTTTATCTTTCAGGCTTCTATCGAAATTTTTTGTAAAAACTTCAACGGCAATTCTACTTGCAACTTCTCCGGCATTATGCCCTCCCATTCCGTCAGCCACAATAAACAGACTATCTCTGGCGTAAAAAAAGTCCTCATTCTGTTCTCTGATTTTTCCGATATCCGTATCTGCGAAATATTCCATGCGTATTATTATATGTTATAATTTGCCATTAATAAAATCGTACCTTTTTTAAAAATATATTACACAGGCACCGGAATTAAAATTAAACTATAAATAATAAACAGGTGCCAGACTGCATAAAAAACTTGTATTATAAATATAAATAAATGTTAGAATAAAATTAATAAAATCCGGCAAAGCAAGGTGGAAATCATTTGAATATCTACGAAGAGTCGCTTGAAATGCATAAGAAAAATAAGGGCAAGATCGACGTAATAAGCAAGGTTAAAACCACGGATGAACACGACCTATCTCTTGCCTATTCTCCTGGAGTTGCGGAACCAAGCCGCGTAATTGCCGCAAATCCGGATCAGTTAAATACCTATACTGCCAGAGGCAATATGATTGCGGTAGTATCCGACGGTTCAGCTGTCCTCGGTCTTGGGAACATAGGAGCGAGAGCGGCACTTCCGGTAATGGAAGGTAAATGTGTCCTGTTCAAACAATTCGGGGGAGTATCGGCATTTCCTCTATGCGTAGACAGTCAGGATAATGAGGTGGTGATAAACACTGTAAAAATACTAGAACCATCTTTTGCAGGAATAAATCTGGAGGATATCGCGGCGCCGAGATGTTTTGAGATAGAAGACAGGCTTAAAAAGGAAACGAATATGCTTATCTTCCACGACGACCAGCATGGAACCGCCATCGTAACCCTGGCCGGACTTTTTAATGCCCTAAAGATTTACGGAAAAAATATAACCGGAATAAAAATAGTCATTAATGGGGCAGGGGCGGCCGGTACATCAATTGTAAATTTATTAAAATACATCGGTGTGACCGATATGATTGTATGCGATAGAGGGGGCATAATAAGCAGGGAAAGGAAAGACTTAAATACATTCAAACAGAAAATAGCAGAATCAATAAACCTGAATAACATAAAAGGGGA
>Ga0315549_1003154_pt1 | contig 14958 bp, 23 predicted proteins | sample SalMarSW160200MG_FD_203101 | JGI IMG/M metagenome (GOLD analysis project Ga0315549, IMG submission 203101) | Salt marsh sediment microbial communities from the Plum Island Ecosystem LTER, Massachusetts, United States - Salt Marsh Sediment SW1601-200 ... | reverse complement strand
GAGGAGGATGTGGTCGTCACCAAGGATGGCTATGAGCTGCTCACCAAATGGCCAATAGATGAAATAACAGAGTGCTGGCCTTAGTGTGATGTCATCCGCCACCCCGGTGGTGACAGCTCTATGGTAAGGTTAGTAGCCATTGTTGAGGAGGACTAATAATTCGGCTTGCCTGGCTCCATAATGCTGCCACAGCCGCAAAAAGTGAAGCCAAAAATAGACAGGTTAAAAGAACGCCTGGTAACGCTAGGACCATCGTTACTAGCCTTTTCTGGTGGGGTAGATAGCTTATTTTTGCTCAAAATCGCTGAAGAAGTGCTGGGGAAGGGTATACTGGCGGTAACATGGGTTTCGCCTCTATTTCCTTCGTGGGAAAGAGAACAGGTGGAGGCACTGCGAGCTTCGCTGAGAGCAAGACATATTTTTATCTACACCGATAGCCTGGACAAGGAGATTACATTTAACCCCCTGGAAAGGTGCTACCTCTGCAAGCAAAACTTGCTTCTCAGATTGACGGGTATCGCCAAGCAGCACGGCTTGAATGCTATCCTTGACGGCTCAACTGTAGATGATTTGCGCGACTTCCGTCCTGGTAAGAAGGCAGCCCTTGAGTTCGGAGTGGTGAGTCCACTACAGGACGTTGGATATACCAAGAAAGAAGTCAGGCAAGCTCTGAAGTCATTAGGGGTGTCAACATGGAATAAGCCCTCTTCATCCTGCTTGGCTACCAGGATACCATATGGCGAAGAGATTACCTTAGATAGGTTAAAGAGAATTGAAGAGGGCGAGAGATTCCTGAGGGAAATGGGGCTGGAACAGCTACGTTTACGCGACCACGGTAATATCGCCCGAATAGAGATAGACAAGAAGGACGCACACTTGCTCCTGAGTGGGGCACTCCGTAGCAAGGTGACTGAAAAGTTAAAGAGCTTAGGTTATAATTATGTGACCCTAGACCTGGAAGGCTACCGCTCAGGAAGCATGAATCTAGATATGCCATCAGTTAGAACTAAAAGCAGCAAGAGGGCGAAGCATGTCTCTTAGAGAGATTGAAAAACTGCTAGAGAAAGTAAAGGCGGGAGAAATCTCCATTCAAGAAGCGCTAAAAACGCTTAAACTAATGCCGTATCTGGATTTAGGCTTTGCCAAGCTAGACACACACCGCCATATCCGCCGTGGTTTCCCTGAGGCTATCTTTTGCGAGGGGAAGAGCCTGGAGCAGCTTAAAGAGATTGTAAAAGAAATGCAAAAGGTATCCCCTAAATTCCTGGCTCTCCGGGCAAGCAATGAAGTATATGAAGCAATCAAAGAGGTAGCGCCTGACGCTATTTATTACCCCATAGCCCGGCTTGTGCTGATTGATAGGAAAGAAAAAGACAGCCAGTTAGCCGTGAACCGCCTCCCCATCCTGATAATTACCGCCGGTACAGCCGATATCCCGGTAGCCGAGGAAGCGGCAATAACCGCTGAGGCAATGGGGAATCCAGTGGAACGTCTCTATGATGTAGGCGTAGCCGGTGTCCACCGGCTTCTCGACCATCTGCCCAAGCTTATGGAAACGCAGGTCTGCGTTGTGGTGGCTGGTATGGAGGGAGCTTTACCCAGCTTAACAGCAGGTCTGGTGTCATGTCCGGTAATCGCCGTACCGACAAGCGTAGGGTATGGAGCCAGTTTTAAGGGACTGTCGGCTCTTTTGACTATGCTAAACAGTTGCGTCCCTGGCATTGCTGTGGTCAACATTGACAATGGCTTTGGAGCTGGATATCTGGCTAGCATAATCAATGAGCTAGGAATCAAGTAAAAGTCAGCATGAAAAGCATGAAAATTCTATACTTTGACTGTTTCTCCGGCATCAGCGGGGATATGATCCTCGGGGCTCTCGTTGATATAGGACTTGACCCCTCGGAACTTCAGGCAGAACTCGAGAAGCTGAGACTGGACGGCTGGCGTCTGGAGGTAAGCAAGGTTTCAAGGCAAGGGCTAACTGGAACTCAGGTAAAAGTAATCACAGAAGAAGCCCAGGCACCAAGGAAAGTCAGTGAAATCCTTAGCATCGTAGACAACAGCTCTCTTGAGGATGAGGCAAAGAGTAAAAGCAAAGCCATCCTGGAACGAATTGGCGAGGTAGAAAGTAAAGTCCATGGGCAGCCCATGCCAGAGCTTCACCTCCATGAGTTAGGAAGCATAGACACTATAATCGATGTGGTCGGAGCGGTAACCAGCATAATCAGGTTGCAAATCGACAAAGCTTATAGTTCTTTCATTCACGTTGGTAAAGGTTTCGTCAACAGTCATCACGGACCGCTGCCCGTACCAGCCCCCGCCACCATGGAACTACTGACCTCGGCAAAAGCCCCAATTTACGGAAAAGATATCGAGGCAGAACTTGTCACACCTACTGGTGCCGCCATCCTAACTTACCTGGTCGATGGCTTCGGGAGCCTGCCCACAATGCACATAGAGCGCACAGGCTATGGCGCTGGCACAAAGAATCTCCCAACCCCGAACCTGCTCAGGGTGTTCCTTGGGACGCAGATAAGCGACGCCACAGCCAGCGACTACGTAGAGGAAAGCTGCGTAACAATCGAAGCCAACATCGATGATATGAACCCCGAGCTGTATTCCTACGTGATGGACAAGTTATTTCAAATTGGTGCCCTAGACGTCTACATGGTCCCCATTTACATGAAGAAAAACCGCCCGGGTATGCTCCTGGGAGTGCTCGCTCGTGAAGAAACTGCCGAAGCTGTTGTAGATACAGTGCTCACAGAAACAACTACTCTGGGAATCAGGATACATGATACCAGAAGAAAGGTACTGCCCAGGGAAGAAGTTCAAGTAGCGACTAAATATGGCGATGTTAAGGTTAAGGTGGCGAAAGCCGGTGGTAGGATAATAAACGTAAGCCCAGAGTATGAGAGTTGCCGGGTACTAGCTGAAAAACTTGGTATGCCGCTTAAAGAAGTTTATCAAGAAGCTTTGCGTGTTGCCTATAGACAGCAGTTCCAAAGCAAATAAACTTTTACCAAACCAGGGGACTGAGAAGACACAACTATAAGGCAATTTCGAGCGAGTTGACTAACCTAATATATCGTAGAGTTTTCGACCACCGAGAAGATGCATATGAAGATGAGGCACTAGCTGTCCCCCTCCCTCACCACAATTTATCACCAGGCGATACCCACCTTCAGTAATACCTTCCCTTGTTGCCAGTTGATTAGCAACGTTTACCATACGCCCTATGAGAGGTGATTGCACTTCTGATAGGTGGGCAAGGGAAGGGATATGCTCCCTGGGAATAATAACCACATGGGTAGGTGCCTGAGGATTAATGTCACGGAAGGCAATTACTTCTTCATCCCGATAAAGAATCTCGCTAGGTACTTTGCCGGCTACAATTTGGCAGAAAATACACTCCATTTCCCTTCTCTATCCCTCCTTTTGGTATCTGGCTTTGCCCTGCTCAAACAAGTCTTCCCCATAAATATCATTAGCCACAATGGCCGGGAAGTTCTCCACATTAAGTCGCAGGATAGCCTCAACCCCCAAATCCTCATAGGCGATAACCTCTGCCTGCTTGATGGATTTGGCGATAAGGGCACCAGCACCGCCTATAGCAGCAAGATAAACAGCTTTATACTGCTTAATCGCCTCTTTTACTGCTTGTGAGCGGTTACCCTTGCCAATCATAGCCTTAATTCCAGCAGCGATAAGGCGGGGAGTATATATGTCCATACGCTCACTGGTAGTGGGACCGGCTGAACCAATAACCTGCCCCAGCTTGGCTGGTGATGGCCCCATATAGTATAGTGTTTGCCCGTTAAGGTCAAAGGGCAGCCTATCTCCCTTCTCAAGGGCCTGAACGAGCCTGTGGTGAGCAGCATCCCGAGCAGTGTAGATAACCCCGGAAATCAAGACTCTGGTGCCTACGGTCAGCTTCTCTATTATTTCAGCACCAATTGGCGAAGTAATTTCGAGATTGTTTATCTACCTCACCCCCTTAATAAGCGACCTCTATAATATTCTCTCTTTGTGGCGGACACTGTGGCACTGGAGATTGACCGCTACTGGCAGGCTGGTAATATGAGCGGGCATAACCTCGGCATGCACCGCCAGGGCGGTAATTCTACCGCCAAAGCCCAGTGGTCCGATACCCAAAGCATTGATGCGAGCTAGAATCTCTTTCTCAAGCTCAGCAATCTCAGTGTCGGGGTTTAGCCTAGCCACCGGACGTAATAGTGCCTTCTTAGCTAGTAACATTGCCTTTTCTAATGTGCCACCTATGCCTAAGCCAACAGTCAATGGAGGGCAGGGATTACCCCCTGCCTCATCAACAGTCCTCACGACAAAGTTAATGATGCCTTCTCTTCCATCGCCCGGCTTGAGCATAGTCAAGCGACTCATATTCTCAGCGCCACCCCCCTTGGGCATAACAATAATCTTCACCCGGTCACCAGGAACTATTTCAGTATGAATAACCGGAGGGGTATTATCCTCGGTGTTTATTCTGGCTGAGAATGGCTGACTGACTATTGATTTGCGTAGATAGCCCTGGCTGTAACCCTGACGCACTCCTTCTTCTACAACGGTGTATAGGTCACCACCGGTAATGTGGGTTTCTTGCCCGATCTCAAGAAAGACCACCGCTATACCACAATCCTGACAAAGTGGGAGACGCTCCTGTTTGGCAATCCGGGCATTTTCCAGAAGCTGGCTTAAAACTTCCTTTGCCAGTGAGGACTCCTCAGCCTGCTGCGCTTGCTTAAGGGCAGCGACTACATCCTCTCCCAGCTCAAAGTTTGCCTGCTGAAAAAGTTGAGCCACAGCGCGGGTAATAGAACCAGCTTCAATCTCTCTCATTTGTAGTTTATCTACCTCACCCTAAATCTTTCATCCTTCAAAAAAGAAAAACTAAAATATTATGTTAAATGTCGCCAGCCCCATCACCTATGAATCGATCTTTTTCTTAACCTCGGGCATAACCTCCGGGTGGGCAGCTTCTATAAAAACGACAGAGAACTTTGAATTGTACCACGTATTGTAGAAGATACACTCCGTCCCTGTTGTGTCACACCAGTCTTTTCCCCGGCTGCTGTAAAGGGGGCACACATCTTCTTTGGGGCATGTCATTCCAATTTCCTCCTTTTAGTCTAACTTCATAGTATTTACCAGCTCCTGCACTGCCTTGGCTGAGTTAGCCAGAGCTGCCTTCTCCTCGGCGGTTAGCTCTAGCTCTACTATCTGCTCAATACCATTCCTGCCCAGCTTTACCGGGACGCTGATGACGGTGTCCTTAATCCCGTACTCCCCCTCCATGTAAGTAGCGCAGGGTAATATTTGCTTCTTGTCCAAGATTACAGCATCTACCATCTGGGCAACAGCCGCTGATGGAGCGTAAAAGGCGCTGCCGGTTTTAAGTAAGTCTACAATCTCCGCCCCACCCTTCACAGTGCGCTTCACCAGTTTATTAATAGTTTCTGGAGGCATGATTTTGGTTACTGGTGTGCCATTGACAGTAGATAGTCTGGGAATAACAACCATGTTTTTGCCATGTTGCCCCAGAATACAGGCAGATACATCGGCTACCGATACATTGAGTTCAGCAGCAATGAAAGTTCTAAATCGGGCGCTATCCAGAACGCCAGATAAGCCAAATACTCTATTTCGCGAAAATTGAGTGGCGCGAAGGGCTAAATAGGTCATAGCATCTACCGGATTGGTAACCATAATGATAATGCAGTCAGGCGAGTAGCTCGCTACACTATGAGTAACTTCGGTAATAATCTTCGTATTAATTAGCAGCAGCTCATCACGGGTCATACCCGGCTTTCTACCAATGCCAGAGGTAATGATTACCACATCTGAGTTAGCTGTTTCCTGGTAGCTATTGGTCCCTATAAGGCGAGAATTAAAGTTGAGGACAGGCGCTGACTCCAGAATATCTAATGCTTTACCCTGAGTCAGACCCTCAATAATATCCACCAAGACTATATCGGCATAGCCTCGTTCAGCCAGACGTTGAGCACAGGTGGCACCGACATTTCCAGCTCCGATGATACTAATTTTATTGGGATTGCTTATCAATCTCGCCTCCTCTAAACTACCCTTGATAAATGACCCGGCTATTTCCCTCGTTAACAGCCTCAGGCTAGGAACAGGATACGCCCACAGCTACTACATTGCACCAGGCTACCACTTCTTACCCGCTGCAAATCAGTGGTGGGTAGTGATATTCGACAGCCCCTACATATTCCCTGCTCCACCTTAGCCACGGCTGTCCCCTTTTGCTTTCTGAGTTCATGATAGAGCTCGATTACCTGGGAATCAATCTCGGCTGACAGCAGCTGCCGCTCTTGCTCAAGATTGGATAATGTGGTTTTGAGCTGCTCTATTTCAGTAGATAGTTGCTGTTGCTGGCTATGCCACTCAGCCTCCAATCTCTTAAGCTCATCACTTATGGTAGCTATGTTCGCCGTAGCCAGCTCAAACTGGTCCATTATCTCCAGCACTTTGTCTTCTAATTGGCTACGCCTAGCTTTCAGTCCATCAACCTCATGCTGAAGGCTGGTCAACTCTTTTGGATTTTTTACGCTGCCGCCATAAAGCTGCTCTTCAGCCGCGGTGAGCTTATTCACAAGGTCATCCATCTCCCACTCCGCAGATTGCTGCTGCCGTCCCAACTCCTCCAAGTGTTGTTGCTCTGAGGCAAGTTTAGCCTGAGCCCTAACCACCGCCTGGTTTTCCCCCAATTGGCTGAGCAGTTGCCTCAGAGCCTGCTCATTGGACTCAAGCTCCAGGTCAACCTTCTGTAACTGGTAAAGCTGCTTGGCAACACCCATTTTTAAGTCGTCTTATTTTATAACGACTATGCCCTTAATATCAATTCAGCCGAGCTAAAAGGCGACAAAACATTATAGCCAGAATAGAACATGTGTGCTATTATAATGGTATTATAAAAAAGGAAAAGGCAATGAGGCTATTAAGATTAGCCATAGAGAAACAGAGATGGGACCTGGCAGCCCATAGTCTCGTCCTTGCCACCGCCAGGATTCTGAATAACGGAGATAAACCACGTGCCAGCAGAAGCAAAGAGAAGAAGAGGCGCGCCAAAGGGCAATCAAAACGCTAGGAAACACGGCTTCTATTCTAAGGTTCTTGATGAGGCAGAGCGACTTGATTTTGAGTTAGCTACTGGCGTAAAGGGCATTGATGATGAGATTGCCCTACTCAGGGTCAAGATAAAATCTATCCTGGAGCATGACCCGGAGAATATTAAGCTTATTATGGAGGCAACTAATGCTCTGGCTAGACTAATTAAAACCAAGTATAACATCAGCAAGGAGGACAAGAAGGGACTGAAGGAGGCAATAGGTAATGTCCTCAAAGATATTGCCCTCCCCCTCGGAATTGGCATCGGCGAAGCCATCATCAAGTAGGTCTGTCAAAAGTGGACTTACCCTGCACCAGTTACGCCCTTACCAGCGGGAAGTGGCACTAGCTATACTCAGCAGCGTTTTCGGCAGGAAAGGGCTTACCTTCTCCGTTGAAATGGCGCGGCAGGGAGGTAAGAATGAGCTGTCAGCCCAGCTTGAGCTGCTACTTTTAACCCTCTACATGGCAGAACCGCAGAATCTGGTGAAGTGCTCACCTACCTTCAAGCCACAGACGGTCATCTCTATGATGCGGTTGAAGGATAGACTAAATGATGCCGGCTTTAGTGACATCTGGGCAGCTGAGCTGGGCTATATCATAAGGCTGGGAAACGCTAGGGCTATATTCCTGTCTGCCGATGAGTCGGCTAATGTGGTAGGCAATACCGCTCATATATTGCTGGAAATAGACGAGTCCCAGGACGTCAGCAAGGAGAAATACACGAAGGAGTTTTGTTAAGCCTACGAGGTGTCACTTTCAACTGAAACCGTAACTTCAGGCGGCCCCGGTCTAGAAAGGCTTCTGCTCGGAGGTCTCTTAAGAGATCCCAAACCGCGGCCTCTAGGCTGGGCGGGACAACACGCCGAAACTCCTCTGGGGGGTCCCAGCCATGGCTGCCCCAGCCACTGCTGGGGATGTCGGCACCTTGCACGCAGAGTGGCTCTGGGATTTCCATGCCATCCCTTGGGGGCGGCCCACCTGGATTCGGATAGGAAGGGCGGAGATTGTTGATTTGATAGAACGATGGGACGGTTTGGAGCAGGAGTCTAAGGGCAAGCCCATCCGGGCTTTGCTCATCAAATGTAGGAGGGTCATGGTTAAGTGCCGGGGAAAAGTGCACCTCATAAGGCTTCATGATCTCGTCCCAAGCCATTTGAACATCCACTACCTCTATTTCTGGCAATTCCCGCAACTGGTCGAGAAGCTGAACCTGCTTATCTTCGAGCGTCTCTTGCTGGGATATTAAGCTTTCCTCTTTCTTTTCCAAGATTTCCTTTGGCCCACGCCACTCCCCCATTTTCTGCTCAAGCTTCAGGTCAACGAGAGCACCCCACTTGGCCTTCAATCCATTTAAGGCTTTTGTTACCTCGTCCAAGTCGGCAATCACCCTCTGCCTAATTTCCGCTTTCACTTGCACATCCCCAAATAGATGGCGCTTCTCCTGAACATAGACTATGGTTGCCAAGCTCAGCATAGATTTGAAGCGATCCAGCCGCAGATAACGCTGCCCGGAGCAACTCCGGCTCCTGCAGCGGATATAAACTCTGGTATCATGACGCTCCGCCCTCATTCTCGCGCCACAACTACAAAAGAACGGGATAGGAAGATACCCCTTCCGTGGCGCCCGACACCCTCGATTGTGTTCCAGAACTGCCTGGATCTCCTCCCATACCTCAGGGCTGACTAGAGCCTGATGTTGGATTACTTTACCACAGGTATGGGTCTCGCCTTTTAATCCGGGATTTTGGAGCCACCTTCTCAAGGCACTAGGTGAGTTCAGGGCAGCTATGCGATGATCATTTTGCAGCCACCTAACCACGGGTGATAGCGCTCTCCCCCTCAAGAACATCTGGACAGCCTGCCGAGCAATAGGGACAACAGCTTCGTCGAGAACACGTTTCTCATTCTCATCGTAGCAGAAGCCAAATAACCGCTGATTTGTTGGATGTAGATCTTTTCCGGCGCGACGGTGATGGACTCGCTTCCAGTTGTCGGAAATAGTCTCCCTGTATCCGATTGCACGTACAGCTCCCTTAAGATACTTGTTTTGTGCCTCAGGGTCTCGAGGATCCAACTCGAAACTCTCCGCGGCGAAGTACACCTTGATACCCGCTCGCAGAACCCTATCTAGGATAGGCATAGAGGCAAACAGATTCCTGGTCTCCCTGTCTACCCTATCGAAGATAATGGCGTCCACTTCCCCACGGCGATGGCGGTCAACCACATCGTCAATTACTGACTCCCAGATGGGCCTGTCCCAGTGCGTTGCGCTTTCGACCACCGTTTCCCAATTCACAATCTCCATCCCCGATTCAGTCGCGAAGTCAGTGATTTCGCTCCGCTGATCCTCGAGCCCTTGTCTGTCGTCCTGTACCTGCTTTTCGGAGCTTTCCCTTAAGATGGCCTCAGCTTTCATATTATCCTCCTAGTCGTTCAATAAATGAAAGGACCGCGCTTCAACCACCGACCTAGGTTGTCCCGCTTTTCCATTGACCTTTACCTTTACTCCTTGCCTGAGCCACTTTCACCCACCTTTTGGTCTCTCTTAATCTTCTCCAGGATCGCGTCTTCCAGCCATCGGCCCAGTGTCTTCTTCTGAATGACGGCGGCAACACGACCCTGGTGGAGAATGTCAGGCCAAACTCTGATGGTGGTATTTGGTCTTATTCCTGTCCGTGGAGGAGCCGGTTTTATCGGCTCCAACGGTCTACCGATATGTTTTGCCATATGTCTATTGTAATGGCTGTAATGCTAGAAAGTCAAGAGCCTGCTTCAAGAGTAGTGCGATGCCTACACCGAGTAATGCCAAACTTACGGCCTAGCAACTTCATTTTCATTATCTAAAAATCTCCCAGATGTAATGTATCAGCTAATGAATGAACCCGCATTGTCAACGGCTCACCACCCTGTCCCTTCTGCTATTAGATGCGTAGACTGGTTCCACTCTAGCCTCAAAGAGGGGGGGCTCTCATGTCTGTATCCGAGTCGGAGACAGACAAATCCCTCGCCTTGCTGGTATCCGAAGCCGGCGTTGTCCACAATACACTGGTGTTAGCATCCAAAGTGTACTCAATAACCCTCCTCTGCCCAGTTTATGGAGTGGATGTGTTGAAGCTGACGGTTGGGATTATCCACAGATGGTTCGGGGACTGCCAGGGCTCGCCTTTCGTTTGGCGGGAGAGGCAAGGTTGACCTACGAAAGGGGGATTGACCTTTTGCAGAACAATCACCTTGTCCTCTCCCATGTTAAAGTTACCACTCCTTGATGAGGAGTCCCTTATCTGAGAGCCTGGGTGCGGTCATCATCCCGTCCCCAGCCAAAGGAGTTACTCTCATAGCTGCCGCTTCTGTCCCTTATCATCGTGCCCCTCCTCGGCAACAGACCAGTTCAGAATAGTCTCGAGCTTGGCCATCGTATCCTCACCAGCTTATCCACATCTTCACTGGTCTTGCAAAGACGGCCTAGATGTACTGCCTCTCGAACATCCCGGGTATGACTAGCTATAGATTTCACAATGTAATTGGCCAGTTTGGAGTCTACACCCTCCCTGCCTGCCAAGACACCACGGCAGACCTAGATGAAGTCAGCCTCGCTGTACTCGGGAAGGTGAACAATGAAGAAGCGACTCTTGAGTTCCGGCCAGATATGGTCATCCCTATTCGCGCCTCCAAAGATCCAGGTGGTCATCCGTTCTATCTCCCTCATGCGCTTCTTTAACCTAGCTACGATACCGCTCTCCATAAGGGAGAGCAGCACGCTCATATCACGCATATCCATTTTGTCAAGTTCATCCAAAATGACATACTTGGGACGAAACTCAAGCAGATAGTCCTCGAAGCCGCCCTTACGGGTGCTGCCACCCAGGGCAAAGCGTGAAAAGGGCAACCGTCCGAGCTCCCCCAGGAACATACTCTTTGCTGTCGCTGGGGCCCCCACAAGTAAGATATGGACAGGCCGCTCTGAATTGATCGACCTCAAGAGTAGCTCTTTGACATCTTCATGGCCGATGATGAAGTCGAAGAGGTCGTTGGGTATCTCACTCTCCTCCACACCCTCATTAATCTCAGCCAGACTTTCCAGGCATTCCCTTATGAGCTCAGGATCCTTCAGCTTGTAGGCAGTAGAGGAGCGGCTCTTATAGGTGCCTCTCGGACCACCCGTTACGAGGATTTCGCCGATGACAAGCTGGGTGAGGGTTGCTTGGGGGGCCGGTATCTGATACCACTCAAACCCACTCCATGGATAGAGGCTCGGGTCTTTGGCCCGCTTCTCCTCCTCTTCGTCTTCAATCTCCAGGGCTCGCTCGGCAATGCGCCGGGCAGTCGGGTTGCCGGCTAGAGTCCTGAACATTATTCCCCGCTCAATTACGTCAACCATCAGTTCACCTCCTTACTTAGTTCACCATCAAATTCACTGACCTCGGTTTCCAGTCTCACCTCGCCTTCTCGGCAGCTGGTGAACTCTACCTTCATTCCTAACCCTTTACCATTTTGACCAGGCTAATAGTTTGAGCCTCCTGAAGCTCTCGTATTTCCTCATCACTCGCCTCGCCTATGCTCAGGGTCAGTTCGTCACAGGTACCCACCAGCTTGCCACCGACAGCTATGCCCCGGGTACCGAGGCGCAGCAGTTGGGCTTTAGAAGCTGGAATCTCCACCAGATGCTTAAACTCAGGGAAAATATCCTCAAATATCTCCTTGGCCTCGGTGCCGGTAATCTGTGGGTTGGTATCGAACAACACCCCGGCAATCTCGGCCCTGGGAGTCCGCAGCTCCCATTCTCTAATCATCTGGACAAAGGCACGTATGTCCTCTTTATTCATGTTCGTGATATTGAGCACAATCTTAACTTTCATTGAGCAGCTCCTCAATTTTCTCGATTACCCTCTGCACCACCCCGCTACCATATTACCATTCCTTGATGGCGGTTTTACATCCACCCCATTTTTCGTCCACAACAGCTACAACAACCTCTCCGCCACCCGCCCCTTCGGTAAAACTACGCTCATGCTGGGGTCTAGGTTGGGTCGTGCTTCACAACTTCCTAGCAATTTCCGTGATTAGCAGACAAGGATTGACCTGAATCGTAATCTCCGAGAGGAGTCGCCGCTTCCATAGAGAGTCTCACCTCCTTGGAAAGCATACAGCCTTAACATCGTTTCTACTTTCATCACTTACCTCCCGTTTCGCTATTTATTTCTGTCCTCCATCTCTCCAGTCCTCCTGGTCTCTGGTTGGTCTACAGCCGCTACTGCGTCGGCTAGCTTCGGCTCTTCAGCTCGAATCTCAGTCTGGGTCAACTCGGAGCTCAGCTCAAGGTAGAATTTCCCACCACCAATGAGGACAAGTCCTGGGACTTCTCCTTTGCGAATGGCATCAAGGGCCTCCTGAGCCCATTTGATAGCCTCTCGCTCGGCATTTGATAGGCTAACCTCTCTAGGAAAGCCCTCTCGGGGCATCAGGAGATGCCAGTAATCCTCGGCTTCAAAGAGAGTAGCCTTCACTGTATCTCCCACCTGAATAGTGGCGCTGGGACCGCAGCCGGTCAGGGCTCTCCTGAAGTACTCGGCATGGTAGGCCACCTTCTTATCCGGTCCAGAAATCATCTGCACCGGCAGGGACTCGCAGGCCACCGTTTCCCCCTCAGCACTCTGAAGGAACATCCGGCAGCCAGCCGAACTGTAGATGACCCCGACAATCCAAGGCTTGTGCTGGCGAATGGGTTTTATCCAAGCCTTTGTGTCAATGATGGCCTCCAGGTCAAAGTCCTCCGGGACGACGTCTGGATAGTTGACATAGGGGCTGGTCTCGAGCTCAACGGTGACCTCGCCCAGCTTGATGAGACCCAGCTCATCGCCCTCACCGACCTTGACCTCCACCTCTTGTCCATTATAGTGGCGTGTTGAGAAGTCCTTGCAGCCTGCCCCTGTCATAAGATAGTTACCCTCGGGGAAGGGCAGAGGCACACTTAGATGAGCCATCCGGTACCCGTCCGTAGCTGTGAGCTGGAGAACCCCACCCTGAGACTCGGCGTAAACGCACGCCAGGTTGGGTGGGCTTCCATCTCCCATGAAGGGAGTTACCCTTCTGAGCGCCTCGGCCAGTTTGTCGCCATCGACCTTGACGCTGGCCATAGTTGTCTGTCCTGTCATGACAGCACCTCCTTATGTGTATTTGGGCAACTTGCCCACGGAGAACCACGAACAACCGCTGTTTTCTAACGGGTAAACCGTTGAATACCGACGATAATTCGTGGGTCCGGCGTCAGAAAGTTACTTATCCTGTGAAGGCTTCCACCCTGGCTTCCGATAGACGGTGACGATGAGTGGAGTTTCTCCCGGTCCCGCACTGGCGTATGGCTCAGGCTCCTTGTACTTCTCGTATGTCCCATTTCTCGACTTACCATTCTTGTCCAGAACGACCTCCTCACCGTCGATTACAACTTTAACCTCGGACATCGTCATGACCTCCTTTCCCTATTAGCAATCACGTCATCTATGGCGGACTCCACTATGTCCCACCAGCAGTTCCCCAGCCCGGACTCAATGCCCTTCTTCACCTGGGGCATCTCTTCTTCGGTCAGCTCTACGCCTTCCGCTGCGGCTACTTCCAGAATATCCGCCTTACAAAGCGAATAGAATATCTCTTCCTTGGGGAAGACATGCGTAACCGTCCAGTTATCGTTGCCAGCATCAACCGCCACGACGACCATATCCTTATTCTCTACCACAATATGCTCTCTCTCCTCTCGGAAAGAGTCTTCATCAACACCGACGAGCTTTAGCAGTTCGTCCCCACTGTAGGTTTTTCCGACAGCTATTTCCCCCATTAGCTTACCTCCTCTCCAGGCATGACACCAGCCTCAAGGTATTCCTGATAATGGTCAACTTGGAGCGGTGCCAGCCTGTTATTCCATGTCCAGCGGTCTACGTTCAGAAAGTTAGGGATGTTGAGCTTATGCCCCACCGGATAGCCGTCTATGGCCTTGGTTATCCTGACCCGGAAGCTCTTGGCATTGATAGCCTCTATCTCCGCCTGGGTCTCGTAGTAGTAGCCACAGTTGGTCCAGTGAGCCCTGCACTTATCCCCTACCTTGACATCTCGCTCGAACTCCAGTTGTTCTTTCACTTCGTCCGCGCTCATAGTCCCGCAGCCTCCCCACAGCTTCTTGCTATGCCAATCCCGCTGCCAAGATTCTCAAGAGTACCAAGCCAAGCCTCTTTACAGCTCTCCACCGTCACTTCTTCACCCTCCTGCTCAAGGTGGTCAGCAACCATCTCCGCAATTACTCTGGTATCAATCCAGGCAGCCACCTCATCAATCACCTTCTCCTTCTTCATGCTCAATTTCCCCTCCTTATCTCGTCAAATTCTTCCCTGGTGACCCAATGCTTGTTAGCCCACGAAGCCTTGAGCCTCTCAACGAACCAGTAGAGCCTGGGGAAGACAAGCCTACCGTCTCCATGAGTTAGACTAATAGGAAACATATATCCCTCCTTAAAAATAAGTAAAGCAATTTAGCACCTTGACTGGAGGCCACCGAAATCTGAGTGCCACGAAACGCATCCACACGATATTTCTCAGGCATGTCTCTCCGGTCCAGTGTAAGATGACAGCCTTTTCCTGTTTGCTGTATCCCACATTGAAAACCGTGCCCGCAACATTGATTTCCATTTCCTGGCCGACTCTTCGGCAAGACTTGGTGGCCTCCTCAAGACCTTTAAGCCCCAGGTCGAATACCTTGTCAGCCACTATGATTTCTTTCCGCCTCATTACTTGTCCCCCTGCGATAGCTTGGTGAAAAGGTCGG
>Ga0315549_1003152_pt1 | contig 14960 bp, 8 predicted proteins | sample SalMarSW160200MG_FD_203101 | JGI IMG/M metagenome (GOLD analysis project Ga0315549, IMG submission 203101) | Salt marsh sediment microbial communities from the Plum Island Ecosystem LTER, Massachusetts, United States - Salt Marsh Sediment SW1601-200 ... | reverse complement strand
TCTTCGACATAAGGATAAAGATCTGAGTCACCAAAGAAATCTACAGCGTACATTTTAAATCCTGCTTGAAATAAAGAATAAACCAGAGGTCTAGTATTAAAACCAATAACTATTATAGATTTTCTATTATTTTTCATTTTTTTTTGTTTAACTCTTTATTTAATTCATTCTATAAAGAATATTGAAAAAATATTTTTAATCAATTTAAATTTTAAAATTATATATGGTTTTGGTTAATTATTTGAATATTTGCATATATTTAAGTCGAATTACTCCTCAGTGATAAACCTTATTCGATTTGTTATTGACATATACGAAAGTTATAAAAAACTTAGTTGTTACTTATTTGTTAATTTTTATTTTGAATAAAAAAAATTAAAATCAATGATATTTTATGAGAGTTTTAAAAAAAAGTAGGCGTTATATCACTATTTTATTACTAATTATACCTACAATATTAGCATTTAACAAATATATTCCACTTGTACAAGCCGGACCGGATATACCAGAACCACATCCTAACAATGCTTGGCATTGGGGTATCGATGAGGGAGATCAGTTGTATTTCGAAGGAGAATTTATAGTAACAAATCTTTCTAGTGGTGAAGTGACTAAAATGTTCAAGGATCTTTGGATCTATAACATTACCTCTATTGTAAATGAAACAGTTGATTGGTTTGGAATGAATGAAGTTTCTGTAGTATTTTATGAACAATGTTATCATAATGTGACTTCAGGGGAGTTGGAATCATATGGCAATTCTCAAGAACTTGTTCTTTTTGGTTATAACAGTACTGATCAGATACACCATAGAATAAGAGCAGGTATGAGTGGGATACCCGTTGTATTGCCATTAAACAGTTCAAGCGTAGATGTTGATATTTTAGCACCAATACTAAATGAAACATTTTATTATCCTATGGGTCAAATAGCATATAATAAATATGATTACTACATGACTGATAATAATACCAATAGAATTGTTTTTTCTAATACTACACATGGATATTTCTCTGATGGTTCTTACTTTGATAATGGTACTTTGAGTGATTGTTCAGTATATTTAGCGGCTAATATGGGAGATGGTCCTATGGCTATTAATGTTACAATGAAACAGGTCTTTGATTATAATATTACTGATGAAATTATATGGGGAGTTACTATTGGAGAATCATTTTATTATGACTGGTATGAGGGATCTGATCCAGTAGATGAATCATCTGATTTAAAAGTAGAAGTCACTAATATTTCTAATATATTAATTACAAAGAATAATAATGCCTTCTCTGATGATCCCGTATATATGACATATCAAGCTGTGTATGCTGATATATCCTTCTGGAATGGAACTGATTATGAACTTGGGGAACCTAATGTTTCAATTGGAATTGCGAATAACTTTTACCACCAATATTTAGATAATGAAACACAAAATGAATATAATTTTTTAATTCCGATTAGTGTAACAATAGAAGATATGCAATTTATGTTTAATAATGATACACTTCGTATTTGGGGTATACCATTTGATGAGGTCCATTATCATGATAATGATTATCTAGAAGTGGATTTAAAAAATACTACAGGTACTGAAAATGCTAATAATAAAATAAATAAATCAACAGGAATAATTGCATCATTCTTAATGAAAGGAAGTGGTGGTATAGCTCATTATAAATTAAAAGAAGAGTCTTTAGTGGATTGGTCTGTCAATCCTGGTGATATTTTATATGCTAAGGATAATGGAGAAAAACCTAGCGATTTAAAACTAACAATACTTGGATCAGGTGGAGCTTTTGTCAATATGAGTGCAATTTTCCAACAATTTAATTCAATGGGACTTTCAGTTACCCTTCCTCCTAGTCAACCAGAACTGCAATTTCATTCATATATAACCGCAGAAATAGAGCGATGGAATCCTTCTACTCAATCATGGGATTATTATAGTGAAGGTCCAATAGCTTTAGCAAATACGTTCTGGCCACTTTCTCCTGCTATGTTCGCAGGTATTGTTCAAGGGTCTCCAATATTGCTTCCTGAAGATACAACCAGTAACGAACTTTCAAGCTTTATGGATGTGTATGGAACTATTTATGATGACATTACCTATAATACTGGTCATATTCAAATGAGAAATTCCACATTAGATCGATCATTACATTTCCATTTTGATGAGATATCGGGGAGAATAACAATGATATATGGATGGTCTAATCAACCAATTCTAGGATCAGAGTGGTCTTATATATCTTTTTATTATAAACACTATCAATCACTTTCATCGGGAGTAAATACTTTTACTTTAAATGATGAATTTTCTACAGGAGTAATTGTTGACATGGAAATTCAAGTTGGAGGAACAGGTACTGGCGCAGCACTTATATATAACTATTTTCCAATGAATCCTGTTAATGTTTCCTTACCTAGTGGTACACCTATTGTTTATTTTGATCAATTATTGGCTAATTATTCCTTAATTACTGGAAATATGACAATGATAATTACTCTTCCACTAAGTATAGATCTAGATGATATAGAACTTATCTTCATTGCTTTTAATATGAGTGGAACAGATCAATGGGATGAAGCACCTCCAGAATTCTATGATTATGTTATATATGATTATGGTTCTAATTCAATAACAATTGAGATTACTGTGTGGGAGTCATGTGTAATTTCGGCGATAGCATACATCACAGAATCTACGCCCCCTGCAGCTCCAACTGGACTTGCTGCTACAACAGGTGGAACAACAAGTCTCTCTCTTGATTGGGATGATAATATTGAGCCTGATTTTGATCTCTATCGTATCTATCGAAGTACGACTTCGGGATTCACTCCTGGGCCCTCAACATTGGTTGACACTACAACTACTAGTTCTTATTTAGATACAGGATTAACTCCTGACACAACCTATTATTATGTTGTAATTGCTTTCGATGTAAATAATAATCCCAGTGTTGCATCTTCAGAAGCTAGTGCTACAACAGATAAAGAAGAAACACCAAGTGATATCCCTGGATACGACCTATTTATGATATCAATAATGATAATAATCATCTCTGGTTTATTCATTAGAAAAATGCGTAAAAAATAATTTAAATCTAATTCAAATGAATCTTTTTTTTTTTATTTTATATACCAAAGTTATAAAAATCGGAGTTGTTACTTATATGTTAATTTTATTTTTCTGAAAAAAAATTAAAATCTATGATCTTTTATGAGAGTTTTAAAAAAAAATAGACGATATATTACAATCTTATTACTAGTGCTTCCCACAATAATAGCATTAAATTCATTTATTCCAAAAACTCAAGCAGGACCTGCTATACCCGAACCAGATCCTCAAAATGGATGGCATTGGGATGTTGATGAGGGAGATCAGTTGTATTTCGAAGGAGAATTTATAATAACAAATCTAACTTCTGGAGAGGTAGCTATGATGTGGAAAGATATTTGGATCTATAACATTACTTCTATTGAAGATGTTATAGTCAACTGGTCAGGAGTACATGAATTTTCTCAAGTAAATGCAACACAATGCTACTATAATGTGACTTCGGGAATGTTAGAATCATATGAATATAGTAATAGTGAAATTGCTCTTTTTGGATATAACAGTACAGATCCAACAACACATAGATTAAGAGCAGGTCAGAATGGGATACCCTTTATATTACCATTAAATAGTTCAAGTGTAGAAGTTGATATATTGGCACCAATTATAAATGAAACATTTTATTATCCTATGGGTCAAATGGCATTTAATAGTTTTGATTATTATATGTCTGATAATAATACTAATCAGATCTATTTTTCTAATTCTTCAGATGGATATTTTGTAGATGGATACTACTATGATAATGGAACTATGAGTTCTGGCTCAGCATATTTAAGGATTAATATGGATGGACCGATGGAAGTCAATGCTACAATGACCCAAGTTTTTGATTATGATTACACTGATGAGGTTGAATGGGGAGTTACTAATGGAGAAACAATTTATTATGACTTTTATGAGGGGGATGAACCTGTGGCTGAATCATCTGATGTAAAAGTAGAAGTTACAAGTATTTCTGATGTAATGGTTGATAAAACTTTAAATTCATTCTCAGATGAACCAATTAATATGATATATGAAGCTGTATTTGCGGATATATCTCTCTGGAATGGAACAGATTATGAACTTAATGAAGTTGATATCCCAATAGGAATGGCCAATAATTTTTATCCTTCATATTTTGATGAAGGAGGAACATTAGAGTTCACTTTTCTATATCCAACGAGTGCTACTTTGGAAGATTATATGTTTATGTATAATCTCGATACTTTTCGTCTTCGGAATGCTCCTTTTGATGATATAAATTTTACTGAAAATGGTTATATTGAAATTATTATAAGAAATTCTACAGGACCCGAAATAGTAAAATCGAAAATCGATAAAGCTGATGGAATAGTTCAATACTTTTTAATGAAAATGGAAAGTGGTATAGTATATTATGAACTTAAAAATCTGACTTTAGTAGATTGGTCTGTCAATCCTGGTGATGTTTTATATGTTAAAGATAATAGTGAGCATCCTAGAGATTTAAGATTAACAATAATTGGGACTGGTAGCGCTTTTGTTAATATGAGTGCGATTTTCCAAGAGTTTAATTTAATGGGAATTCCAGCTATCCTCCCATCGGGTCAACCAGATCTACAATTTCATTCATATATAACCGCAGAAACAGAGCGATGGAATCCTTCTACTCAATCATGGGATTATGATAGTCAAGGTCCAATAGCATTAGCAAATACGCTTTGGCCGCTTTCTCCTGTTATTTTTAAAGGTATTGTTCAAGGTCCTCCGATATTATTGCCGGAAGATACTTCCAGTACTGATCTTTCAAACTTTATGACCGTATATGGAACAGTTTACGATGATGTTACCTATAATGTTGGTTATGTTCAAATGAGAAATTCCACTGAAGATAGATCATTACATTTCATGTTTGATGAAGCATCTGGTAGAATTGAAATGATATATGGATGGTCTAAACAACCAATACCAGGAGAAGATTGGTCTTATATGTCATTGTATTATAAACATTATCAATCACTTTCAACAGGAGCAAATGCAATTACATTAAATGATGGATTTTCAACAGGAGTAACTGTTAATATTCAAGTTGACGTAGCAGTCGGAGGTCCTAGCGCAGCACTCATATACAACTATTTTCCAATGAATCCTACTAATGTATCTATAACTAATGGCACAGCCATAGTATATTTTGATCAATTATTTGAAAATTATGGTTTAATTACTGGAAATATCACAATGACAATCACTCTTCCATCAAGTATAGATGTAGATGATATAATAGCTATCTTCGGTGCTTTCAATATGAGTGGAACAAATCAATGGGATGAAGCACCCCCAGAATTCTATGATTACGTTATTTACGATTCTGCTACTAATTCAATAACAATAGAAACAGGAGTGTGGGATACAAGTGTAATATCAATGATGGCATATGTCTTACGTTCAGCTACTACGACAGAACCATCTGATGATATCCCTGGATATGACTTGTTTATGATATCGCTTATGATTATAATTATATCTGGCTTATTTGTCAGAAAAATGCGTAAAAAATAATCTAAATCTAAATTAATTCTTTTTTTTTTTAATTAAAATTTAATATTTCTCAGTCTAATAATTACAAATTCTGATATTTAACATCAATATAATTCATTTTATATTCTAAATTTTTTTAATAATATTGCAGGGATTTCCAACGGCTACAACATTATCAGGTATATCTTTTGTAACTACACTTCCAGCTCCAATTGTAGAATTATTACCAATAGAAATTCCTGGTAAAATTGTGCTATGACCTCCTATCCATACGTTATTTCCTATTTTAACGGGTGATGTAAATAATCTATATGTTAATCGCTCCTTAGGATCGATTGGATGAGTTACAGTGTATATATGAACTGAAGGCCCAAACATAACATTATTACCAATTTCAACCCTATTACCATCCAATACTACACAATTGACATTGAAATATACTATATTTTTTAAATGGATATTGTAACCATAATCGAATTGAAAAGGTGGGTCAATCCCAAAATATTTACCAACAGATCCAAACAATTCTCTAATAAATTCCATTTTTTTTCATCATTATCAACAGGAGTAGTATTAAATTCTCTTAAAATAGTCTTTGCTCTTTTTCTACTATTTTCTAATTCAGGATCCATAGGATCATAACTTTCTCCATCTAACATTTTTTCTTTTTCAGTTTTCATAATAAAATATACCCAATAATAGGAATGATTATAATAAATATCAACTTGAATTTAATAAAGTTAAGTTCAAGGAAAAATATGTTGTTTAAAGAATCTTTTTCAATTGTAGAATAAGAGATGATGGATTATATTTATCAAACTGATATATTTCAGCATTTCCAAAATCCTTAAAGTTTCTTTTAATCTGATCTGCAGAATACGGATGAACACCAAGATTTTGAGTGGCATAACTTTTTTTCGGTTCCAAGACAACCATATGAGCATTTTGATGAGTTAATGATTTTGTAATCTCTTTCAATTCTTGGACAATCAATATATAATCACTTTCAACTTGGGCGATCAATTCAGGATATTTTACTGAGATATTAGCTCCACAATCAGAACATATAAAAATAACAGGAATTATATTTCTATTTTTTAATTTCTCTATTTTTATTAATTCAAGACATTTTTTTAAACCCGCTGCCATAGGTGTATATGATTTTCCTTCTATACATTTTGATTTTTGGATTGCATTTTGAAATGAAACTGTTGGTTTTTGTAAAACTACTGCTTCTTTACCCCTAAATACAATCAAACAAATCTTATCTTTTTTCCTATATCCTTCTTTATGGAGTGATAAAATAACATCAGTCATTTGTTTTATAACATAATACATCGATGCAGAACTGTCAAGAACAAAAAAGAGTGCTAACGGAGCTCTATATTCATAAATTTTATCCATTAAGTCATATTTATTAAATCTAATCGGAAAATCTATTTCAGTTCTGTTATAAACTGTACTTTTTAAATAGTTTCTGATTGTAGCATCTAGTGCTATACCTGTAGGATGTAGATTCATAGGGACTCTATATGAAACATATCTTCCCTTCTGAGAAGAAAGGGTTTTAATTCTTCTACCAATTCCTCTTCCTCCATAATTAGTAATTCTCCGTTCTTTTCGTATGTTATCCAAAATAGACGTCATTTTTTTTTCCATTTTATAAATAAAAGGAATTATTTCAAATTGATCACTGAAAATATTTAAGTCATCATCAATGGCTAAATCTTTTACTTTCCACCCTTCAGCAGGACTCGAATTTCTTTTTTTTTCATCTGGATATTTAGGTGGAGGTAATTTTTCCTCTTTTGTTTCAGGAAAATCAACTTTTTCTGGATCTATTGATTGCCTTTCAAATTCTTTTTGGGGTTTATCTGAATATTTTAAAGGTCCTTCTGTATCTTTATTTGGTTGATATATATCAGGATCTTCATAAGCCTTTTTGATCTTTCCATATACTTCACTTACTTTACCTTTAATTTCTTCTGGACTCATTTCATAATGAAGTGATTTGATTCTATGTTCAAACACTAAATCCATTGCTGTATTAAGATCATCTTCATTAATAATGGTTCGTTCTTCAAAAGCAGCATGGGCTCGAGCACATCTTATAAATGTTATATCTGTTCTCTGAGAAAAAACTCCAAGTTCTTTTACAATTTTTGATACAAGCTCATAAATAGAATGTGGTATTTTCACATTCTTAACTATTTTTCTTGCTTTTATCATTTTTTGCTTTAGATTTTCTTGATCCTTTTCATATATTTTAATAAATTCTCTTGGATTATCATTAAACTCTATTACTCTTTTAGTTATCTCTGCTCTTTGTTTAGGATCATCAGGAGCTATTATTTTTACTTCTAAACCTAATCTATCAGCGATTTGAGGCCTTAGTTCCCCTTCTTCGGGATTCATAGAACCAACTAATACAAATCTTGATGGATGCATTACTGAAATTCCTTCGCGCTCTATTATATTAACACCTGAGGCCGAAGCATCTAATAAAGTATCTACTATATGATCTTGCAGAAGATTTATTTCATCAATATATAAAATACCTCTGTTTGCTTTAGCTAATAAACCCGGATGTAGTTTAGATATACCTTCTGTAAGAACCTTATCTATTGAGAGAGATCCACAGACCATGTCTTCAGTAACTCCTAAAGGTAAGTTAACTAAAAGCATATCTCTTTTATCTATTTCAATCTTTTTTTCTTCTTTTTTATTCCTGCATTCTATACATAAATCATCTAAGTTTGATTCAGGATCACATGAAAATAGACAACCTTTAACAATATCGATTTGAGGCATTACTTCTACCAAGGAACGAACTGCTGTAGATTTACCCGTTCCTTGATGTCCCGTTAAGAGAACTCCCCCTATTTGAGGATCTATAACGTTCAAGATCAAAGCCATTTTCATCTTACCTTGCCCAAGTATGGCTGAATAAGGAAAATTCAGATTCTTCATTCTAATTAACTTGATTTGTTGTTTTTATTAAATTAAAATATTTAATAGAAATTAAAATTGCTGACACAGAGAAAATAAGTTTATATAAAATTAATAATCTAACTTAATTCCAATATGTAATTAAAAAAAACAAAATTAATAATTTATTAATTTCAAATTGAAAAATAAAATTATTTTAAAAATAAAAAGAAGAAAAAAGTAAAAAATCAATAATTTTTATATTTATTTATAATCATGATCATGTTTCTCTAAAAATGCGTCAATAAATTTATCTCCAACTTCTTTTTTACCTTGTTTTATAAGTGCTTTACTATCAATTTCTCTGTTTTGATATAGCTCTAATGGTTCCTTAAGCTTTAGCCATTCTTTATAACCTAATTTTTCTTTTAGAAATACTTCGATATTATCAATCTTTTTTATTCGAAATAACATTCTATTAAGCAATTCCTGCCTTTTCTTAAATCTACTATATGATACTTTTATTGCGATACCAACAGAAGCACTTATAATTCCACCCAAGATTGCTTGAATATACCATGGAAATTCTGGACTGATCTGTCCAGGGTGACTATCTGGATTCCATGGATCTGTACCAGCATTTACCTCAGCGCCATCATTGTATCCATCATTATCACAATCATCATTTTGAGGAAGAGTTCCATGATTATATTCTTCTACATTAATAAGACCGTCAGTATCGGGATCTTGACCCGCGTCATCAAATATAGGATTCAAGCTATTTTGAAGTTCCCACCCATCTGGCATTCCATCACCATCACTATCACTATTATTTGCAAAGAGACCTCCATAATTATACTCAAATATGTTAGTAAGACCATCTAAATCAAAATCTTCATCTGCATCATCTATTTTTGGATTTAATTCATTATTAACTTCCCACCCATCTGGCATTAAATCTCCATCATCATCCCAATTATTTGGATCAGTATTCCAAATTATTTCATCTGAATCACTCAATTCATCATCATCAGAATCCCAATCATCAGGATCGGTTCCATAAATAAAGATCTCTTCACCATCACTCAACTCATCACTATCACTATATGTTCTATATGGATTTATATAACCATTATCAAAAATGTAAAATCCTCCTGCTAATGAAACTTGATATATATAATTATTATCAACATATACAGCAACACTATATTGATTAGTTTGATGTGATCTTGAAACATTAGAAGGTACACTTATATCAATATATTCTACTCCATCAACTCCATCAGCGAAAAAGGCAATATTTCCAAATGGGAAAACATCTCGAGCATCTTGAATACCCTCATTAAATACTTCCAATACCCACTCAGGTTCATATGGATTACTTATATCTATTATTTCAAGACCTGTACTATGATCAGCCAGATATAGATAATCTCCAAAAACTGATAATTTCCAATTAGAACCTCCATTATCTAATTCACCAACCAATTTAGGATTAGTTGGATCTCTAATATCAACAATCCTTAAATCATAACTCCAACATGAAACAAAAGCGAAATTTCCAACTACTTCTATATCATATGAACCCGAAACAGCGCATTGTCCTATTTCAGTTGGATTTGTTGGATCTGTTATATTTATAATTTCTAAATTTCCACCATCTGTAATATAAGCAAAATTTCCAGACACATATACACCACGTACAACACCTCCTCCATCCCCGTCCTGATAATAACCTATTTCTCTAAAACTTCCAGTTGCATTTGTTGGATCAGTGACATTTATAATTTCTAGGCCATCACTATAATCAGCAACATAAGCAATATTATTTGATACAACTACATCCCTTGCTGTTCCACTACCATCATAGTATTGTCCTGCTTCTACTGGTTGAGTTGGATCTGTTATATTAATAATTTCCAATCCTCCATCCAGATCTGCAATATAAACATAATTATCCCATACGTATAAATCCATTGATTCTCCATCAACATCATCAAAATGCCCAATTTCCTCTGGAATATTCCATCGACCCTCAATCGAAGTAACATTAACAATTTCTACTCCTTTTATATGAACTGCTGCATAAACTATATTATTAGAGAAAAAAATTGAAAATAATTCGCCAACTACATTATATCCACCTAATTTTGTCATATCACTTGAATTACTTATGTCAACAATATCAAAACCTTCAGAATGATCTAAGAAATATCCTGTATTTCCAAAAATGAAGATATCTTCAGCTAATATATTTGAGTATTCTGCTATTTTAATAGGATTATAAGGATTGCTTATATCTATAATTTCAACTCCACTATAAAAATCAGCAACATATAATTTGGTTCCAGAGAGGCTAACACTTCTAGTATTGTTATAACTGTCAAAATATTGTCCAATCTTCTTAGGTTGTTGTGGATCACTTATATCTATAATTTCTACTCCATCATTCCCATCTGCTACATATGCAAAAGTACCAGAAACACATACATCATAAGTATTATTATTAAGATCACTATATTGACCTACTTCAATAGGTAAATATGGATTACTTATATCTATAAGTTCAAGTCCATCCTCTCTATCTGCAACATAAGCAATATGGCCCTCAACATAAACTCTATAAGCACCCCTTTCATTAATATCATCATCATAACTACCTAACTCAAATGGATCATATAGATCACTAATATTAACTATTTTTAAACCACCACTTCCACATGCTATATAGGCTACATCGCCTGATATAAACACTCCATAGACTGGTACACCTACATCAATTCCTCCTATTACTTCAGGTTGAGAAGGATTAGATATATTAACAAACTCCAAACCATCACTATAATCAGCTATATATGCTACATCACCCGAGACAAATACGTCATAAGCTCTACCACTGCCATTATAATAAGTAGCTAATTTCTCAGATTGTATTGGTTCAGCATTATTTTTAATTTTTTTGATACTATAATTTTCATAGGTTATTTCTTGCGAGTTATTTCCAAATATATGGATATTAAATGATGCCACCACTAAAATATTCATAAATAATATTGATATGATTAGTGATTTTAAGTAAAATTTTTTACTATTTCTCAACATATTAATTACTATTTTTTATTTTTTGAATTTACTATTTTTATTAATTTATTATTCTTATATAATTTTATTTAAACTATATATAAAATTGATATCTTTTATCTCATTGATATCATCTTTTTTTAATTGAAAAGATAGCACATCATGCAAATTATCTGATATAACATTAATTATCCAGATAATATCATTAATAAATAAAAAATAATAAAATTTTAATTTTGAAATTGATGATGTTTCATAAACTAATAAATATGATTATAATTGAATTATGACTAAAAAATATGCATTGTGTAGTAATTGTGGAGAAAATGAAGAATTTGATGAAATTTATTCATGTGAGAAATGTGGTAATATGATATGTGATGTATGTGCGATTCAATGTGATAAATGTAAAGAAAATTACTGTGATGCTTGTTATTCTGAACATGAATGTTAAATTAAAATTTGTTTTCTAGTTCTTCGAATTTTTTATTTAATTTAGTAATAGATTCATCCCAATTTGCCAAAATATCCTTTACTTTAGGAATAATTATGTCTCTTTCTTTATATTCTAAATAATCCATGAATTCTTTTATCATTTCAATATTCATATAAGTTGTAGCTATAAACCTTTTTATATCCTTAATTTGGCTTTCAAGAACCTCTTTAGTTCTACTACTCTCACCTTGACGAACTAAGGTTATTAAATATTCTTCTGTACCCAATATTCTTGAGTTCAATTCTTTAATTTTATCATCTACATATTTCTGATAAGTTTGATAAATCTTATTATGAGGAAAGAGATTAGTAATGTCAATTACAAACTTCTGATTTAATTTTACTATTTGCTCCATACTTTCATATCCTTGAACGGTATAATCTACTTCATGGTATGATGCTTGAATTCCTGCATTTACATCATCTAATCTATAGATCTTAAAACCAGGATCATTTTTTAATTGTTTAACTGGATTACCTTTTTTATCTGGAAGTTCAATTTGTCTTAAAAGACGGGTTGGATTAAATACTAAAGAAACAGCTTTAGGATTGAATTGTTGATAAGAAAGAGTTGTTTTTACATCGAGCTGTGACATCATTACCTTAAATCCTGGATGGCTATGCCACCAACCGACCGTAAACTCACCCCGATTGAACGCTTCATCATCTATAATGCTAAAGCTTTCATAATCCTCGTCATTCCAGTATACCTTGTCGATTACGTCCTCTGGATTCTTTTCTTGATGACAAATTGGGAAAGCTTGTGAAATAATTACATCATTTCCTTCATTTTTACCAATGAATACACCATAAACTTCAAGCCAGTCATCAAAAGGAATTTTTACATTAGCAAATCTAACTACTGCTGCTACAATTGTCTGGTAAACCTTTTTAGGTATGATAACGGTCATATTATTAAGACGAGAGAAATTTTTAAATAGTTAATAAAAGATTTTTTATTTATACTTTTATTTTTCGAAGAATTAGAATGCTTAGGACATTTTTTACTATAATAAAATATAAATTAAAGAGTTTAATTTTGTTAGATGTATTCTTTGGTTAATTTTTGCAAAATCTATTTATATTCAATAATTCTTTATATTTATAAAAAAATATCTTTTTATGAGGGAAATAATTTGACTGAAAAAGGTTTTAACCCATTAACAAGCCAATTAGGAATTCCTGGTACTTCTTATCGTCTTCAATTAGGGCTCATTAATGAAAAATGGGCAAGTAGAATTTTAAAGGGTAAAGATATAATTGATTCATATATTTATAAGGATGAAGATTCTCAAGGTGGATTTCCCAATCAAAATCTTGTTGTAGGGTGGGTACTAAGGACAGTTGCAATTCCAAATATTAATCCACATCAAGTTATGAAAACAACACAAGCATTAGTAAAACAAGCTATACAAAATAAGGATAAACAAAAGTTTATCGCTCCTATTTCTGAAACAAAGGATGTAGAATTAGAAAGAGTACCTGAAAATGAATTAAAAAGACCAAGAACTAGTGGTTGGTCAGAAGATCAAGCACCTCAATCTATTAGCGAAGATTCAAAACGTAAAGCATTTCAAGAAAGATTTACTTCCTTTCAAGCAGAGGAAAGCACAGGAACTATTCACTCACGAAGAAATTTACCATCAATTCCTAGTGGTGCTTCAATAAATTCTCCTGAATCGACATTCTGCCCCTTTTGCGGAAAGGATATAGACTGGAAATTTTGCCCTTATTGTGGAAAACCACTTCCGCATAAGTGATTAAATAATCTTGATATTATTTTTCATTTATTTTAATTATCTAAATATGAACCAACTATATAAATCAATTTAAAAATTAAACAATATGGATAATTATTAAAACAACTAAAAAATAAAATTAATAACCACATTGTTTTCGTAAAAATTAAAAAAAGTCATATTTTTTTTTAGAAAATTTATAAGATTTGAATAAATATATAGAACAAAAATTAATATCCTAAATAATAAGAAAAAGTGATCTAAGAATGAGAGGTCGTATGTCTAATTATAGTGATAACGCGATTGTGAAAATCAAACCTATTGCCTATTATAAGATGTTACTTCATGTATTGAGATTTGGTTCAAAAACTCGTCCGAGAAATCAATATAAGGAAGTAATGGGAATGTTAATTGGACATTTAGAAGGAAATAATAAAATTCAGGATGTTATCATCGAAGATGCTGTGCCAATATCTCATGGAGGTTCGATAGAAGTGACTTTTGCTCCTACTGACTATGTATCTTTTTCATTAGTTGACGAAAAATTTGCTAAAAAGAATTGGTTTACAGTTGGATGGTATCATAGTCATCCAGGATTAGACATATTTTTCTCTAGTACAGATATAAGAAATCAACTAGGTTGGCAATCAGCGAACCGAAGTGCTATTGGAATGGTATTTGACCATAATTATTTAGAAAAACCTGGAGACTTAGGGTTTAGGACATTTAGACTTGATGATCCTAATAGAGGTGATTTATCAAACTATCATGAAGTGAACACAATAGTTGAAAGTCCCGAATCACTTGATTTTTATGATAAAATGGTAAAAGTAATTGAAAGTATTCATACTAAGGAGCCACCCATTCTAGAAATAAATGAAAAACCACAAATATTTGGGGAAATTGATTTTCCAAATGACAACCAGCTGATGGTAAAAATACCAGACTTAGATCCAATAAAGATTACTGATACGATAAAATCTGGAATTTCAGGATTAATAGACACAATATTGAATTCTTTAATTATTAAATTTAACAAATGGATTCGAAATATAGGACGGGAAATAATAAATCTCAATTTATCAATGAAAGAAATT
>Ga0315549_1003151_pt1 | contig 14964 bp, 14 predicted proteins | sample SalMarSW160200MG_FD_203101 | JGI IMG/M metagenome (GOLD analysis project Ga0315549, IMG submission 203101) | Salt marsh sediment microbial communities from the Plum Island Ecosystem LTER, Massachusetts, United States - Salt Marsh Sediment SW1601-200 ... | reverse complement strand
CGTTTCCCCGGGCATGGCTCGTGCATCAGGTCGAGGTGCAGGAGACCGAAGATGCGTTGCTGGCACGGCTGAACGATCCAGCCTTTGATCCCCGGCAGGTAGCCCTGGTCGAGCAAGCACTCCCTTGCTCCCTCAGTCTGACGACTGCACAAGAAGACGTGCAGGTCACGCGGCGTGGAAATAACGCCATCGCGCTGGACGTCAAGGCCGCTGCGGATGGCGTTCTGGTCCTCAGCGAGGTGGCATACCCGGGATGGCGCGTCTTCGTGGATGGGGAGCGCGTGCCAATGGTACGCGCCTATTACACGTTGCGCGCTGTCTGTGTGCCTGCGGGAACACACCAGGTTACGTTTTCTTTCTTACCCATCTCGCTGATCATCGGTGCGGCTATCACAGTGCTGGCATGGTTACTGGTCGGCTGGGCCGGGGCAAAATTGCGAATGACAAACGCCACCGCCACCCGCCTGGAGGTGGTCGCGCCGTGAGTGCGTCCCGCCGCCGTCATTCGCCGTTCGTCATCCGTCATTGGTCATTGTTCATTGGTCATTGGTCATTGTTCATTCTCCTAATCATCTACCTGGCGCTGGCCATCGCCTACAGCCTGGCCTCCCCCCTCTACGAGCCCACCGACGAACTGCGTCACTTCCGCTACGTGCGGCACCTCATCGTCTACCACAGCCTGCCCGTGCAGCGGCCCGATGCCCCCCGTGCCCAGAGCCATCACCCGCCACTCTACTACACCCTGGGCGCGCTGGCCAGTTGGTGGGTACCCGTCGCCCAGGAGGTCTACTACGAGCCGCCCATCAACCCCTACTGGGCCTACCGCTACTGGGAGGTGAGCGACGACAACAAGAACCAGTACCTCCACGGCGATGATGAGCGATTCCCCTTCCACGACGCCGCCCTGGCGGTTTACATAGTGCGCTGGATGACGGTGCTCATTGGTGCGGGCGTCGTCTGGCTGACCTACCATATCGGGCGTGAGATCTTCCCGGATCAGCCCGCGTTGGCCGTAGGCGGGGCCGCACTGGTCGCCTTCAACCCGCAGTTCATCTACCTGAGCGGCGCGATCAACAACGACGTCCCGGCGGCGCTGTGTGGCGCCGCCGTGCTTTGGGTATGCGTCCGGCTGGTGCGGGATGGCCCCAGTGTGCGCACCGATGTGACGTTGGGCGTCCTCTACGGCCTGGCGCTCCTCACCAAGTTCCATCTGCTGGCCCTGCTGGCGCTCATCGTATTGGCTTATCTGATCGCTGCACGGCCCCCCCGTACCCACACTCCCGTACTCCCACACTCCCACACTCCTAACTGGCGCGCCTTTTTGCGGGGTATCATCACCGTCCTGGGCGTGGCGGCCCTCATCTCTGGCTGGTGGTTCTGGCGTAACCAGGCGCTCTATGGCGACCCCACGGGTATGAGCAAGGTCAACGAACTCTGGGCAGGTCGGCCAGCGGCTGGCAACTGGTGGGCTATCTTGCAAAGCCTGCCCTACTTCTGGAGCAGCCTGTGGGGGCGCTTTGGCTACGGCCAGGTCCCGCTGCCCCAGCCTATCTACCAGGGAGTTTTGGTCTTTTGCGTGCTGGCCCTGGCCGGCTACCTGCTTCCTCGACGAGGCCCGCTTCCCTTCACTGCAATGCTGCTCCTGGGGGCCACTTCTCTCACTTTCACAGCGGTAGTCTTCTATTACATCCTGATTCAACCGGCTGGCGCGATGGGCCGCTTTCTGTTCCCCAGTCTGCCAGCCTTTGCCCTCCTGCTCCTCGTGGGGCTGAGCCGGTTCTTTCCCCGCCGCCTGACCTGGGCAGTGAGCCTGGTCGTGACGGTCGGGATGGCGGCGTTGGCCATCTACGCCCTGACCGGCGTACTTGCCCCGGCCTTCGCCCGCCCCTGCCCGCTGACCGAGTCGGAAATCGAGGCTGTGCCCAACCCCACCGATATTGAGTTCGGCAACGTCGGGCCTCCCCCCTGGAGGGGGGATAAGAGTGGGGTCGCCAGGCTGCTGGGCTACCGGGTCACACCAGATGTCGTCGAGCCAGGCGATACAGTGAACGTCACACTCTACTGGCAGGCGTTGGCCCGGACCGACCAGAACTATGCCGTCTTCGTCCACCTGCTGAGCGAGGTGGGCACGATGGTGGCCCAGCGCGACACCTACCCCGGCCTGGGAAGGTATCCCACCACCGCCTGGGAACCCGGCGTCGCCTTCGCCGATACCTACCGCGTGCACATCCCGGAGATGGCCTACACGCCGGACGTGGGCTACATTCAAGTTGGCATTTACCTGCCCGGCGGCCAGCGTCTGGCCACATCCGATGGACAAGACGCACTGCGCCTGGCGACGGTCGAGATTCGGCCCCGTTCTTCCCCCCTGGAGGGGGGATTGAGGGGGGTCAATTCGCTGGACGTCAACTTTGGCGATCAGGCCGCGCTGGCCGGCTACACTCTCGACCGGCGGGTGGTGCGGCCCGGTGAGACGATTCGCCTCACGCTCTACTGGCGGGCGCTGGCCCCAATGGAGATGGACTACCGGGTCTTCGCCCACGTCCTCGGCATCGAAAACCAGGTCTGGGCCAATAGCGACGGTCAACCGGCCGGTGGAGCCGCCCCCACCAGCCAGTGGCAGCCCGGTCAGATCGTCGAGGATGTGCGTGACCTGACGGTGGGATTGACGACCCCGCCGGACTTCTATGACATCGAAGTTGGCCTGTATGCCTCCGATGGGGACCGCCTGCCGGTCATCGCGGAGGACGGCCATTGGCTGGACAGTCGGGTGTTGTTGAGTAAAATTCGGGTGGTAGAGGAATGAAGAAACACTGGGCGAACATCCTACGGATATTGATCAGCGTCGGGGCGCTAGTCTTCCTATTCTGGAAGATCGGCCTGGGCGAGACGCTGGCCGTGCTGCGCCGGGCCGATCTGCGCTACCTCTTGGCTGCCTTCCTCCTTGTCGTCCTCAGTCTAGTTATCCGCGCCGTCCGCTGGTTCGTCCTTCTGCGCGGCCTTGCCCTGGGGGTGCCTCTTGGCCGCCTGGTGCATCTTTACTTTGTCGGAGCCTTCTTCAATGCCTTCCTCCCCACCGGCTTTGGTGGCGACGTCGTGCGGGCACTGGAACTGAGCGGCGACACCAACACCTCGGCAGCCGTCGGTACTGTACTGCTCGATCGTATGAGTGGCCTCCTCGTGCTCTTCGCCATGGGATTGATCGCCCTCCCGTTCACCTTCACGCGCCTTGAGCCCTGGCTGGCCGGCTTGTTGGTGGGAATCGCTGGTGGGGGACTGCTTGCCGGGGCGCTTGTGCTGGAAGGGCGCTTCCTGCGACGTGTCACAGGCCATCTGCCGTCTGTTCTCTCGCTGAGAGGCAAGGGCTTCCTGGCGCAGGTCTACGCCGCGGTGACCGGCTGTGGCCGGCGGGCGGTGCTGGAAGCGCTGAGCGTCTCGCTCGTGTTCAACGTGGTGAACGTGCTCGTCAACTGGCTGTGCGGGCGGGCGGTAGGCATCCCCCAGGGGCCGGCCTTTTACTTCATCGTCACGCCCCTCATCTCTGTCACGCTCCTCGTTCCCGTCTCCATCAGCGGCCTGGGCGTGCGAGACTGGGTGACCGTGGCGCTTTTCGGTTCGGTCGGTGTGGATGCCAACACCGCTGCCGCTATGTCGCTGAGCCTCTACCTCGTATCTGCCGCAGCTGGACTCGTCGGTGGGATGCTGTACGGCATCGAGGGATTGCGTGGCCTGCGGGAGCGGGAGCCGATGTAGGGAGATCGCACCCGCCCCCAAGTGACCCTTGTCACTCCCCGCAGGTGTCATTCGGCACTTGGGACGCTTGCATTCTCTGCTAAAATGAGTATACTATAGCGCATGCCCGGCACGGGCGCATGGTGTATACTCAGCACTCTCCTATTTCACATTCACATCACTCTGGAGGGAGATGTCAATGGGCACAGAAGTTCTCGACCTGACGACCCTCGATCGTACACTGGCCAGACAGGTGACGCCGGAGTGGGAGCAACTGCTCTCCTGCATCCAATGCGGCACCTGTAGTGCCTCGTGTCCCACCGCCTTCGCGATGGACTATACCCCCCGCCAACTGTGGCAAATGGTGCGACTGGGAATGAAAGAGGACGTTCTGTCCAGCCGCACCTTCTGGCTCTGTACCACCTGTAAGTCGTGTCAGGTGCGCTGCCCGCGAGGCATCCCGATCACGGATACGATGATCGCTCTCAAGGAGTACGCCACGCGGGTGGACGTCAATGTCCCTGAGGGAATGAAGATGTTCGGGGAGACAATTGCCAGCAGCCACAACATCTCCGGCGACGATAACAAGAGCCGCCAGATTTGGAGCCAGAACCTCGCCCATACTCCGCGTGGCGTCAAGCCCCGCCGCAGGAAGGCCGAGGTTCTTTACTTCATCGGCTGCGTCAGTTCCTTCTACCCCCGCGTCTACAGCATCCCCCAGGCGTTCGTGCAGATTATGGAGCGGGCCGATGTGGAGTTCACCACGCTGGGCAGGGATGAGTGGTGTTGTGGCTATCCCCTCCACATCGCGGGAATGGGTGATCGCATGGCTAAGTTGGCCCAGCACAACGTTCAGAAGGCACGGGCCGTGGGGGCCAAAAAGATCGTCTTCACTTGCCCCTCCTGCTACTACGCCTGGACGCATCTCTACCCCGAGGTCGTGGACATCTCCGGCATCCAGTTGCAGCACGCCAGCGAGTTTCTGGCCGAACTGCTCGCCGGCGACAAATTGGCCCTCGGGCCGGTGGAGGCGGTCATGACCTATCACGACCCCTGTGACCTGGGGCGCAAGAGCGGGGTCTATGACGCGCCACGTGAGGTGATAGCCCGCATACCGGGGCTGGAGTTCCGCGAGATGTCCGCCAGCCGCGAGAACGCCCTTTGCTGCGGGGGTGGCGGCGACGTCGAAGTAGCCGACCGCACCGTTACCGCCGGCGTCGCGGCGAAGCGCATGGCGCAGGCGCAGGCCACTGGCGCGAAGTACGTCCTCTCCGCCTGCCAGCAGTGCAAGCGCACACTGCAGGAGGGCGCACGCCAGAACAAGATCCGCATGCGGGCGATGGACCTCACCGAACTGGTGTGGAAGTCCATGCAGGCCGCTGTGGGGGCTGGGTAACCCTGTCCCTACTGGGGTGTCGCCCGGTGGGCCTGCCACGCGAGGCCGGCATAACGCGGGTCGAGTTGCATTGAGGAAAGTGCAGCGCCGGTTGGAGGAGTTCATCACTGAGGGGGAGGGTGAACTGCAGCCATATTCTCTGCGTGATGGCAGAGCAGGAGTTAGCTGAGAGATGGGGGAGATTGCAGCGTACACATTAGAGGTCGCACGTCAACTTGCGCCAGCGATCAGCGCTGATGTTAGTGTGCGGCAAATTCTGGCGAGCGAAATCCGACGGCGGATGAATCGCTACGAACTGATGGACCGTCGCTTCCGCCACAAGTACGAGATGAGCTTCGAAGAGTTCCGGGAGCGGCGTGTGGTCGAGAAGCAGGGATACGGTTTTGAGGTAGAGTCCGACTACTGTGACTGGGAGATGGCCGTTACGGGGCTTGCCGCGCTGAGGGAGCAACTAGCCAGACTGGGAGACGGTGGGAGTGCCCGAAACCGTTGATGATTGGGAGCGGGAGGTTACTGCTGCGGGGCCGGAGTTCTTCATCCAGGTATATGTCAATGTGGTGACAGGCACACAAAACTGCGTCCTTGTCCTGGGACGCCAACGACTTTACGCTCGTGATTGCGTGGGTGGTGTCTGGCATCGGCATCCCTACGATGACCCTGATGCCCACGACTTCAGCTCAGAAGGAGCAAGGCCAGTAACCATGGTCGAGTTCCTGATCGAGGTACAAGAACTCGTTGAAGAGGCTGGCCTGTTATGAGGCCTCATGCACTTTTTCCTGGCTGACCTGCACATTCACACCTGTCTTTCGCCTTGCGCCGAACTGGAGATGCTCCCGGATCTCATCGTGGAGCGGGCGCAGGAACTGGGACTACAGATCATCGCCGTCACCGACCACAACTCGGCCGAGAACGCCGCAGCGGTGGTCAGCGCCGCACAGGGCACAGGCGTCACGGTGCTTCCGGGCATGGAGATTCAGACCCGCGAGGAGGTGCACCTGCTCACCCTGTTCGATACGTTGGAGCAAGCGGCTTCCTGGCAGGAGCAGGTCTACGCTAACATGCCGCCACTTAAGAACGACGAGGCATTCTTCGGAGAGCAACTGCTGCTCGACGCGGTCGGGGAGCCAGTGGGCTACCTCGACCGGCTGCTCCTGATCTCGACCTTTTTTTCTGTAGAAGACGTGGTACAGCGTGTGCGTGAACTGGACGGGCTGTGCGTCCCGGCCCACGTGGACCGGACGATGTACAGCATCATCTCCAACCTGGGCTTTATCCCGCCGGAGTTGGACGTCGTGGGGGTTGAGATCTCAACCAACATCGGCCCGGTCGAGGCCCGCGAACGCTTCCCCCAACTGGCGCATTATAGCCTGGTGGCGAACGGTGACGCCCACCGGCTGAAGGAGATGGTGAGGCGCACGACGTTCAAAATGGCCGCGCCCACAGTCGCCGAGATCGCCCTGGCCCTGGCCGGCGCCGAGGGCCGTGAGGTATGGGTGGACGGGCTGCGGTCGGGAGCGGTGGCGTGCTAGAGTTATCTCTACACATCCTGGATGTGCTGGAGAACACTATTGAGGCGGATGCAACGCGGGTCGAGTTACGAATCGAGGAAGACCTGGAGGCCGACCGGCTGACCATCGAGGTCATTGACAACGGAAAAGGGATGGACGAGGGGACGCTGGCCCGCGTGCTCGATCCCTTCTTCACCACGCGCCGGACGCGCCACGTGGGGTTGGGGTTGCCGCTCCTCGCCGCCGCCGCTGAGCGATGCAACGGTGCGCTGCGCGTCGAATCGCAGGTCGGGCAGGGGACGCGGGTGGTCGTCACTTTTCAGCATAGTCACATTGATCGCGCCCCACTGGGCGACGTCAAAGGCACGCTATTGGCGTTTCTCATGGCCGAGCGGCCCGTTGATCTTCACTACGTCCACCGCGTGGACGGGCGCATCTTCGAGTTCGACACGGCCGAGTTGCGGGCCGAGTTGGGGGGCGTGCCGCTCACCCACCCGGCCGTGCGGCGCTGGCTGGGGGAGTTCATCGCCGAAGGGGAGGCTGGACTGAGGTAGGACGCAGATTAATTGAGGGCGGATGTCGAGTTTGTGGATTGAGACCACGCATCAGAGCCTCGCCCGGGCCGGTGAAGAGGTGTGCGGGGAAGCGGTGAGAACCTTTCGAACCGAAGAGTATTTTTGCGCCATCCTTGCCAGCAGCCCGCAGGGCGGGGTGAAGGGAGCGGCGCAAGCCGGGCGGACGGCGGAGCACGCTCTGGGAATGCTGCAAGCGGGAGACGCGCCTGATGGTGTAGTGGAGGCCATCATCAGTATTCGCAATTCGCAATTCGCAATTCGCAATTCGCCTGATGTCACCTTCTCCATCCTGCAGGTGTTGGACGGAGACCAGGCCCACCTGGTGGAGTGCGAAACCCTGCCTTTGTGCCTGATCCGAGGCGGCGAGGTGGAGTTCCTGCCGCTAAGCGAGGAGGTCGTCCACGGGCGGCTATTGCGCGAATGTCGCTTCCGGCTGCGCGATGGCGACTACATGGTGATGGTCGGCCAGGGCTACCTGTGCCCCCAACCCTCCCATCCCCCCTATAGGGGGACTTCCCCCCCAAAGTTGGGGGGGGCCGGGGGGGGGCGGAGAGGGGGGTGGGGCTGGACCGACATCGCTGTCGCCGTACGGCGCTGGACCGACACCCGCTGCGACGCCGACGAACTGCTGGGCGCGCTGCTGCGCACCTACCGCCGCCTGAACCCCGAACCACCCCGGCAGGACGTGACTGTCGTAGCCATGCATGTCCGCCCAGAGCGCCGCGCCACCGTCTGGACCGGCCCGCCGGCCGACCCGGCACAGGACGAGGCAACGCTGGAGAAATTGATGGTGGAGCCGGGCACACGGGTCTTATGCGGCGATACCACCGCCCAGATCGCCGCCCGGCTGCTGGGGGCCAGGTTGGAGTTAGAGCCCCGCCCCGAAGATGGCTGGGCAGAGGTGCCGCCCGTCTCGCGCCTGGAGGGGGTGGACCTGGTCACGGAGGGGTTGGTGACGCTGGGCAAAGCGCGGGAACGCATGGCGGAGGCGAAGCGAGTACGCGATCTGCCTGGAGGGGAAGACGGCGCCACGCGGCTGGCCCGTGCGCTGCTGGCAGCCGACAGAATCCACTTCATCGTCGGCCTGGCGGTCAATCCTGCCCAGGCCATGGAAATTCGAAAATCGAAAATCGAAATTACAAATTCCGGCACCGTCCCGCTGCGGCAGTTGGTGGTGGAGGAACTGATACGCGATATGAAGGCGCGGGGCAAGTTGGTGTCGGTTGAATACCTGTAGAATGACGAATGGCGAATGACCTGGGAAAATTCGCCATTCGCAATTCGCCATTCGCCATTCATTTTAGGAGGTGTGTATGACATTGCAGCATTATCAATGGATGGACGAATCTTGCTATCACAGATGAGAGGTGTAAATATGGAGCAACCTAAAATCGGCGTGTACATCTGCGAGTGCGGTATCAACATCGCCGCCACGGTCAATGTGCCCGAAGTGGTCGCCTTTGCCAGCCGGTTGCCCAACGTGACCGTCGCTCGCCAGTACAGGTACATGTGCTCCGAGCCCGGCCAGAACATGATCAAGGACGACATCCGGGAGTTGGGCCTCACCCGCGTGGTGGTCGCTTCCTGCACCCCGCGCATGCACGAGCCCACCTTTCAGACCGCCGTCGCCGAGGCCGGCCTCAATCCCTACTACTTCGCCATGGCCAACATCCGCGAGCACTGCTCCTGGGTCATCAAGGACATGGGGCTGGCGACCGCCAAGGCAAAGCGGCTGGTCAGTTCGGCCGTCTATCGGGTGGCCTACCAGGAGGCATTGGAGCCGCGCGTGGAGCCGGTCACCAAAGCGGCACTCGTCGTCGGCGGGGGCATCGCCGGCATCCAGGCGGCGCTCACGATGGCCGACGCTGGCTACCCGGTCTACCTGGTCGAGCGGGAGCCCTCCATCGGTGGGCACATGGCCGAACTGGACAAGACTTTCCCCACCCTCGACTGTAGTACCTGAATTCTGGGCCCCAAGATGATGGATGCCGGTCGGCATCCCAACATCACGCTCCTGAGTTACAGTGAGGTCGAGGAAGTTTCGGGCTATGTGGGCAACTTCAAGGTCAAGGTGCGCAAGAAGGCCCGCTACGTGGACGAGGACAAGTGCACCGGCTGCGGCCTGTGCTGGACCGAGTGCCTGACGCGGCGCATCCCGCGCCTAAAACTGATTAAGATGGGCGAGATGAGCGTTGGGGAAAGGAGGCCCGGAGAACGATGAGTGCAATTCTGGTAAGCGAGATTCTCGACCGCTATCCGGCGGACAGAACCTCCAGCCTGGCCGTGCTGGAGGACATCCAACGGGAATACAAGTACCTGCCCCGCGAGGCTCTGGAAGAGACGGCCAAGCGGCTGCATATGCACCTGAGCGAGGTCTACCAGATCGCCACCTTCTTCAAAGCCTTCAGCCTGGAGCCGAAGGGGGACTACATCATCAAGGTCTGTCTGGGCACGGCCTGTCACGTTGCCGGCGGCGCACGTATCCTCGACCAACTGGAGAGGGACCTGGGCATCAAGGAGGGGGGCACAACCCCCGACGGCAAGATTTCCCTCGAGGCGGTCCGCTGTGTGGGTGCTTGTGCTCTGAGCCCCCTGGTCTTGGTGAATGAGGAGCCCCATAGCAAAATGACACCTGATAAGGCCAGCAAACTGATTGCGAAGGTAGCCAGTGCGGAGGAGAAGGTGGAGGTCACCGAGGTGCCGAGAGCTGAGCGGCCTTCACGAGCGCCGGTGGACTTTGCAGGCGTGCCGCCCACGGGCTAGAGGAGGGAGAGAGTTCGATGCCAAAACTCAAGAGTCTCGAACAACTGCAGAAGTTGCGGGAGCAACTACAGAAAGATGTCAAGGCCCGCACTGAGACGCGCACAACCATCACGGTGGGCATGGGCACCTGTGGCATCTCGGCTGGTGCGCGTGAGACGATGCACGCCATTCTAGCCGAGTTGGAAGCGCGTAACATTGACGCTCACGTGACCACCGTCGGCTGCATCGGCATGTGCTCGAAAGAGCCACTGGTAGACATCCAGCAGGGTGATGAACCCCGCGTCACCTACGGCAACGTCACGCCGGCCATGGTGCCGCGCATCATCGAGGAACACCTGATCAAGGGCCACGTGGTGGAAAAGTGGGTCGTAGGGCGGGTGGCAGGGTAGGAGGATGAGAATGGCTGAACGATATCGCGCTGACGTGTTGGTCTGCAACTGCCCGGCCTGTACAAGGGCTGGTGCCCCGGAAATGCAGCAGGCCCTCAAAGCAGAGGTGGAACGGCGTGGTCTGGCGGACGAGGTACGGGTGGTCGAAACGGGCAGCCGTGGTTTCTGCTCTATGGGGCCCATCGTCATCATCCAGCCCGAGGGCTTCCTATACTGCCAGGTACACACTGCGGACGTGCCGGAACTGGTGGAGGAGACGCTGGTCAAGGGGCGCGTCGTTGAGCGTCTGACGTACAAGGAGCCAGAGACCCACAAGGCCATACCTCGCTACGGCGAGATCCCCTTCTACAGTAAGCAGATGCGCGTCGTGACGCGCAACTGCGGGCTGATCAACCCCCAGAACATTGAGGAGTACATCGCCGTCGGCGGCTACCAGGCGCTGGGCAAGGTGCTCACCTCGATGCCCCCCGAGGAGGTCATTGAGGAGGTAAAGAAGTCGGGGTTACGAGGCCGTGGCGGGGCTGGCTTCCCCACCGGCCGCAAGTGGGAGTTCGCCCGCAACGCCCCAGGCGACGTCAAGTACATCATCGCCAACGGCGATGAGGGCGACCCCGGCGCCTTTATGGATCGCAGCCTTATGGAGGGTGACCCGCACGCCATCCTGGAGGGCATGACCATCGGCGCCTACGCCATGGGCGTGCACAAGGGCTACATGTATGTGCGCGACGAGTATCCCCTGGCACTGCGGAATCTGAACATCGCGATGGAACAGTCACGGGAGTATGGGCTGCTGGGTCAGGACATTCTGGGCTCAGGCTTCGATTTCGACGTCCAAATCGTGCGCGGGGCCGGAGCCTTCGTCTGCGGTGAGGAGACGGCGCTGCTGGCCTCTCTCGAGGGCCGCGCCGGTAATCCGCGACCGCGACCGCCCTACCCAGCCCAAAGCGGCCTGTGGGGCAAGCCGACTAACATCAACAATGTCAAGACCTGGGCCAATATCCCGGTCATTATCAACCGAGGTGCAGATTGGTTCAACCAGATCGGCACCGAGACCAGCAAGGGGACGATGATCTTCTCGCTGGTCGGCAAGGTCAATAACACCGGGCTGGTCGAAGTGCCCATGGGCATCACGTTGCGGGAGTTGATCTTCGACATCGGCGGGGGCATCCGGGACGGCAAGCAGTTCAAGGCAGTGCAGACGGGCGGCCCATCGGGCGGCTGCATCCCGGCGGAATTACTCGACCTGCCGGTGGACTACGAGCACTTGAAAGAGGCAGGCTCGATCATGGGCTCCGGCGGGGTGATCGTCATGGACGAGAACTCCTGCATGGTGGACATCGCGCGCTACTTCCTTGACTTCCTCAAGGACGAATCGTGCGGCAAGTGCACGCCCTGCCGTGAGGGGATCAGGCAGATGCTGAGAATCCTGACCCGCATTACCGAGGGGAAGGGGGAGATGGCCGACTTGGAGACGCTGGAGACGCTGGCCCGCGTGGTGAAAGAGGCTTCGCTGTGCGGCTTGGGCCAGACGGCGCCCAATCCCGTTCTCAGCACGCTGCGCTACTTTCGCGACGAGTACGTGGCCCACATCGTGGACCACAAGTGTCCGGCTGGCGTCTGCAAGGCGCTGATCGAGTACTACATCATCGAGGACCTGTGCACTGGCTGTGGCCTGTGCCGCCGCAAGTGCCCGCAGGAGGCGATCAGCGGGGAGAAGAAAGAGCCCCACGTCATTGACCCGGCGCTGTGCATCAGGTGTGGCGTCTGTCACGACGTCTGCAAGTTCGACGCCGTCGCTGTGCGGTAGGAGGAGACCTATGGTTACTTTCACCATTGATGGACAAAAAGTTCAGGGCGAGGAAGGGCAGACCATCCTGGAGGTCGCCAGAGAAAACGGGATCGAAATACCTACGCTGTGCTATCACCCGCTCCTGGAGCCCTTCGGCGCCTGCCGCCTGTGCGTGGTAGAAATCGTCGCTGGTGGCAGGCCAGGGCTCCAAACTGCCTGTACCTACCCGATCGGAGAAGGGTTGGAGGTCCTGACCCACTCTCCTCGCGTCATCGAGGCGCGTAAGGTGGTCCTGGGACTGCTGCTTTCACGCACGCCCAACGTCGAGTTGATCCAAGACCTGGCACGGGAGTATGGGATCACCGAGCCCCCCTTTCCCACCGACACCCCTGACGAGCGGTGCGTCCTATGTGGCCACTGTGTGCGCACGTGCAACGAACTGGTCAAGGCCCACGTGCTGAACTTCTCCCAGCGGGGCATCGAGCGGCGGGTGGGGCCGCCCTTCCTGGAGAAGACCCGCCAGTGCATCGGCTGTGGGGCCTGCACCATCGTATGCCCTACCGGTGCCATCGAGACCGTGTTGGAGAAAGAAGCGGTCTACAAGGAGAAGCCGCTGGGGCCGACCTCGGCTATCTGGGTACCTTCGATGCAGGCGGTGCCCCGCGTGCCAGTGATTGACACCGACACCTGCATCCGCTTCCGCCAGAACGACCGCACCGACGGCGAGATCGCGGACGCCTGCGGGGTCTGCCAGATGATATGCGAGGCCGGCGCGGTGGACTTCGACCAGCAGGACGAGATACTGGAACTGGACGTGGGGACCATCATCGTCGCCACCGGCTTCGAGATGTGGGATCCGGCCCAACTTTCCCAGTACTCCTACGGCAAGTCGCCCAACATCATCACCGGGATGGAGTTCGAACACCTCTCCAACGCCGGCGGCATCACCGGCGGTGAGATATTGCTGGCCGATGGGCGCAAGCCCGAGCGCGTGGCGATCATCCACTGCGTCGGCAGCCGTGACCACAACGCCCATCCCTACTGCTCCCGCATCTGCTGCATGTACTCTCTCAAGCAAGCCCACCTGGTGCGCGACAAGACCGGGGCCGAGGTGTACGAGTTTTACATGGACATGCGCGCCTTCGGCAAGGCCTACGAGGAGTTCTACGAGCGGGTGCAGAAGGAGGGCGTCTGTATGGTGCGCGGTCGCGGCGCCGAGGTCGAGGTGCTGGAGCCACAAAATGGGCGAGAGGACAGCAAACTGCGCGTCAAGGGCGAAGATGCCAACCTGGGCCGGCTGGTGCAGGTGGACGTGGACATGGTCGTGCTCAGCACGGCCATCGAGGCCCCGCACGACGCTGATAGGGTGGCCGCGCTCTTCGGCCTGAGCCGCTCAGAGGACGGCTTCTTCGCCGAGGCTCACCCCAAGATGCGCCCGGTGGAGACCAACACAGACGGCGTTTTCCTGGCCGGTACCGCACAAGGGCCCAGGGACGTGCCGGATACGGTGGCTCACGCCGGCGCGGCGGCTTCCATGGCGCTGGCGCTGCTGGACAAGGGTGAGGTGACCATCTCACCGACGATCTCTGTCGTGGACGAGGTGCTCTGCTCGGGCTGCAAGACCTGCATCGCGCTCTGCCCCTACACCGCCATCAGTTTCATCGAGGAGAAGAACGTCGCCCGCGTCAACGAGGCGCTGTGCAAGGGCTGCGGTACCTGTGCGGCAGCCTGCCCCTCCGGCGCCATCACAGCGCGTCACTTCACTGACCAACAGATTATGGCTCAGATCGAGGGGCTGTTTCGCGTGCTCGAGCCTCAGGCAGTGGAGGTAGGCAGATGAACAATGAGAGCACAGTGTTGATCTATGGGACCAATCTGGGCGGCTATCGGGCCGCGTATGCCCTGGGCAAGAGCGGCCACAAGTTCATCCTGCTCAACCGTGGCTCCTACGTGGACGAGATGAAGTATCAGGCGCTGGCCCAACTGCCGCTCGACTTTTGCTGGATCTGCGGGCACATGCCCCAGCGCCTGTTCAAAGCCATCGGCGCAATGCAGGACTGCTACAACGCCAAACTGCTGGAGGTTTCCGGCGAGGCGGGGCACTTCCACGTCAAGTTCAAGAAGCGAGACAAGGTGGTCAACAACTTCGCCTGCACCGAGTGTGACCGGTGCATCGAGGTCTGCCCGGTCGAGGTGGACGGCCACAAGGCGATCCGGGTCATCCCCGAGGCGGCGTGGGAGAACTGCTACGTGATTGACTTCGAGCACTGCACCCGCTGCGGCAAGTGTGAGGAAGTATGCCCGACCGGCGCCCTCAAGGTCGAGCGGCCGGAGGAGGTGCTGGAGGCCGATGTGGGGGCGATTATCCTGGCCGATACGTTCGAGGAGCCCAGCGATGAGGACCTGCGCGACTTCGCGCTGGGGCAAAGCCCCAGTGTGATCCGAAACTCCGAGGTGGCCCGGCGTTCGCTTCTGACCAACTTCGTGCGCGATTCCGTGCGCCTGCCGTCCGGCAAGATCCCGCAGACGTTCGGCATCGTCGTCACGCCCCACTTCAACCGGCCGGGCGTCGAATACGAGAACTATAACCTGAGCGTAAGCGCCATCTACCGCGCCGTCCGGCTCAAGGAGATTCTCCCGCAGGCCGATGTAGCCGTCTTCCTGCACGACTATCGGGGGACGGGGAAGGGGCACTATCAGTGGTACCAGAAAGCCCTCGACGCCGGTGTGCGTGTGGAGCGGGCGGAAACGCTCAAGATCGTCCCTGAGGACGGCGCTGAGCAGGTGACCATCCACTATACCTCTGCGGCTT
>Ga0315549_1003145_pt1 | contig 14987 bp, 16 predicted proteins | sample SalMarSW160200MG_FD_203101 | JGI IMG/M metagenome (GOLD analysis project Ga0315549, IMG submission 203101) | Salt marsh sediment microbial communities from the Plum Island Ecosystem LTER, Massachusetts, United States - Salt Marsh Sediment SW1601-200 ... | reverse complement strand
GCTTCCTGTGCCCCCTCGCCTTGTTCGTGGGCGCCCTCATCCACTCATACATGAACTCTCGAATCCACATATCCAAGACCGTGCTAAGGAGGGGGGGCTCCATCACGGTGTACAAGAAGCTGAGGGTCAAGCTCAAGGACTATAAGACGAAGCCCGGTTAAACCGCGTCCGGTTCTTTCCCTTATCCGAGTTCCTTCTCTATCTGGTCCACGTCATGGGGAGGGTACCCCGAGTAGTATTTACTCACGTAGCAGTAGACGTCGAGGGATTCAAGGTACTGGCTTATTCGATGGGCCCAGCGACGGTTCCTCTCCGAGGCGTTTAGTACCGGTTGGTCTAGTGTTAATAATCTATAAAAGGAGAGTATATCATGTCTCCACCTTATTTATATCGATTCTAACACGGTAGTCCATGTATGGACGGAGAGAGAAAGGTGACGGCGTCCCCGGACGACGGCATGCTGTACGACTCATCGGTCAGAGCTCTGAACGGCAAGGACCCCTTCTCAGAGGCGTCGAAGATATTGCTGGACATGGACGAAGAGGGCTCACCCAAGGCGACACGTGTGAGAAGAAGGGGTTCCCGTGAATGCCTTGACCTCCTTTCTCGTCTAGTCGAGGACACATAGATAGGTATACGGCCACAAGAAACTGGGCCTCTCTTCATTCTCGAAAAGTCGTTCATGACGCCGCGTGTTCGCCTCGCGGCTCTTCTCCATGCCCCTTTATGTCGTAGACGTGGAGCTGGGAGACCTTGGTTCTCTCTTCGAACTCGTTCATGATCTTGGATACGGCGGAGACGAAGTATCCTAGGTTGAGCACCGAGACCGCGGCACATGACATCAACGTCAACTGGTAGGTGTTCGATAACGACACAGCCGGGAGACTGATGTCACCAAGCAGCTGGGGGTTCATGGCTGCGCCTACAACGCAGAGTATGACGGCGACGCCGGCTATGAACACCTTCATCATGTCGTATTCGAGCGCACCGTGAACCCCTGGGAGATAAGAATAATGGATGCCTGATCGAGTTCAGGCTTCACGACGCAGCGTCCATGAAGAAAAAGGAGGGGTTTCAGAGCCCCGGGAGGCGTTCAGTGTTAAATGAGTGTGGAAACGTTTACTATTTAGCCGACGTCATAACAGGATTCCTTTACCACGCCCTTGGAAACCCTCGCCGAGTTCTACAAGGACTGGCGGGACCTAGTGTAGTTCCTCAAGTACGACTCGTTGAAGGTGGAGCTACTGCAGAAAGGATCCTTCAAGCGTTACCTAGCCAGGCAGCCGGTGATATACCGAGTAGACAGGTTCCATTTGAGGGATGAAAAGCTGTATCTCCTGCTTTCCCGATAGGACGCCAAGTATGATGACGTCTAGGAATTAGTAGTCACGGGCAGCATGGAGCCCCTTAATTGAACGTCCGCCATCTAGGCGTCTTACATTTAACTTTTCATATGGGTAGTCAACCCATGTAGACGTCTATGAACATGAGCAGAAGCCCAAATAGGATAATCACGAACCAAGCCTGTCCGAGCACGCTGCCTTCCTTTATGTTTACACGGACGCTGTGATGGCCTACGCCGCCCATCAAAAGCAGGGCTAACCCGAGGAGGACCGCGGCCACGCCGACCAGGAGTATGTGTCCCATCAAGCCACACCCTCGGGGGACAGTATAAAGGGTTTAAGCAGTTCTCTGTAGAGGGCTTGGGTGGACGTGGAAACCTGAAATAATCAAAGAGCCCCAGCCAACGAAAAGCCAGCGTAAATAAAAGGGAAAAAAGGTGGAAGTCAGGCTGACTTATAGTTAGCGTAGAGGTCTATGAACGCCAGGCCGACGACCACGTTGAGAGCCGCGTCCAGCAGGTTTGATACATATGGAACGTAGGTGATCACGAACGACCCTACTATCGAGACCAGCAGGATGAGCAGCACGTCCCCAAGGTCGGCCCTCAGCACATCCAATGACTTGGAGATGGCGTCCGTGAGGCCGGTCTCGTCCATGACCATCACCACGAACATCAGTATTACCACGGGGATCAGTATTATGGTGACGGACATCAGCCCACCCACTATGGCCGCTACTATGAAATCCACGAACCGGCCCGTGACGTAGTTGACGCTCTCGCCCAGGTCCAGCGGCTCGTTCATGTAGGCGTCCCGAGACATGTCGATGGACGCGAAGTTGAGAACGAACGCTATTATGGACGCCGCTATGGAGAGCAGCGTCGCCGTGAAACCCATCGAGCCCATGGTGGCCCAGTATATTAAGGCCCCTATCACGCCCGCCAGCACGGCTGGCACGAAAACCATGGGCTGCGAAGCCGCGACGTTGAACCCGATGGTCAGGTGCTCCACGTAGCTCCTCTTCCTCTCTCCGGCGGCCGAAGGCTCTCCTTCAACCGGGTCCAGACTCGCCCCGCAGTTGGTGCAGAACCTTGAACCATCGATGATCTCGCTGCCGCATTCGGGACAAACATTTTTCTTCTCCGACAAACCCTTTCCCGATACATAGTTCTCAGTAACTATACAAGTAGTCTTCGCTTCCAGCTTATGCAGGGCTTCATCAAACGCAGCTAAAAGGCTTACAAGCGTTCGACCACGGGCCTAAAGTTTGAACTGGCTGAAGAACGTAGAACAGACGAAAGATAGGACGCCCAACACTAGGAAAGGCGCCATAAGCACATTTTCGAGGCCCCATTCCGCGGCGGAGCCCATCAGTGAACCCATTGAGACCAGCAGAAGCGCCCTATGCAGCTTGGCCCCGAGGCGCACCAGATCCCTGATCCGTTGCAGCCTCAGCCTCCAAGCCCCGGTCGCGTACTTCACCGCCTCCCTGTGGAGCCTGAAAAGGTCTTCGCTGTAGGCGTAGGCGCCTGCCTCGTTGACCCTCGATATGATGTCACCGTCTGCCTCGACGACGGTCACCGCCAAAACCGTGGAAGGCGTCGCGGTGACCACCTTTATGGCGTCGAAGACCCTGAAGTGGATCAAGACCTCCTGCCTCCCTTCGGGGGTGAAGAACTGTTCCCGTAGCTCTCGTAGCCTCCCCAGCAGGCCCACGTCGCCCGGGGCTGCCAACGAGGAAAGCCTCGACTCGAACCCTTGGACCACGCCCACGACGGCTCGCTCGCTCAGCGCGTCCAGCGACGGAAGCACTATCAGTATGCTCCCGTATCCGTCGAAGGAGACCGAGAGCCTGCCGTCGCTTACGCTGAACGAGTCGATGTACGTCAACTAGGGTCCCTTGAGGAGAAGGTTGATGGAGGCTGCATCACGTCTAGACGGTGGAAAGCAGCTCCTTGAGGTCGCCGGCTATCTCCACCAGCGTCGTAAGGAATGTCCGCCAGTTCTCCATCGCCATGGCCACGTTCTCCTCATGTACCTCTAGGATACGCTCGTTGAGCTCCACGGCGTTGCCCTCGGTGTCCATCACGGGTAGCTTGACGATTATGTCGCCGTCGATCTCGATGATCGTCTTGGCCGCTATCCCCTCCTCCTTTATGTCATAGACCTCGGCCCCCGTGGACTTCTTTTCGATTTTAGTCACTGAGCCTATGGTCGTGACCACGGTCAGGGTGCCCAAGTCCTCACTCACCGCCTTGAAGACCTCGACGAGCTTCTTGCCGAACTCTCCGAAGATCTCCTTCACGTTGAACTCACTCAACAAACAACACCGTTCGATAATTGAATCCTAAGTTATTATAATTATCTAAAGGGGAAGGCGTCGCTGAGGCACCGTCTGCTTTATGCGGAGACCAAGCCCATATAATGTAGGTGCACCAATTGCCGGGATACCGTCACCCCGAGCCCCTGTTCAGATACGCGATAGTGTCCGACACCCACATCAGGCCGCCCGACGAGAGCAGCAGCCCGTGGAAGACCAACCTCCTCACCAACGACCGGGCTAGGTGGGTCGCCGAGCAGGTGAACAGCCACCAGCCGGACCTGGTGATCCACCTAGGCGACGTGGTCCACCCGGTGCCCCATCTGCCCACCTACGGCTCCGCGTCGAAGGTAGCCAAAGAGATTATGAGCAGGATCGAGGCGCCCCTCTACTACGTCCCCGGGAACCACGACGTCGGCGACAAGGACAACCCCACGGTCCCGTCATATGTCGTGAACGAGGCATACCAAGAAAAATTCCTCGAGTTCTACGGGCCCCTCTACCAGAGCTTCGACCACCGTGGAATCCATTTCGTCCTCATCAACAGCCCCATACTCGGCTCCGGCCTCCCCCACGAGGCGGAGCAGAGGGACTGGCTCGAAGCCGACCTGAAGGAGCACAGGGGGAGCCGGGTCCACGTGTTCAGCCACTACCCGCCCTACATCCACACGCCCCGCGAGCCCAGCAACTACGACAACATCGACGAACCCGCGAGGACGTGGCTCCTGGGGCTCCTAGAGGAGCACGGAGTCGAGGCGTTCTTCGCCGGCCACGTCCACCACTACGGGTACAGGCGGCACCGTGAAACCAGCATACACGGTATGCTCTCCACCTGCTTCGTCAGGCAGGACTACGCCGAGATGTTCAGGGTGGAGCCGGCCGACGAGTACGGGCGAAACGACGACGCCAAGCTCGGATACTGCACCGTGGAAGTCTACGAGGAGGGACACGCCACAATGATCCACAGGTCCCACGGTTTGACCCTGGGACCAGCCGAGATGCATGAACCGGTGGAGACGCAGCCAGTCTGGGGGCCCTCGGCGCCGCTGGGAGTACACCTGAGGCACCCCCTCGCCGAGACGGTCACGCTGCCCTACAACGGCCCCATAGACGAGTTCGTCAGGAAGAAGACGTGGAACGATTACACCCTGCTGGGGCTCCTGGAGACCGGCTTCGAGGCGCTGAGGCTGCCCCTAGGCGACCTCCTGGACCCGGTGACCCGTGGCCGCCTATATGATATCGCTGAACTCGGTTACAGATACGGGTTCTTCACCGTCGACATGCCGCCCGACGCAGCCAAGGAGACGATGACGGAGCACAGTGAACTCGTGGACTTCCTTGAAGTGATTGCCCCATGGGAGACAGCCTCCGCCAAGGTCCCTCAGGCATCGCTTCTCCGGGAGGAGCTGTCGATCCCCGTCTATGTCGCCAACATAGAGAGCTCCGTGCACAGGGAGAGGGAGGGCCCCAAGTACAGCCACTACGTGAGCCACGGCTTCCGGATAAATGACACAGCCCGCCTCGACGCCGTGCTGCCGGAGAGAGGCGCCGTGGACGGATTCGTGTTCCAGGTAGGCCAGAACGAAGACCCGTGGACATCAATCAAGATGATCGACGAATACGCTAAGCGCAAAGACATAGGGGCTCTGGTGAACGTCAGGCTTGCCCCGGAGAACCCCGCCGAGTACCTATGCGACGAGGATCACGTGGCCAACAGGGCGGCTGAGAGCCTCATAGCTGCGCTGGGCTCCCCCAGGGTCAAGGTTTTCCTTGATACCTTCATGGATCTGGACAGGGGCTACTTCCCCCGGATGGGGCTATACGACAGACTGCTCAACCCCAGGAAAGGTGGCCGCGTAGCTAGACACCTTGCAGGCGCCGTCAACACGCTCGGCGGCCACGACATCGATCTGGGTGCAATCAAAGAGGAGGGAGGCTGGAGGGTATGCGGGTTCCAAACACCGAAACATAGATACGAACTGCTACTGCCGCAGAGGAAACCCGGGAGACAGCGCTTGAGCAACGTTCTGGAGGAACCGTCGGGAGCGTTGATGGACCTAGAGACGGGCGAAAAGACTCTCCTGACCGGTGAACGCACCGAGTTCAAGGGCAGAGATACCCAGTACCTACACACATGTATCTAGGGGAAAATGCGAGGCCGGCCATCCTCCCGGTAAGTTAATGCCGGGCCTTGCGGTATTATCTGAGGTGCCTCTCATGAGACTGGTGAAATCTAAGTTAGCCGGGGAGCCGTACCGGCCTGTTCAAGCCTTGGAGGATGAGACACCGGGGCCTTACCATGGCACCCGGGCGGAGCCCAACAAGTGGATGGTGATGGCCTGCGAGGAGGCGAAGAAGTCGGTGGAGGAGGGAGGGGGACCCTTCGGAGCCGTGCTTCTGCAGGTGGGCGACGAGACGGGCACGGTTATACGGTTTTGGAGGGACCACAACCGCGTAACGGAGTGCAGCGACCCCACGGCCCACGCCGAGGTCATGGTCATCAGGGCGGCGTGCCACGAGCTAGGGACCTGCGACCTGGGCAACATAGCCGGCGAAACGGAGCCGAGCCACTGCGAGCTGTACAGCAGCTGCGAGCCCTGCCCCATGTGCTACGGCGCCGTCGTCTGGGCGAGGATACCCGTACTAGTCTTCAGCGCCACGAGAGCCGACGCCTCTGACCCGGAGGTGGGGTTCAGCGATGAGTTCATCCACAGCGAATTGAAGAAAGACTATCAATACAGAAGCGTCCGCGTCCACCAGGCAACATGCGGCAACGCATTGGCGGCGTTCGAGCTGTGGAAAAGATCCGGGAACCAGAGATACTGACGCCGTGAACACCGACCCCGACGTGATCCTAACCCATAGTATAGTAGATTAATATAGAAGACTGAGCGGCAATCATCATATATTCATCCATTTTAGTTCACCCAGAGAGGCACTCCGGGATTACATGTCAAAGGTTGAACTGAGAGACATACTGGATCTCATAATATCGATGCTGAAGAAGCACGAGAAGAGACTGGATACCTTAACCAAGCAAGTCATATCCATAAGCAAGGCCATGGAGTCTGACCGCAAGCCCATACATGAGAAACTCGACATCACCGGAGAGGACGTCCCCCACGAGATGAAAACCGTCCTCGTCGTCGACGACGACCCCAACATAGTCAAGACCTACAAGATGGTCCTGGAGAGCGTGGGCTACAGAGTCGACACAGCCAGGAACGGCGTGGAGGCGATATTCAAGGCCAAGAAGGTTCACTACGACCTAGTTATCATAGACATGAACCTCCCCGACATGCTGGGGAACCAGCTGGCCGAACAGATCAGGGACGAGAAACCGGACATAAAGATCATAATGATCACGGGGTACAGCAGCTACGTTGAACAGCTCGAAGAGTTCAAAATAGACGAGATGCTCATGAAGCCCATCCCGCCCGAGGACCTCGTCCAGATAGCGAAAAAGGCCTTAGCCACCGAAGAACAGCACTGAGAGCCAGAATAGCGTTTCTTTTCTGTCTGCACCCCAGATGAGCGAACCCCATGACGTGTTTACCACCCAGAATTTTGTCGAGGAAAAGACATATACTGAAACACAAAATAGTTCCCTCATGACAGAAAAAGTAACCATCAGCATCCCGGTGAGCCTCAAGGAGAAGATCGACGAGTTCCTGGAGGAGAGTGAACCCGAGTTCGGGGGCGTGGAGGAGTTCCTACTTTTCCTCTTATCCGAGTTCCTGAGGGACGAGGACGAGCCCGGGGAAGACGAGCTCCTAGAGAAACGGCTGAGAGCCCTAGGCTACATAGAGTAAACGACACCCCGATCCAACCGACACCCCTAGAAAGTGCCTTTGCGGCGTGCTGCGTCAAACAACCGTTTACGGCATGGTTGTGTATAGGTTCTCGGTACTTCGATGACGTTTTGTAGTTAATATAATAAATGGCTAACGCCTAGAGGAAATACGGGGGAGCCATGAATGAGTGAACACTACGTCTGCCCGTTCTGCGGCCAGGTCAGGGAGACCAAGAAGAGGATGGACTTCCATCTACAGTACGGCCACGCCGATCTACACCCCCTCATGAAGAGGGAGACGACGGTGGTCGACCTCGAGAGAAAGCTCGACTGTCTCCGGGAGAAGAAGACCATGCTGGAGAAAGAGATACAGATAATGAAGACCATCATCGAGAAGAAGGCCCACGAGCCTGAAGAGGAGTCTTAACACGTTTCTTTATGCCCCTATAACCTAATTATGCTAGACGTGACTCGCGTATATTCGATAAAGTACAGTGGATACTGGGATTCGTGTTAATAAAATTGTAGAAAAGGGTGGTCAGGATTCTAGGAACTGCTTGTAGACGACGTACGCGATCACAAGTATGACGACGCCCGCTACCGCGTAGAGGGCCCAGTTCAGGCCGGGTTCCTCCTGCGGCGCCTCCACGGTGAAGCTTCCCGAGAGGTCGCCCACGGACACCGTGTGCGTGCCCTCGTCACCGGAGACGCCTGTGAACTCAACGGTCTCGCTTGCTCCTCCCACGAGGGTCACCGTCTCTTCGTCGACCTTGGACTCGTCGACGAGCAGCTCGGCCGTGTAGCTCCCGGACTCCTCTCCCACGTTGGCAACGGTCACCGACACGGTCACCGTATCCCCTGTCTCTATTGACGCGGGGGAGACCACCAGGTTGTATAGCTCGAACTCGGATGCCGTCCACGTGACGGTCCCGTCCTCGCCGGCCGCGAGGGTCAACTCTGTGGAATCCTCGGTGGTGCCCTCTAACTTCAGGTTCACCGTGTATGTCGATATCCCGGTGCCGACGTTCTCCACGTCGACGCTTATGGTCACGACCTCGCCCGGCTCCACCGTCTCGGGGGATATGGAAAGACCGCTGACCTCGAACTCCCCGAGGTCGGGTAAAGCGGCGACTGTCTCCTCGGAGAGGTGCGGGTATAATGCCGTCCTCTCGGCTGTAGTCATGCCGAGGTAGATCGTCTCAAGGAAGTCCTCCGAGAAGTAACTGAACACCTCGGCGAGCTCCTCCAGGCTGCCCGCGTCTACCCACGCGCTGACCACGTCCAGCACCTTGGTGACCTCCATGGCCTCCATGACGGTGGCCACGGTCTCCGGCGTCTCGGGCAGATTAGCTATCTCCACGAATATATCCACGAGGGCGTCTGTGTCGGTGTTGTCAAGCGTCTCAGCTATCTTGTCGAGTATCTCCTGCGCCTTCTCCGGGTCGGTCTCGCCCAGCCTCTTCTTGATAGCTGCCTCCACAGTCTTCGCGGCCTCGTTGAGGTCGTCGTTGGCCATCGCCTCGACCAAGCTCGCGCCTGATTCTGGCTCGATCTCCAGCAGCAACGTGGCCGCTTACTCGTCGTCTACGTCGTTGAGCAACGCACCGAGTTCGTCTGCCAAGCCATTATCTACTCCTGCTTCCAGGATGTCGGTGGCGTCCTCGGTGTCTAGCTTACCCCGTATCTTGACGGCGAAGTCGTCTGAGACCTCTGTTAATAGCTGGGAGGCGTTCTTATTGGACAGAGACAGGATTTCATCCGCTGCGTCAGTCGTGGACATATCCTCCAGCTCCTCGGCTGTCGGTAGAGGCGGCGAGGTCGGCGGCGTGTACCCCCCTCCGCTGGGAACATACAGATAGAATGTTTTTGATACCGCTGTATCAGCATCCTCCCTTGCGGGACGAATATATTGATAATTTTCAATAATTAGTTAAATTTCTTGTATGCGAGGGTTGTGAGAACGACGGGAAGCGCGCTCAAAGAGAACAGGAAGTAGATGTTCTCGTCCGAGTGGATCATTATCTCCTTCTCCATGCCGTTCACCTTTAAAGTGTGGCTTCCAGGCTGAATGTCCCTGACTTCGAAGCTGACCTCCTCCTGGGTTACGCCGCTGACCCCGGCAAGACGGTCGTCCACCCTGAGGTAAGCGTTGTACAGAGGCTCAGGGTGGTCAAACCTCGCGGTTATCTCGATCGATTTCCCTTTTCTCGTCACCTGGACCTCGTCTATCGTGGGGCCTGAAGCTGTTTCATCGACGGCCAACAGGTATATACCTTCCCCGAGGTTCGCGGCATCTAAGTAAGCCCACGCTAGGTTTTCACCGGCGATCACTCCTGACAACTGTATGGGGTGCCATGCTCCCATCCGCCATGTGTGTAGTCTCACCCTAGCGCCGTGGCTCAGCATGCTTTCAGGGACCATGGTCTCGACGTAGACCGGGTACACGAGTTTGGCTTGGTCGCAGATCAGGGCAAACATGTTTTCACCGTGTATGGCTGGGAGATGGCTGCGGAGGAAGATCTCGTCGAACTTGAGCATCGAGACGGTTGTTGGGTCGAGGGTGGTGAGCCACACCGTGGTCTCCTCCTCGTCCATAGCTATCTTCGTCTGTCTGCCTCCCTCGGCATCCAAGTTGGCCCAGCCGCATGGACCCGGGGGAGGCTCGACAGTTATCTCTACGTCCACGCTGTCTTCGAGGCCTTGAGGGTCGGATACGGTTAATGTAGTGGTGTGTGCCCCGACCGTGTGGAACGTGTGTGACGCCACCTCTCCGGCGCTGGTTGAGCCGTCGTCGTGGCTCCACGTGTACGTTAGTTCGCCGGTGTTCGGGTCTGTGGAGCCGCTCGCGTCGAGGAGGACGCTGTAGCCCAGGACGCCGGTGAGGCGCGTCTCGGTGAGTGCCTCGGGTGGATCGTTGAAGAGGCCGGACACGTCCTCGACGTAGTTGGTTATCCTGCCTGAGTCGAAGGTGAACTCCAGGAACATGGCCCCGTCGAGGTAAAGCTGCACGGTGTCGCCGTCTAATCCTCCCTCAGACTCCGGCGTGAAAGGGTCGTCGGCTGGTACCTTGAAGTAGGGGTCGTAGCCGAACCGTCCATCCTTGGTGTATGTGGCTGCCACGAGTCTGCCGTCGATCTTGGCCTCGACTAGAAGATGGTCCATGACCGGCTCGTCGCCAAACGTGAGGACGCCGCTGACTGCGTGGGGGAGGGGTGCCGCGTATACGAGGTTGCTTGACAGGGCGCCTAGCATGGTTACGGCTAACAGAAGCGTCTCAACGAGCTTCGCATAGTGCAACCTAGGATACGCCACCTTATTCCTTTGAACCTCCGGCTCATATGCTGAATAACTATTGTAGGGGGAGGCAGGCTAACTACAAGTCACGAGGCACATGACAGGGTAGGATTCCGTGACCTTGAACCAGTAGACTCCCCCGGGTTCAAGGGTGTCGAACTCGCCTGCGTTTGAGACTGGATCGTATAGCATGTACCCTATGTAGGGGTCGTACGTCCAGACGCTTTCAATGATGGGCCGGGTCTCGACGTCCAGCCCAGTGTCCTGCATAGCTGAAACGGTTTCGAGGCCGAGGGGAGTCAACTTGATGTCTTCTAGACGGGTTTCAGGGCAGTCTAGGGGGATCGTGGCCCTGTTCCAGCCTGGCAGCAGGGCGAGCAGCGTGTCGTCGTGGATGGGTTTTACCTGCACGTAGGCTTCATCCGTGTTGCCTCCCACGTCCTCGGCTGCGACTTTTCCGTAGCTGAACGAGGGGGCCCTGCACATATATAGCCCGGGAAGGGGGGTCTCCTCTAGCCGATAAATGCCTACATCTGTTTCCAAGGAGACTTCTCTGATCTGCTGGTTGTCGACCACGTAAACGGTCACCAGCACGTCTGTCTCGTTGAGTCTCTCCGCCTCGGCGTTCCTTATCTCGGGGCCCTCATAGTCCAGCGCCCACACCTTCACTATGTCCGTCTCCGTGGTGGTGTATGCGTCGCCGTCCACGTCCGTTATCGTGAGCCTGACGGTGTAGGCTCCAGGCTCAATGTATGTGTGTGAGGGGTTCCGGTCGTTGCTTCTGTACCCGTCGCCGAAGTCCCACTCGTAATGGGTTACCTCGTCATAGGACGTGCTGGCGTCCTGGAACTGGACTGTGAGGGGGGCGAAGCCCTCGGAGTTGGTCACCGTGAAGGCGGCCCCGGTGTCTTGGTCTTTGATCTGTATGGTTCTGCTTGTCTTGTCGGTTAACCCGTCGTTGTCCTTCACCGAGAGGGTGACCTTGTAGGTTCCCTGGGTGCCGTACCTGTGTATTGGGTTCATGTTGTTGGACGAGAATCCGTCGCCGAACTCCCAGAGGTAGTAGAGTATGACGCCGTCGCCGTCGGTCGAGCTTCTGCCGCTGAAGTAGAATAGCTCTCCCTCCATACCTGTTTCCTCGCACTCGATGACGGCGATGGGCGGCGTGTCCTCGGACTCCACTGGGCCGGGGTATACTGTGAACGTTACGTCGATTCTGTTCCCCGTGTCTATGTCGGTGAAGCGTACTGTGTACTCGTCTGGGTCGACCTCGGGTACCTTGAACATGGCCGAGCTTGTCTTCAGCTTCAGCCTTCCCGTGCTGGTGACTTTTCCCTCATCGGTTGACACTATCTCTATGTCGTCGAACGTAGCGTTCCATTTCTTCTTGGGTGTGAACCCTTCTCCCATGATCTTGATGGTTTCGCCTGGGAGGCCGTTGTATTTGGATAGCTCCACCTTCAGAGGGGATATCTGCAGGTATGCGTCCGACTCTATGTTGGCGCCGTCTGAGTAAGCCCTCACCGTGAATCTTCTATCGTCGTTGGTGGTTGCGACGAAGGTGGTATCGATTACGCCGTTCTCGTTGGTGGATACCTGGGATATGAGGTAGGAGTGGTAGGGGTAGTCTGTCTCCGTTAGTTCTATGTCGACTTTCTGGTTGATCATGTTCTGGTAGTTTTTCCCTACTAGGTGGACGTGGTATGTGTCCTCGTCTCTCTCGGCGGCGCACTCGATGTAGGCGAGGTCGTTGACTACGAGGACTCTCTGGCTGCTCACCCCGTCGCTTGCGGTGACTTCAACGAGGTACTCCGTGTCCTCGTCGGGAACCTGTGGAACGAATACCTGTATCTGGAAGTCTCCATCATCGTCTACGGACTTGTCGCTGGAGACTATCTGGCACTCGACCCCGCTCCAATCCTCATCGGAGATTGTAATTGACTCTACCTCAGTGTCCGGCGTGAAGTCTTTCCCTTTTAAGGTAACGAGGTCTCCCACGTCTGCGTAGTATTCACTGAGCGTCATCCTGGGGCACAGCCTGACTTCCTGTACGAGCGTGTTGTTCAGGCTGTCCAGGGCGCATAGATAGTATTCGCCGAAGTCCAGGCCGTATATCTCGATCTCCGTGTTCAATGAGCCTTTCGCGCTGGCACTGACCGGTTTAGTCGTTATGAAGGTGATCTCCGACGCGTCCTCGAACTGGTCGTAGCTGCACGTCACCACCGCGTCTTCCGCTGGGGCTGTCTTGAACCTCACATGTACTTCCCCGGTTGCGTAGTCGACTGTCCCGGTTCCTCCGCTGGAGCCGTCGAGTTCGCCGTCGCCTTGGTCCGTAAACGCTTCGACTCCGTCGGTGACTGTGAGGGTCCCGGGCTTGATTGAAGCCTTTTGCAGGGTGTTCGTGTGGCCCTTCGTGTCGCCGTCCCCGGTGCTGAAGTACTCGTCTGTCACCGTCTCCGCCGGCCAGGCGTCGATCCCTGCTCCTCCATTCTTTTCTTTGATCATCAAGACGACGCTGGCATAGGACCCGAAGCCGTCTCCCTCCAGATCGTAACGTTGATCTCTGTAGACGTAACCTAGCAGGTTCAGCTGAGGCACTATCGTGAATATGGTGGTGACTTTTAGGGATGAGTCCGCTTCTTTCACGATGAGGTTGTGTGCCCCCCCAGGGATCTCTGGGACCCTGAAGGTCATGTTGTAGTAGCCGCTGGACTCGCTTGTGGTAGCGTTGAGGGCGCCTTCGGCCCCGTCCCAGATCTTAATGGTGTCTAGGTAGAGTATCGCCGTCAGGCCTCCCCCTAACCCGTATCCCTCTACGAGCACCGTCTCTGAGACGTTGGCTTTGATCGGGGTGACGATGGGCGTGCTGAGGGGCGCCGAAGCGAAGGCGTTGAACGAGAAGGCTGAGAGGACGAGCAGTATCAAGTGGATTCTACCTAGGACTCTCTTCCTCTGGGCTGTTTTCTCGCATTGACCGGCCAAACGTTGTCCGGTTGAACCCATCGGAGCCGGTTTTATAGTGTTAATGGAGTCGTGATACCGAATTGAGGGGGGATTCGAGCATATTCAGCCTGTCTTTTTCCTAAAAGATTAATACTCGTATGGATAAATTCAGGGTTACCCAACCAGTGAACAACGTAAGGTGTACGAGATGGAACAGGGAAACGTGGTATACATAGGCAGGAAACCTGTAATGGCCTACTGCCTTGCCGTGATGACGGCCCTCAAGGCGGAGGACAGCGAGGTGACTCTAATGGCGCGGGGGCGGGCCATCAGCAAGGCGGTGGACGTGGCTGAGGTTGTGAGGAACCAGTTCGTTGCGGACCTATCGGTGAAGGATATCAGCATAGGGACGGAGCGGCTGGAGAACGAGGACGGTAGCCCCAGGAACATAAGCAACATATCCATACAGCTCGCCAAAGACTAGCATACATTCCTTTTTTCTCTTTACTTTTTATGAACAAGACTTAGTTATGATTTACGTTTTTTAGGGCAATAATCGAGAAACGAAACGAGTTACGTGATTAGAGAGATGCAGTTTCTTTCCACATTCTGAGACCCGTTTTTAATGTGGACCACTGATATGGAACTATCATACCAAATCGTTTTTCATAGGCTTACAAGTTGAGTCTATGTATCTGGAACTTTATGATAACTACAAGTTCATTTAGCTGAGTAACATCTATTGATTCTAAATATAAAGAAAAAATTAGGGTAAGGCAGTAGAGTCGTATACCGGTCCACTGTCGATTGCGGTGTCTTTCTTGTCGTGGGGCACGCCCACCGTTACTTCTCCTTCACAGGTGCCGCCGTATTCGTCGGTTGCCTTGAAGTAGATGTGGTACACGCGTCCGTCCTCGATCCCGGATCTCTCGGCTCTGACTTCCACATCGCCGCCAGAATAGCTGGCGTCGGGGGCCATGTCTCCGTCTCCCAGTCCCTCGGTCGGTTCATCCTGAGAAACACTAGTCACGGTTATGGTGACTTCGTCTCCGTCGGCGTCTTCTACACCCATGATTTGTATTGCTACCATCTTGTGGTTGGGCGGCCATAGTAGGTCGATATCAAGGTACGCATCTTCGCAGCAAGGCGGTGTGTTAACCAAGACCTTTATTGTCTCGGTGCCTATCTCGGCTCCCGCGTCGGGCCATGTGTTGGCGTAGAACGTTACGGTGCACTCGTATTCGCCGGATGCGGCGTCCCCCGATGCAGTGATGGTCTCTGTGAAGATCAACAC
>Ga0315549_1003144_pt1 | contig 14990 bp, 22 predicted proteins | sample SalMarSW160200MG_FD_203101 | JGI IMG/M metagenome (GOLD analysis project Ga0315549, IMG submission 203101) | Salt marsh sediment microbial communities from the Plum Island Ecosystem LTER, Massachusetts, United States - Salt Marsh Sediment SW1601-200 ... | reverse complement strand
ATGCTTAAAATAAGAGATTATCTTCTTTATAAAAAAGATAAATCAGTCGCATTTTTAGGATGTGGAAAGTCTATGAGAAATGTCTATTTTTTACATGATTGTTATGGAATAAACGCAAACATGGATACAAATAGTATTACTATTCATGGTAAAAGTGAAAAATTAATAGATGAAGAATTTTCACGATTAGAAGAATTAAGTAAAGATATTCCAACTATGTATGATAAAATTTTAATAAAAAATAATTAAAATTCACAAATATCATATTCAATAATTCTTCCAACACAATACAGAATGTTCGTGTAAGCAGGCGTGGTTTTTGTGCAGAAGGTTTTTCGAGAGAAAGGCTGGAACGAAAACCAATGAGAATCCTGGTAATAGTAGGATGAGATTTTCCTGAGAATGGAAAATGTCGAAAGAGCAAGGTTTCCTCGGCAATGTACGTCAACCGAGGGTTAGTCAGTACCTAAGTTGTATCTTAACTGAGTACGACGATGGAGGGCAGGTTAATATTCCTGCACAATTGAATTTTACATAGTATAATTCGCTTCCGGATAAGCAGGCATTTGAGAGAATGCTTTGGCAAAGAAATCTGTCGAGGGTAATCCACAGACACAGAAGAATTTGCTGAACAAAATTGCTGACTCCAGGAGCCAGTGAAAAGATTACACTCTTAATTTAATTACTGTACCCATAACCGACACTGGTGCTCAGGCTTAGTAGGCCAAGACATGTAAGGTAAAACCAATTAAGGGAATTCGGCAATTTAGTCCTGTAGCTTTGGCTCAAGGGATGTCTATCTTTGTTTTTTCAGAAATGTGAATGCATTGGTAGATCTCAGTAACAAGGATGGCCCGACTGTTTACCAAAAACGTAGCCAAGTGCTAATCTGAAAAGACTTGTATACTTGGTGAGACCTGCCCAGTGGTGGTGTCTAAAACTCCTTTTCAAGGGAGCTAAGGTCCATCAAACGGCGGGGGTAACTATGACCCTCGACTTAGGGGGTCGCGAAATCTGGCTGTATGCTGGAAACTCCTGCTAAGTCTTTGATACTCGATGTTTATCGTCAGTAAAAATTCAAAGAATAGGGACAATCAGCAGGAAAGACTAGGATTAGAAAAGCTTAAATAAGTAAAACTATTGAGAAAATTTATGGAAACCTATAATGAATTGGACAAATTTAATCCCCTTTCCAGAGAATATTTGCCACATAAGAAAGTTTTTCTTCCTATTTATAAATTTTTAAGAAGAAAGATGAAAATTAATCCTTATGTAAGTAATATGATGACCTGGACTTCAAGTGCAATTCTTCATGGTGCTCCATTCTTACTTTTAAATAAAACAATAGCAGGTATATGTGTTGGTTCTTATTTTTTAAGTTTAGGAGCATTAGATACTTCTCTTAAATTTAAATTAAAGAGTAAGAAAAAAACAGATAGATTAGAATTAATTCTAGAATCCTCAGAGACTACACGCCAGACACATTAATTGTGATGATATAGTCCGATCTGTATGGAAACATGCAGAGGTTTGCCCGCGCAAACCCGCCTTAATTTATTAAGGTTACAAAGTAACAGATTGCTTAAGGTAGCGTAATACCTTGTCGTCTGAATGGCGACTTGCATGAATGGTTTAACGAGGTTGTCACTGTCCCTAGTTGGAGCCTTCTGAAAATATCTTCCGGTGAAAAGACCGGAGACGCCTAGTGGGAAGCGAAGACCTTGTGGAACTTTACTGCAACTTGTTGTTGTGATTTTATGAGAAATGCATAGCATAAGTAGGAGCGTCGAGTCTGTCATTTCGGTGGCAGAGGAGCGACCGTGTAATACTACTCACTTTTTATAGAATTGCTTACTCTTTATGAGAACAGCAGCAGGCGGGCAGTTTGACTGGGGTGGTGCCCAGCCGAAAAGATATCGGTTGGACCCAAAGACAAGCTCATCCAGCTTGGAAATCTGGAGTTGAGTGCGAGGGCAAAAGCTTGTCTGACTGGATTTTGAAAAGCAAGAAATCCAGGGAGGAAACTCGGGCCTAGAGAACCCACGTGCTTTTTTAATAGAAGCCGTGTCTGATAGAAAAGTTACCCCAAGGATAACAGGCTTGTCGCCCCCGATAGTCCATATTGACGGGGCGGTTTGGTACATCGCTGTCGGCTCTTCCTATCCTGACCGTGCAGAAGCGGTCAAGGGTGCCGGAGTTCACGCATTAAAAGGGATCGTTAGCTGGGTTAAGAACGTCGCGAGACAGTTTGTATGATATCTACTAGGTGTGCTGTTGTCTGAGTGGAACGAGTTTCTAGTACGAGAGGAACGAGACTCGGATGCCTCTGGTGAGCAGTTGTCATATGGCAGGCTGCATAGCTACGCATTGTATGGATAAGAGCTGAATGCATCTAAGCTCGAAGCCATCCGCAAAACGAGACAACTAAGGCCGTCGAAGAAGACGACGTTGATAGAGTTCTTGTGTAAGATTCGAGGGTTTCGGTCCGAGAATTTCAGCATAGAACTACTAAAAGCTTTAAATTTGTCATGATTGTGCGGGAAAATTCTAGTGCTTATGATTTGTGAAGAGAAAATTATTTAGTTGATGATATTTATCTAAATCTATTTAGATATTCTAAAAGGTCTAATTCTTGTCTGATTATAGAAAAGAAGATATCATTATCCTCCATCTTTATATTGTAAATATCCTTTATTTTTATATCTGGAAATAATTCATCTATTTTGGGACCATCCTTAAATGTATAAAAAATATCTTTTTTTATTGATATAACTTAAAAGGCCATCTTTTCCAATAAAACAAATCATTCTCTCTTTAACTGATGATGAAATATTTTTATCATTAATCACACCAATTAATGAATTGAGAATACCCATATTTAATTTTATTCTTCCAATAAGAGATTCGATTATTTTTCTTTTCCTTCTTTTCTCAAAATTTTCTATTTCTCCTCCTGCTTTTTTAGATTTTAATTCAGCCAATCTTCTTTCTTCTTCTTTATTAATTCTTTTTATTTGGGTCTCTATTAATTCAATTTCTTTTTTAGGATAATTTCCCATTAAAGAGGTAGGTTAAATTAATTTTTAATAATTATTACACTACAATACATCTTCCACAAACCTTTAAAAACTCCCCCAACCAACATATTCTAGACATTAGAATGAGTAGATTCAGTGAGTCAATGTTTGATTTCGCGGTTCGGCTAATTCTAAGTTAGAGTAATGTAAGGAGGAAAAACAAACATGAAAGTTTACGTTGGAAATCTGCCATTCAAAACTGACAGGGAAACATTGGAAAAACTCTTTTCAGCTTATGGTGAAATAGAGGAAGCAACAATTATCTCAGACAAGTTTTCAGGCAGGTCAAAAGGATTTGGTTTTGTAACTTTTAAGAACGACGCAGACGCGCAGAAAGCTATCTCTGAATTGAACGGAAAAAAAGTTGAAGACAGAGAACTTAAAGTCAGCGAGGCAAAGCCAATGGAAGACAGGCCAAGACCACCAAGAAGGGATTTTGGCGGTAACAGAAGAAGGTTCTAGGTAGAAAATTAAGAATCTTCAAAATTTTATTTTTTATTTAATTTTTCTTCAATAATCTGGGAGACAGGTTTTCCTGTTTTCTCCCGAAGTTTTTTTAAATTATTTATAGTTTCCACTGAGAGAGTTATGTCTATTCTCTTTCTCTGAAACGGAAGCTCGTGGGTTTTGTCGTAAGCCTCCAGCATCTCAAAAGCTTCTTTATTCTCCTTTAGTATTCTCTTAATTGTTTTATTATCCAATTGCATTTTTAATTCTCCGTTCTATCTGTCTTATATTGGTTAGATTTTTCCGTGCTATTGAAATTGCCTGATAAATCAGCAAATCCCTGTCTATGCATTTGTTGCTTTCTTTTGAAAAAGCATATGCAAAAAAAACTGCGGTTCTTTTGTTTCCGTCTGAAAATGGATGGTCAACTAAAACAGCTCTCCAAAGATAAGCCAGTTGTTTATAAAATCCTAATCTCGGATTATTTACCTTCTCAAGTGCAAAATCTATACTTGAACTGCTCCTAATATTCCCCCCAAATCCTTTATTTATTCTAAGCAAATCATCCTTACCAATATTCATACACATAAATAATGGTTAGTTATTTATAAATCTTTCTGTTAAAAAACTGGTCTAAAATCAGGACTTTTTAAACAAAGCCACAAATCAGACAAACTTTAAAAACCCTGCTTTCCCTTTATTTTTGCAAGTTGGGTAGTTAACTTCGGAGTTCAGCTTTTAACTAAGCGAATGTCGAGAATATAACGATATTGAATTCTGAGTGAAGGTCCGGACACCAATTAAAAGTTGTCGGGGAAATCCTGATTGTCGTGAGGCAAAGCTCTGATATAGAGACGAGCGTATTAAGTTACGGTGGAACGAGCATCTCAACTGGTGCAAGGCCGAGGTTATTGGAAAGCGCAAATTTGCTTAGGCATAACGACTTTTCAATGGCCGAGTAGAGCCGCATAGTGGAATGTTAACACGAACTGTTCGATTACGAAGTTCGACAGAATCTGGCCTATTCCCAACTTGCTTTTTTATTACAATAAAATTTAAATATAGAAAAGAGTGGGGGAAGTATGGAAAAGGAAAAATTAGGAAGAATCCTGAAAAAGAGTTTGATAGGTACTTTAATAGTTGGGAGTTTAGGAACTCTTGCTATTACAAGTTTAGTAAATTTGGATAATTATTTAACAACAAAAACTAATTTTAATAAGATAGTAAATACTGAGAAAAAAAATAGAATTTGCACAGAATATTAAAGAAAATTATCAGCATCAGGACAGGACTTATAGAATATTTCACTTTAAAGAGTATAATTTTATAAAGAGAAAATTAAAGTAAGCTATTACCATATCACAAACCATGTTCAATAATTCTTCTTACCAACATATTTAAAAGTAAATTAGACATTTAATTTATTGGGCATATAAAACCTGAAAAAGACAACGAATGGGAACGTAGCTCAGCGGGAGAGCACATGACTGAAGCTCATGGTGTCCGGGGTTCGACTCCCCGCGTTCCCATCTTCCTTTAAGATTGTATTAAAAACATTTATAAAATAAAGATTGCTAATCCTATTATGGCAAAAAAGACGGTGAAAAATAAAAATTCAGCAAATACATTAAATATAATTGCAATTATTCTTGGAGCACTTTCACTGCCGCTTGCTTTTATGCTGCCCCCTCTTGTCGGAATAACAGGTATTTTAGGAATTATCTTTGCATATGTAAAAAAAGGAGAAAATTTCAGGAAATCAAACACCTGGGCTTTTGTTTTAAATCTCACCAGTCTGTTTATTGCTATAATTATGCTAACATTATGGGTGGTGGGAATTATTTTGTTTAGTTCTTTGGCAGGCACATCATAAAATGAAAAACAAAAGAGCAGCAATGGAGATGAGTATCGGAACAATTGTAACAATAGTTCTTCTTATGAGTGTTTTGGTTTTGGGGTTTGTTTTAGTTCAAAAAATTTTTGGGACAGCTAGAGGAGCAGTAGATATGACTGAACAACAATTATATGAACAAATAAATAAATTATACTCTTCTGATGAAGACCAAAGAGTAATGGCCTTCCCTCAAACAAGAACATTAACAATCAAGAAGGGAAAAAGTGATGCTTTTGGATGGGGGATATATAATAATCATTTAGTGGAAGAATCTTTTTCTTCCCAAGTGTCTGTAGCTGAAATAGGAACAGGGTGTACAATGACTGAAACCCAAGCAGAAAATTTAATAAGCCTGGGAAAATCTCAAAGCAATATTCGTGTTGCTTCTGCCAGTCGCCTAACACATCCAAAAAAGATTATATTTAATATACCTGATACCGCAAGTGTTTGTCAGATAACTTATATCCTGGATGTAACAGATAAAGAAGGTGCTATTTATGATAGTGTTGACTTTTATCTTACAATTAAATAATCCTTAGATTTTTAAATTACTCTTTCTTAATCTGGTTATGCTGAGATTATACAATACTCTGACAAGAAAAAAAGAGGAATTCAAGCCTATAAAAAAAGGGGAAGTTGGTATGTATGTCTGCGGACCGACTGTTTATTGGTATCAGCACATTGGAAATCTGAAAGCATATATTTTTGCAGATATCTTAAGAAGAACTTTGGAATATAATGATTACAAAGTAAAACAGGTTATTAATGTAACTGATGTCGGGCATTTAACTTCAGATTCAGATAAAGGGGAGGATAAAATGGAAAAAGCAGCTGCAAAAGAAGGAAAGAGTGCGCAGGAGATTGCAAAATTCTATTTCAGTTCATTTTTGGCTGATTTTAAAAAACTAAATATTCAGGAACCTTCAGTTTGGTGCAAAGCAACAGAGCATATCAAAGAACAAATTGCATTGATAAAAAAGCTTGAAGAAAAGGGCTTCACATACAAAACTTCTGATGGAATTTATTTTGATACTTCAAAATTTAAAGATTATGGAAAACTTGCAAGATTAAATATTGGCGGTTTAAAAGCAGGGCAAAGAACTGAGATGCGGGAGAAAAAAAACAAAACAGATTTTGCCCTTTGGAAATTTTCCGGAAAGCCAGGAGTTCGACAACAGGAATGGAACTCTCCCTGGGGGGTTGGTTTTCCGGGATGGCACATAGAATGTTCTGCAATGTCCATGAAATATTTAGGAAAAAGCTTTGACATACACACAGGGGGCGTGGACCATATCCCGATTCATCATACAAATGAAATAGCCCAGAGTGAATCTGCAACAGGAAAAAAATTTGTTAATTACTGGTTGCACGAAAATTTTTTAACATTCAGGGGAGAAAAAGTTTCGAAGTCTAAAGGAGGATTATTTCTAATCTCTGAACTGGAAGAAAAAGGATTTGAGCCTCTTGCATACAGATATTTTATTTTGACTGGAAGCTACAGGAAACCAATGGATTTCTCCCTGGAAATTCTAAAAAACTCGCAAATTTCATACAGGCGACTAAAGAATATAATCTCTGAATTTAAAGACGATAAAAAAATAAATAAAGAATATCTGCAGGAATTTGAGAAAGAAATGGATGATGATTTGAATACTCCGAAGGCTTTGCAGGTTTTGTGGAAGTTCGTCAGGGATAAAAATGCCGACGGAAAATTAGGGGCAATAAAAAAAATGGATGAAGTTTTTGGTTTGGATTTGCTGAAGAAAGAAAAAATAAAAATTCCTAATGAAATTAATAAATTATTAACAGAAAGAAATTCTGCAAGAGAGGAAAAAGACTGGAAAAAAGCAGATGAACTCAGGGCAAAGATTAAAAAATTAGGATATGTTATTGAGGATACTGAAAAAGGAAGTGTTGTAAATAAAAAATAAGATGGTGAAAGAAGAATTAAAATTCATACAGCTAAATTACAAGCCAAGAAATGATTTAATCTGCCTGTTTAAAATCAATCCTGTAAGAGGAATCAGCATAAAAAAAGCAGCAGGCACTGTTGCGCTGGAAAGCAGCGTCGGGACATGGACAAATGTTCCGGAAAAAGATTATGTCAGAAAACTGCGGGCAAAAGTTTTCTCCATCAAAGGCAATCTGATAAAGATTGCTTACCCACAGGAATTATTTGAATCTGATAATGTTCCAAACATTTTATCCAGCATAGCAGGAAATATTTTTGGAATGAAATCTTTGGATGCCATCAGACTGCAGGATGTTAATTTTCCCCAGAAAATTCTGAAAAGTTTCTCAGGTCCAAAATACGGAATTAACGGAATCAGAGAAATGATGAAAATAAAATCCCGTCCTCTTATAGGAACAATAATAAAACCAAAATTAGGATTGAACACACAGCATCATGCACAATCTGCTTATCAGTCCTGGATTGGCGGGTGTGATATTGTAAAGGACGACGAAAACCTTGCATCACAGGAATTTAATCTTTTTGAAAAAAGACTTGCAAAAACCCTGGAGATGGCTGACAAAGCAGAAGAAGTTACAGGAGAAAAAAAAGGCTATCTGGTTAATGTTACTGCAGAAACAAAAGAAATGCTTAAGCGGGCGCAACTTGCCGAAAAAATGGGGAGTAGATATATTATGGTTGATATTCTTACTGCAGGCTGGGCTGCATTGCAAACAGTGAGAGAATCAAATTTTAAAATGGCAATTCATGCACATCGTGCAATGCATGCTGCTTTTGACAGAAATCCTGAGCAGGGAATCAGCATGATGGTTTTGGCTGATTTTGCAAGATTAATCGGAGTTGACCAGCTTCATATTGGAACAGGCATTGGAAAATTAGCAGGAAAAATAAAAGAAATTGAAGAACTAACAGGAGAAACTGAATTAAAAGATGTTAATGCTACAAAGATGAGACTCTCACAGAGATGGGGAAAGATAAAACCTGTTTTGGCTGTATCTTCGGGGGGACTGCATCCTGCACATGTCCCTTTTTTAGTTAAGCATCTTGGCAAAGATTTGGTTATTCAGGCAGGAGGAGGAATTCACGGGCATCCTTCTGGAACAGTTGCCGGAGCAAAAGCAATGCGACAGGCAGTTGATGCTGTTATGAAAAAAATTTCTCTGGAAAAATATGCAAAGAGTCACGATGAATTAAAAGAAGCCCTAGAATTCTGGAAATGAGAGAAAAAATAAGACTGGCAAAAGAAAGAGCAAAAGAAAGAGCAAAAAAATTTAACAGAGAATTAAAAAAAACAATGAACACTGCAATTGTGGCTGCTTTTGGATTTCTTATAGCTCTTGCATGGAGGGATTTAATCCAAAAAGGCGTGGAAGAGATTTCAAGCAAAAGCCCATTAAATAATCAGTTAATCAGCACCCTAATAATTACTGTTGTTTGTGTTTTTGGAATTTTGCTTGTGACTAAAATCTTTTCAGAAAAAGAAGATAATAAACAGAAAAGTGAAGATAAAGGCCGGGAAGACTTGGAAGAATGAACTAAAAAATCAGTCTTTATTAAATAGTGTTATAAAAATCTTTGTCAAATAAAGTTATAATATAGTCCCTTAAACTTTTTAAATCACCCAAAAAAGTTCTGGGAAAAGAATATTCAATATCGTTTATATCTTTGTTATATTTATAACTATAATAAAAATTTGATTTTCCTGTAAAATAATTAACTATCTCTTCTAAAATATTTGGTTTCTTTTGCTTTTGAAGGGGATTTTGTTTTAGAGAGGATTCTCCAAAGTTCAGGAATAACTCAAAATTCCTTGTTGCAAGCAGGGTATCATAACTAAACATAACTATTAATGATTTTTTTAATTTATAAAAATTGTTGTGATAAGACTTAAAAATATATTATAACTTATTATTTAATGAAAAAGAGTAAAGACAAATATCGCCGAGGAATTTTTATTGTAACATACTCAAGAACCAAAGAAGGAATTAAATATTTAATACTCAAGAGAAAACTTCACTGGAAAGGGGGGGAATTTCCAAAAGGCGGATTGAAGAAAGGAGAAAAGGTTCTTAATGCTCTGAAAAGAGAACTAAAAGAAGAAACAGGATTTGCTCCTCTTAGGATAAAAAAGTTCAGTTATTCAGGAAAATATGATTATTATAAAATATATTCTGACAGGCCTGGAATAAAAGGGCAGTCTTTCTCCCTCTTTGCTGCAGAAATAGCTCCAGGAAAAATTGAAATGGATAAAATAGAACATTCCGATTATCAATGGACAACTTTCAAAAAAGCATTGAAAAAATTAACCTGGCCCAATCAGAGAAAATGTCTTAAGATTGTGAATGATTGGCTGAAGAAGGATTAAATTCAGTGTGATGATAAAATAATTTTGCAAGGATATTTTTTTTCACTTGTGTATCATTTATCTGCTGAGTTATCGGACTTGTTATTTCAATAGTATAATCGTCATTTTCCACTGCTTGTTTTGGATCAGAATACTTTTCCCAAAAATTAACCTGGCATTGAGGACATGTAAAATCATTTCCAATTCTAAAGCATAATTTTTGGAGAGAAGATTTATCATACTTATTGCTGGCTAAAACCTCATCAAAACTTTTCCATGCCATCAAAAATTATTACCAACAGGTTTTTTAAACATTATTGCATTGAAAAATATATGAAACCGAGAGAATTTAGATTAAAATCAGGAAAGAATATTTTGCTTGGAAGAAATTCTGAAAATAACGAGGAACTTGTTAAATTGTATAAAGGGAAAAATAATATAATTCTGCATACAGCAGAACCCGGAAGTCCTTTTTGTGTTATCAGGGAACATCCTGCAACCTCTGCAGAAATAAAAAAAGCAGCAGTTTATTGTGCAAGATACAGCCAGGACTGGAGGGACAATAAAAAAGATGTTCTGGTGCATGTTTTCAAAGGAAAAGATGTTTACAAAACCAGAATGATGAAACCAGGAACCTTTGGAGTGAAAAAATTCAAGGTTATTAAAGTTAAAAAAGTGGACATTGAAAAATGGGCGGAGAAGAAGAATTAAGCCAGATGGAAGAGATGATAGAAGAAATATTTGCATTAGAAAATAAAGATTCCATAGATAGAAATTATCTGGGAAAACTTCTTGATGATTATAAAAAATTAGGGGGAAATGCAGCAAAGTATCAGGAAAGATATGCTAAAGAATTAAATTAAAATGCCAACCTTTCTTATCTGTTAAAAATTCTGTCAAAAAATTCAGATAAAAGTCCTCTTCCTTTTATCTCCCTGACTGTTTCACCTGTCACTGCTGGAGCTTCACCTCCGCCTTCTTCTCCGCCACTGCTACTTTCTCCCCCATCTGAACTAGAATCACCATCATCCTGTCCTACAATTCCTTCTGGTCCTGGAGCCACATCATTATCCATAACATTTGGAGCAGGCGACACATCTTCATTGTCTTTTGTTTTTGGAACTTCATCCACTGTCATACTGGTTTCAATTGTATTAATAGCATCTTCTATAACTTCAACTTCCTCTTTTATTTCATTAGCTAAATCTAAATCAGGTTCATATTCTTCTATTTCTCTTTCTGCTTCACCTGCAATCTTATTAATTTCATCATTCGAAATATAATCTTCATTTCCTTCATCATCTACTATCATCTTATCACCTTTTTTTATTCTTTCTTCATTAATTTTTGACATAACTATTTCACACGAGGATTCGTCTTCTATATCCATTTCCATGCATTCTTTTGGCATTTTCTTAATTTCCGTTTCTGGCATTAGGGATTCTCCTTGTTCTTCTTCTCCTTCTTTTGGCATTTGTTCTACTTGCTCCTGCTTTCCCATTCTTTTCATTATTCCAGCAACATCTATTTTCTCCATGCCGTGTTCATCCATAAATATCTTACACTCCAAGACCGACATAGCATAACATTCTGGAGGCAATCCCATCATTCCCATTCCTGAATTTCTTTTTTGTTTTTCAATGAATCTTCCACATTCATCTGGATTTTTAATTCCTGCTTCTCTGCATGAACCAGGAATATTTTCATTTACAAGTTTATTTCCCAATATTTCCTGACATTCTTGAGGAGAGACTGGAATTCCATCTTTAATACATTCAGAAGGAATATTTGAAATATCTGATGGAGGAGGAAGAGTTATTCCCATTCCTGCTAATGCTTCATCACACTCCATTCCTCTTATAAAATTTGGACCACTTACACAAACATCTGGAATTTCATCAAAGATAATCCCTTTTTTGTTAAGATAATCAACTTCGCTTCCAGGAGCCCCGCCAACTATTATGTTTTTTGACATTAATTTTGCACATTTTTCTGGATTTAATGCCTCAGCATCCTGACATTCTTGCGGCATACCTTTTTTTATCATAATTGCTCCGCATTCTTCCGGTGTTAAGGCACCGGCTTGTTTGCATTCTCCAGGTAACATAACCCTCTCGCAGTCTTCTGGCGTTAAGGCACCTGCATCAACACATTCCTGTGGCATGTGATTTCCCATAAGATAATCCTCGCATTCCTGAAAAGTCATTCCCACACATGCCTGGGGAATTATTTGGTCACTTCTCCATCCACTTGTTTCAGAAGGTGTAATTTGCATTCCAGGCATCATCCCTTTTTCTTCCATAAGTTTATTACATTCTTCTTTAGAAAGTCCTTCACATTCTGGAGGCGGCTGCATTTCTGGTTGTTCCATTAGGCCTTTTTCCTCCATAATTTTTTTACATTCCTCTTCTGGAATAGATTTTCCGTCCTTTATGCATTCTTCTGGAATCATACCAGATCTAACCATTTTTTGATTGCATGCCTCATCCCCTATATATTCTCCATTTTCCGTGCATTCTGTTGGAGGAGGTCCGTGAATTGAAAACATAATTTTATCACATTCTTCTTTTGTAGTAGCACCTGCTTCTATGCATTCTCTTGGAGCATATTTTTCCATCATAACTGCTTCGCACTCTTCTCTTGATGTAATTCCTGCTTGCACGCATTCCGGAGGAGCATTTTCCCCCATCATTTCTTTTTCTTTTTTACTGATTACATTATTTATTTCTTGTTGGAATAAAGGACGCAGGAATTTTGGAAGATTGCTTGGTATTTCTATATCCAATTTATCTAGTTCTCTGCATGCAGATTCATCATTTTGAAATTCGCATCTTATTGCAAGTGCTTTTCCTTTTTCACATTTTGTTTTTTCTGAGGCAATTGGAATCTCAGAACAATCACACTCACGAGGGTCACTCATACATGTTGTAAAAATTTCTAACATTTTTTTGGCAGATTCTTCCTCGTAGGCTCCTATTTTATTGTCAATTTCATTTCCAAGCCAGACAGGAGCATTATCAGGATTACATTTCTCATCATCTAACATAAGTTCATAATCCTGTTTTGCAAGTTCCTCGCAATATTCAAAAAGTTTTTCTGAATGTTCTGCAGAAAGTTTTGTTTTTTCTTCTTCATTAATATATTCATCTAAATAATCTGAAAACCCCGGATTAATTTCTCTGCTTTCTGTAACTTTTTTTATCATTCCTTCTGCATTTGCCTTGACTTCACCAGCAATTTCAGGAGAAGCCTGTTCCTGCACTATCTCTAATTTTTCTTTTGCTCTTTCAAGATTTTTTATTGCTTTTTCTGTATTTCCCTCCTGGATATTATTTATGGCAGCATCAATCTCATTTTCTCTGGCATCCATTGCTCTTTCTGCTTTTTTATCCCCACTGGACAGAGATATTCCAACATCATCAACTGCCCTCCCTACAAAAGAATAAGCTGATACTAATGTAGAAAATAACAAAATAGAAATCAACAATATGATTATTATCCCCTCTTTTTTCATATAAAGATTAGGTTTTTATATCTTAAAAATCTTACCCTTCCATGACATTAGGAAATTTGCAACTGGGAAAAAACAAACTAACAGATAATTTTATTGAAACTCTGAAAAATCATTTCAAGAAGCACGAGCATGTTAAAATCTCTGTCCTGAAAACCTGCTGCAGAGATAAGGAAGAACTGAGAAAAATCTGCAAAGAACTCCTGGACAAACTCGGAAATAATTATACTGCAAAGACAATAGGATATACAATTGCCGTGAAGAAATGGAGAAAACCTGTTAGATAAAAAAGATTAATTCTGAGTCATCTCAACAAAATAAATCTGACCATTAAATACAAAATTTTGTCTTACTCTCTTTACATTGCCTGAAATATTCTCTACTTGTTTCTCAAGTTGACGTATAGTTTCTGCTCTAATTTTTTTAAATCTAGCTAATTCTTTTTTTGCATTTTTAGATTCTTCTTTAGTTCCATGATATCTAAAATAAGCATTATTTATGAAAGGATCTCTCCCTCTTTTCCCATCAGTTATAAGACAATGATATAATAAGCTTGATATAAATTTGGCATTTTCTGGATTTTTCAAATCAAGAAGTTCAGTCTGATAAATCATAGAAGAGTATATTCAATAAACTTTATAATCTTTTCTCAACCAAATGATTTATAAATCATCTTTAACCCTAATTTTCAGGTAACTAACTCATTGAGTTAATCTATTGTCGCGAGACAAGCCTGTATAAAAATGAATAGTGTATATGAATTGGATGCTCAGGAGTATAATAAAAGATTAGCTGACGCTTTGAAAAAAATCCCAGAGTTCAAGGAACCTGGATGGATTAAATTTGTAAAATCAGGAACAGCAAAAGAAAGGCCCATAGAGGATTCTGATTTTTGGTATCACAGGGCTGCAAGTATTTTAAGGCAGATTTATAAAAAGAAAATCGTCGGGGTAAACAGATTAAGAACAAAGTACGGAAGCAAAAAAAACAGGGGATTTAAGCCAGAGGAATTCCGAAGAGCAGGGGGGAAAATAATCCGGACTATTCTTCAGCAGACAGACAAGGCAGGATTTACAGAGATAGCAAAAGACATAAAAGGTTTGCGAAGAAAAAAACCAGGAAGAATTTTAACAGAAAAAGGAAAATCATTTTTAGAAAATATGGGGGAGAAAAAATGACAGAGAATATTGATAAGGTTATAAGTTACAGAGATGCTTATGGGAAACCAACAACAAATTTTTATTATCAAGGGCGAGAAATAGAAATCAGTAAAATAACTTTAGATAAAAAAATTGCTGGAATTAATAAGGGATAATTCAAATATGCTCAGAAATAATTCAAAAATAATGAGAATAACTTCAAGAATATAAAATGGGAATAAAAAATCCGAATAAAAAAGCAAAATTAATGAGAAAAGGAAGACAGACAAAATGGGCTCCTGTCTGGGCTGTGCTTAAAAAATACGGCAAAGGAAAAAGAGTTCATCCTTCAACCATGACAAAATACAGGCGTTCGTGGAGAAGAACCAAACTTCACATCAAACCAAGAAAACAAAGAAAATCACACTTCGGATAAAATGGTAAAAAGAAACGATAAATATCAGGAACATAAAATATTATTCAGCAGCAGGAATAAAGAGAGATATAAGGAATTTTTGATAGAAGGAAAATTTAATGTTACAGGGCTTGAGATTCTAAGAATGCAGGGAGCAGTGGACAGGATTTTCCCTCCTTCAGACGAAGAGA
>Ga0315549_1003142_pt1 | contig 14993 bp, 13 predicted proteins | sample SalMarSW160200MG_FD_203101 | JGI IMG/M metagenome (GOLD analysis project Ga0315549, IMG submission 203101) | Salt marsh sediment microbial communities from the Plum Island Ecosystem LTER, Massachusetts, United States - Salt Marsh Sediment SW1601-200 ... | reverse complement strand
GTGAAGATTGTGATGATTGGGGGAGGCGGGGCGTGTATTGTGTGTGCGAACACCCTCAGGGTTCTGGGGAATCCTGCGCAGGTCGATATCTACACGAGAAGGGATCGGACTGCCTATACCCCCTGTGAACAGCCCTTTGTGCTGAGGGGTATCATGTCCTTTGATGATATGATCTATGCACCGCCCCCGTGGTTTGAGAAAAAGCATATCGGCCTCCATACGGAATGCACGGTCGAGGCTATCGACAGGGAGAGAAAGGTTATCATGGTTGATGGGAACGAGGTGCCCTACGATATACTGCTGATCAATACAGGGGCCGTCAACAAGACGCCGGCTATACCGGGGCTCGATCCAGACAGGGTGCATTACCTCACCACGGAGCTGCGATATGCCGAGGAGATAGAATCGATTATGCCCAAGGCAGAGAGGGTCGCAATTCTCGGTGGAGGGATTATCGCACTTGAAATGTCGGAGACCTTGATCAGCAAAGGGTATCGAGCTGTTGAACTGGTTGTATCCTCAGAGAATCTCCTCTCCCAGCAACTTGATCCAGATATGGCTTCGAAGCTGGAGCCCAAGGTGAGAGCCGATGGACTCTCCGTGCACCTGTCTACGTCAGCGGTCAGGGCGGAGACGCTCAAACACGGGGTGCGGCTCTTCCTTTCAGGGGGTAAGACCATCGAGACTGACTGGGTTCTTGTTGCCAAGGGGATTGCGCCCAATACAGAGATGGCGAGAAAGGCGGGGTTGAGGATCGGCACAACCGGTGGCATTGAGGTAAATCAGTACCTCCAGACCAGTGATCCATCTATTTACGCGGCTGGGGACTGCATTGAGGGATGGCACATGGTGCACGACACCAAGTTCATCACTGCACTGGCAACGCATTCCAACAGAAACGGAAGGGTCATCGGAAGGAATATCCACTTCGGGAACACCGTTCCCTTTCTGGGCTCGCTGAATACCTTCGGGGCGGAGATCTTCGGAACCACCGTGGTATCGGTAGGCATAACCGAGCGGGCAGCCAGGGACAAGGGGGTTGAGGTTCTATCAGTGGTGAGGAAAGGGGAGACCCGGAAGAAGATGTTCGGGGGAGAGGGTTTCTGGGCAAAACTCATCGCTGATCCGGGTACGCAAACCCTGATCGGCGCACAGTTGTTGGGAACGAGAGAGGCCAGCAGGATAGGCGAGAGGATTATCTTGATGATCGGTGAGGAGATCCCGCTGGCACGGCTCTCCCAGTATGAGACCATTTTCAGTCCGCCTCTGAGCACCGCCTATGACCTGATAACAAACGAGATAGACATCCTCATTTCAGAGTTGCTAAAGAAGGGGGAATCTGTTATATGGCAATAAAGGTGGCGAGTGGTCATTGCTCCCTCCAGAGAAGTCAATCAGGGTTACACGGAAAGGGAAGAGGATAAGATGGCGAAGGTATGCGAGATATGCGGGAAGAGGCCCGTTGTTGGGAATAATGTGAGCCATGCCCACAACAAGACAAAGAGGCGATTGTATCCAAACCTCCAGACGGTGAGGATTACGGTAGGCGGTCAGACCAAGAGGATAAAGGTCTGCACCAGGTGTATCAGGTCAGGGCTGGTAGATAAGCCTGCACTTCGTAGCGTCCAGTGAGCAATCCGGACGGATCATCACCCCGCTCCATGCCGCCTCGTTGATACTGTTTTTCACATCCGCTCCACCTTTAAGACCTCCTTGATGGTCTTTATCTTGGAGATGATCTCCTTTAATTGATTATAGTCGGCAACCTCGATGGTGAATGTGGAGATACCCTTTTTGTCAACCGTGGTATGGAGTTCCGCATTGACGATATTTGCCTCGCTCTGGCTCAGTATGGTGCTGATATGGGCAAGCATGCCCTTCTTCGAGATATTGGTCACCTTGAGCCTTGCCAGGTGGCTTACCCCCTCGGAAGATTCCCACTCTACCTCTATCAGGCGGTCTGGGTCCACATCGCTCAGGTAGTGACAATTTTTCGCATGAACGGTGACCCCCCTTCCCCGGGTGATAAAGCCGATAACCGGTTCCCCTGGAAGCGGATGACAGCACTTTCCGAAGCGAATAAGAATGCCGCTCATCCCTTTCACCCGGATGCCAGCATCCTCCTTTTTCCCCTTGATCCTGTAAACGGACTTCTGGACGATGCCCTGAGAGGCATCCTCCTGCACGGGTGGTTGGGGGAGGAGTTGGTTTAACGCCTGTTTCGCCGAGATCTTCCCGTAGCCGATGCTGGCAAGAAGATCATCCATGCTATTGAGCGAGAATCTGCGGGCGACCTCCTGGAGCTGCTCGTCCCTGAAGTGCTTTGATATGCTGACGTTGGCCTTCTTGAACTCTTTTTCCAGCAAATCCCTGCCTATGGAAATGCTGTCTTGTTGCTCTTGCTTCTTGATCCATTGTTTGATCCTGGTCCTGGCCGTGGATGTCTTCACGAACTTCAGCCAGTCCTTGCTGGGTTTGTTGTTTTTCGAGGTAAGTATCTGGACGATGTCCCCATTTTTGAGCCTGTAGTCCAGGCGGACTATCCTCTCATTGGCCTTGGCGCCGATGCATGTATTTCCGATCTCCGAATGGATGCTGTAAGCGAAATCAACAGGTGTGGCATCCTTAGGAAGCGCCTTTACCTCGCCCTTGGGGGTAAACACGTAAACCTCGTTGCTCAGCAGATCCGTTCGAACGGTGTCCAGGAATTCCTTTGGGTTGGTCAGGCTCTTCTGCCATTCGAGCAGTTGACCCATCCATGGGAGTTGATCCTGTATCCCCTTTCTAGCCCCTTGTCCTTCCTTATACTTCCAGTGGGCAGCGATCCCCTCCTCGGCGATCTTGTCCATATCCCAGGTCCGTATCTGGATCTCCATCCTCTCGCCCAGCGGGCTGATCACGGTGGTGTGGAGGGACTGGTACATGTTGTCCTTGGGAAGGGAAATGTAGTCCTTGAAACGGCCGCTCACCGGCTTCCACATGGAGTGGATGAGGCCTAACACCTCGTAGCAATCCTTCACGGAGTTCACGATGATCCTGAACCCTATGATATCGTACACCTGATCAATGGCCAGGTCCTGCTCCATCATCTTCTGGTACACACTGTAGAAATGCTTGTGTCTCCCCTTTATAGCGGCCTTTATATTGGCCTCTTTTAGCTTCTGGTCGAAGGCCTCCGTTATTTCCCTTATGAATTTCTCCTGTTTCTCGTGTCTCTCGGCAATGCCGAGCCGAATGGAATCGTAGATCTTGGGATCCAGGTAGAAGAGCGACAGATCCTCCAGCGTTGCCTTCAACCAGTAGATACCCAGCCTTCCTGCGAGAGGCGCGTAGATATCAAGGGTTTCTTTGGCTATTATCTCTTGTTTCTCGGGGGGATGAAAACCAAGGGTTTGCATGTTGTGCAGTCGATCCGCAAGCTTCACGAAGAGCACCCTGATATCCGTGGCCATGGCGATGATCATCTTCCGTATATTCTCCGCCTGCTGCATCTCTTTGCTGACGAAATGGATCTTGCTGATCTTGGTGAGCCCGTCAACGATGGTTGCTACCTCTTCTCCGAAGAGGCGCAGGATATCAGAGAGTTCGGCGAGCGTGTCTTCAACGGTATCGTGGAGCAGGCCAGCGGCAACGGTCACCTCGTCCATCTTCATCTTGGTGAGAATCCCGGCAACCTCCAGGGGATGGGAGAGGTAGGGCTCGCCGGACAGGCGAACCTGTCCTTTGTGTACCTTAGCGGAGTAGACATAGGCCTTCTCTATCAGGCCTATTGCCGCAGCAGGATAATAGGTGATGATCTCAGAGGTTATGTCATTTAAGCGAATCATAGAGGCTCTGTACCGTTTCGCTTATTGCCTTGGGGGCCTCTTGTACGGGAATGAGATCGAGTTTCGGGCCGGATCGCAGTTTGATCTCTACAGAATCCTTGTGGAGGGTCCTCGTACTGACGGTGACCCTCACGGGCGTGCCAAGGAGGTCGGCGTCCTTGAATTTCAAGCCCGGCCTTTCATCCCTGTCGTCGAGAAAGGCCGAAAGGCCCTCCTCGTTCAGTTTCCTGTACAGTTGTTCGGCCACCTCTTTCACCCGGGACTCATGGAGCTCGAGGGGCAGTATGGTAACCTCGAAGGGGGATATGGATACCGGGAAGATGATGCCATTGTCGTCGTGACACTGTTCTATGGCGGCAGCCACGGTCCTGCCGATCCCTATGCCGTAACATCCCATGATTATGGGATTTTCATGGCCGTTCTTATCTAAGATGGTGGCCTTGAGGGCATTGCTGTACTTGACCCCGAGCTTAAAGACATGGCCGACCTCTATGCCCTTGCCAAAGCGCAGCTTCCTTCCACACCGTGGGCATGGGTCTGAAGGGGTGATCATCCGTAAATCCGCGTAGTGATCCACACGGAAATCCCTTCCCTCGTTCACGTTGCGCACGTGCCTATCTTTTTGATTCGCCCCCATCACCATGTTCTTCATGCCTTTTAAGGAAAGGTCGGCCAGTATCTTTACCTTGAGCCCCATGGCGCCCGCAAAGCCCATTGGTGCACCGGTGACTTCCAGGACCGTGTCGGGGTCCGCCATAACAAGCTCTTCTGCATTCAGGGCATTTTTTGCCTTGGTCACATTCACCTCATGGTCGCCCCGCACCAGGAGCGCCACTGGTTCACTCTCTGTTTGATAGATGAGGGTCTTGACCACATGTTGGGGGCCAATAGAGAGAAAGTTCGTGATCTCCTCGATGGTTCTCATGCCGGGCGTATCAACGATCTCAATTTCCTTTTCCTCATCAGATCCTGATGGGATTTCCCCTTGTTCTCCCACCTCGGCCTTTTCCAGGTTCGAGGCGTAGGTGCAGTTCTGGCAGCTCACGATATCATCCTCGCCGGTATCCGACAGCACCATGAACTCATGGGAGTAGCTGCCGCCGATAGGGCCTGAATCAGCCTCTACTGCCCGAAATTTCAGGCCGCACCGCCTGAAGATCGCCTCGTAGGCCCTATACATCTTTTCATAGCTTCGATTGCACCCTTGTTCATCAACATCGAAGCTGTATGCGTCCTTCATGATGAATTCCCGGGCCCTCATAATTCCGAATCTCGGCCTAATCTCATCCCTGAACTTGGTCTGGATCTGGTAGAGGGCAAGGGGAAGCTGTTTGTATGAATGGATCTCCCTTCGCACGAGGTCGGTGATGACCTCCTCATGGGTGGGACCCAAGCAGGATTCCCTGTTGTGCCGATCTCTGAACCTCAAAAGTTCCGGCCCGTAGTAGTTCCATCGGCCGCTCTCCATCCATAGCTCACCAGGCTGGACGCCGGGGAGCAGGAGTTCGATTGCCCCGGCCCTGTTCATCTCCTCCCTGACAATGTTTTCAACCTTCTTGAGGGCCATCAGCCCATAGGGGAGGTATGAATAGATGCCTGCAGCGAGCTTTCTGATCATGCCTGCCCTGAGCATCATTTGGTGACTTATAATCTCGGCCTCGGCAGGCACCTCTTTCAATGTGGGAATAAAGAATTCGGAGAATCGTCTTGAGTTGCCTTCCATATCATTTCACCATCTTTCTGACTTCATCAATGAGCGCCCTGGCCAGGTCGTGTTCCGCTACTTTTCTCACTATTTTCCCCTTCTTGAACAAGGTGCCGTAACCCTGTCCGCCGGCAATGCCGACATCGGCCTCACGTGCCTCCCCGGGCCCATTCACGGCGCATCCCATGAGAGCTACCTTGACAGGGGTAGTGATCGAGGAGAGGGCATGTTGGACTTCCTCCGCCAATGAGAAAAGATCTATTTGGCATCTCCCGCAGGTAGGGCAGGATATGATTTCCACCCCCCTTTGCCTCAAGCCCAATGCCCTCAAGATCTCATATGCCACCCTCACCTCTTCAACGGGATCACAGGTGAGCGACACCCTCACCGTATCTCCTATGCCTTCCGAGAGCAGCATCCCTATCCCTAAGGTGTTTTTTACCGTCCCTGAGATGAGGCTGCCGGCCTCGGTAACGCCCAGATGGAAGGGGTAATCCAGCTTTTCCCCGAGAAGCCGGTAGGCCTCTACCGTGTGAGAGACGTTGGATGATTTCAGGGAAACCTTAAGGAGCCGGAAATCCAGATCCTCCAGCATCCCTATAAGTCCTATAGCGCTCTCAACCATAGCCTCGGGCGTTGGATGGCCGTAAGTCTTCAGGATAGATCTGCTCAAGGAACCGGCATTCACTCCTATCCTTATGGGAACAGCACGATCTCGCGCTGCGCTGACAACCTCCTTTACCTTTCTCCTTCCTCCAATATTGCCCGGATTCAGCCGGAGCCCTTCGGCGCCGTTCTCGATGGCAGCAAGGGCCAGCCTGTAGTCGAAATGGATGTCCGCAATAATGGGCAGGGAGATCTGGGCCTTGATTTCCTTTAACGCTGCGGCTGATTCCATATCCGGAACCGCCACTCGAACGATCTCGCATCCGGCATAGGTCAACCGCTTTATTTGATGCACCGTGGCAACAACATCCTTGGTCGGGGTGTTGGTCATGGATTGAACTACCACAGGGGCCTCGCCGCCTATGGGAATCCCACCTAAGGTTATCTGCCTGCTAGCGCGTCTCTTCATAGAAGATAAGGGCAATGGGGATACTCCATGTTTCGATCAATGTTGTTCTACCAGAGGGCAAAGGCTTCATGCGCTTGGCACCGCACATTCGTATTCTTTCGTAGATACCATGCTATCCAGGAAGATATTAGTGAGCGGGGTGAGGGCTGACTGGCAAATTATAGACGGATGCGGGATTCAAAGGGGTTATCCCTGTCTGTTGCATAACGACGTACCAGAATTTTATATAACGGTAACCGCATCCTTTCCTCGTTGCCGGCCCTCTGTAAGGCGAGTCATGCTCCAGGCCCGAGCGAAAAGTTCCAAAAAGATCCCGAACCCTGCTTCCCTATCCCTCAATCCATGCGTTCGAGCGCAATGCCTGCAAGGACACCCTAAATATCAATACATTATATCTGAAGTTACCCAAAAAGATGAACCATGTCAAGACGATTTTCACGAGAACATGGCCTTTCGCCTGCTCTTGCTCGGTGCATTCACTTCCCGGGTTAAAGGCGGTCATCCTTTCTTCCCTCCAAGCGAAACCCTACCCAGGCAGAAGATGATCTACCGAGGGGACCCAACTATGAAGAAAGCTGCTGAGAGAACAGCAGTGATCATAGCTCTGCGACATGAGGCAGGGAGATCATGTGCCTGGATCAGGGAAGGGACTCTTAGGCCAGAGGGGATTCCGAGATGAAACGGGCAATGACCGACGATTTAGGCTTGCACAGGGGAGGCGAACTTTGCTACAATATCAACAAGTTCTTAGAATCAGTATAAGATGTAGGTAGCCCCTGTTGGTCTGCCTTGATCATGGAGAGGCTACTGGTTTAAATAATCGAGTTGACGAACGATCTTTGAGAGAGGGAGGAGCATATGCCCGAGGATGAAATTCAGGGTGCGGGATTTACGATTAAGGATAGGAGAACCTTTGACACCGAAGGTAAGGTAAAGGAGGAGGCGAAGGAACAAGGAAAGAAGGAGGAGAAGGCGGGGGAGAGGAAGGAGAGGGAATCTACTCCTTTGCCGGAGGTCAATTTCTCTTCCTTTGTTCTCTCTCTCAGTTCATCCATCCTCCTTCACCTTGGGGAGATTGCGGACCCGCAGTCAGGGGAAAAAAAGAAGGACTTGGCGCTGGCGAAACAGACGATCGATATTATCACGATACTCAAGGACAAAACCAAGGGAAACCTCACGGATGATGAGCAGAAACTCCTGGAATACCTTCTCTACGACCTGCGCATGCGATTTGTAAAGGCAAGCCAAGAGTGATGGCCCCCACGAGATCGAATGAAGGATCGAACTCCCCGCTCTTTACCCAATCATGCTGTCATCGAGAAGTTCGCCCCGGCAAAGCTCAATCTTTTTTTAAGGATTACAGGGCTGAGGGACAACGGGTATCATGAGATAACGTCGTTGTTTGTACCCGTGGCCCTCTATGATACCCTGAGGATCAGTAAACGAGAGCCGGGCCTTGAGATTCATTGTAGCGGAAGAAAGGTGCCAAGGGGGAGTGCGAACCTGGTCCATCGTGCGGCAACCTATTTTTTTGAGACGACAGGAATCGATGAAGGCGCAGAGGTCAGGCTCACAAAGAATATACCCGTTGCCTCCGGTCTGGGAGGAGGCAGCAGCGATGCAGCGGCGACACTGCTTGGGCTCAATCAATTGTGGGGCAAGCCCCTGAAAAAGGGAGGACTCGAGGAAATAGCCCTCTGCCTTGGGGCCGATGTTCCGTTTTTTCTCCTGGAGAGGCCGGCAGTAGCGCGCGGTATCGGCGAGATCCTCCGACCCATCGAAGGGCTTCCCTCTTTTTGGTACGTGATCGTGAGTCCCCCCATCATGGTCTCAACGGCATGGGCCTATAGCAAGGTCAAATTAGAGTTGACAAACAAAGAGGATTTGAATAAAATAGATTCTCTTGAAAAAGCAGACACCAATATCCCAGATATGCTTTCCAATGATCTCGAGAGCGTGACCTTTGGAAAGCACCCATTTCTTCGTTCAATTAAGACTTCCTTAATTGAGTTAGGTGCTCTTGGGTCCTTGATGAGCGGCAGCGGCCCGAGCATCTTCGGTCTTTTTAACTCTGAAAAAAAGGCCCAAGAAGCTGGGAAGATACTCGCAGCGGATACGAGAGGAGACGTGTTTGTCGTCAAGGGGCTGAGTTAGATATCCGCGCTGGGCGGGCTCATTGCAGATTGAAAAACCGAAATGAAGGTGCATTCTTCATTTTTTTTGGGGTGTCGTCAAGCGGTAAGACACGGGCCTTTGGAGCCCGCATTCGGAGGTTCGAATCCTCCCACCCCAGCCAAAGAAATGAATATCGGCAAGGCAGAGAAGAAAGCGGGATAACAGATGAACGAGCCTTACGAGGATCTGAAGCTATTCGGGGGCACTTCCAATATAAAACTCAACAAAGAGGTGTGTGATTACCTCAGCATCCTTCCCGGAGCACTGGTGAACAAGACCTTCAGCGATGGAGAGATTAGGGTTGAGATCGATGAAAACGTAAGGGGAACAGATGCCTTTATCCTTCAGTCTACCTGTAGCCCCGTGAATGATAATTTGATGCAGCTTTTGATAATCACCGATGCGCTCAAGAGGGCATCTGCCAGAAGTATAACCGCGGTAATCCCTTACTATGGTTATGCGAGGCAGGATCGGAAGGTGAAACCGAGGGTGCCCATAAGCGCGAAGCTCGTCGCGGACCTGATTACGGTGGCAGGAGTGAATCGCATGATCTCGATCGATCTTCATGCGGGACAGATTCAGGGCTACTTTAACATCCCGGTGGATAACCTCTTTGCAGCTCCAGTGCTTTTGAACTACATCCGGAAGCATTTCGAAGACAATCTCGCGATCATATCGCCCGATGCAGGGGGTGTGGAAAGGGCGCGAGCCTTCGCAAAGAGGCTTAATGCCTCATTGGCTATTATAGATAAGAGAAGGGAAGAGCCCAATGTCGCCGCAGCCATGAATATCATTGGGGAGGTAAAAGGCAAGACAGCCGTTATCCTGGATGATATGATCGACACGGGGGGAACGCTTGTTGAAGCTGCGAATGCATTGTTTCATAAGCAAGTAAAACACGTATATGCCTGCTGCGTTCATCCAGTTCTATCAGGCAATGCAGTTCAGAGGATAGAGGAATCCATGATCGAATCGCTTGTGGTAACCAACACGATTCCACTCGCCAAGAAGGCCGCACGGTGTCCCAAAATTACGGTAGTGTCCGTAGCTGAGATCTTGGGAGAGGCAATAAAACGGGTGTACTTCTCGAAATCCGTTAGTTCCCTGTTTGTGTAGGCATGTAAAAGGCGCATGGTGTTCTGGGATTTTAATGACCGGAGTATATAGATGGATATTATACAGATAGATGCTAAAGAAAGAAACAGGAAAGGCAAAGGAGCCTCACGGAGGATTAGGAGCAGTGGAGGTCTTCCCGCCGTATTCTATGGGCCAGGAGCAGAACATAGTATTATGCTCTCCATAGATTACAAAGGGTTCGTACTGTCGCTCAAGGGAAGACCTGCAGAAAACATTATCTTTGATCTCAGGATAGAGTCCAATGGGAGAAGTCAATCCAAACAGGTCATGATCAAGGAGTTGCAGAGGGATCCAGTAACCAGGGATTACCTTCATGTTGATTTCTGTGAGATATCCATGGGAAAGGAGATCGAGGCAAGCATCCTTCTCCAATTGGTCAATACTCCTATCGGAGTCACCAAGGGAGGGCTGCTCGAACATACTCGGAGGGAGTTGAGCGTATGGTGTTTACCAAGGGATCTTGTGGATGGGATAGAGATCGATGTCTCGGGTCTCGATATTGGGGATTCACTCCACGTAAGTGATATTGCGCTTCCTCCTGGCTTGAGATCAACAGAGAATGAGGATCTTGCCGTTGCTACTGTGGTTGCCCCAACAATAAGCGCCGAGGCAGAAGGACCAGAAGCAGAAGAAGGTGTTGAGGGACCCGAAAGCGAGGAAACAGGAGGAGACGGGAAATCACCATAATATATACCTGATCGTAGGGCTCGGCAATCCAGGCATTGAGTACACCGATACGAGGCATAACCTTGGATTCAAGGCGGTTGATCTTTTCTGTCACAAATTAGACCTCCATTTATCCGATCATCGCTTCCAAGCCTTAAGCACAACCACGATGTATCACGGGAAAAAGGTTGTAGTGGCCTGCCCTCAGACCTTCATGAATAGATCGGGGTTTGCAGTTCGATATCTGGTGGAGCATTACGGGCCCGAACTCAGCAACGTGCTCGTTGTCCATGACGATATCGATATAGAGGCTGGCAGGATAAAGATCGTGCGTGCGGGAGGAGCCGGTGGTCATCGTGGTGTCGAGTCGATCATCTCTGATCTTGGAGAGGATCGATTTAACAGGGTTAAGGTTGGAATAGGGCGGCCTCTTGCCGGTGAATCAATTGAAGAGTTTGTCTTGAGCCCTCTGGATGGCGAGCAACGAAAGACCATAGAGGAGGTGTTAGGTATTGTGGTAAAGGCCATTGAGACGTTCATCTTGGATGGGGTGGAGATGGCGATGAGCAGGTACCACTCTGTAGTTATTACTGAAAAGGAGGTTGAAAACTCATGCAAGGGTTAACTGTGTATGCGCCCTATATAGGGCTCTTAGGCTTGATAATCGCGTATCTGATCTATCGATATGTAAAGGGTCATCCCAATGGGACCCAACTAATGAGGGATCTGGAAGGAATGATCCATGCCGGCGCCATGGCCTTTTTGAGAAAGGAGTATTTCGCCCTTACGTTCTTTATCGCCATCGTTTTTCTCGTGCTCGGATTTGGTATTTCCTGGAGAACGGCCATTGCCTTTGTCACCGGAGCGCTCTTGTCTATGTTGGCCGGATTCTCAGGTATGAGTGCTGCAACCATCGGAAATTCCCGGACAGCGGAGGCGGCTAACAAGGAGGGACAGGCAAAGGCCCTCAGTGTGTCTTATTTTTCCGGCTCCGTGATGGGACTCGCAGTGGCAAGCTTGGGCCTTGCGGGCCTTGGATTTTGGTTCTGGTACTATGGCGGTGATCCTGAAACTGCGCAGTATATCAACGGGTTCGCAATGGGTGCAAGCTCCATAGCCTTGTTCGCCAGGGTGGGAGGAGGCATATACACAAAGGCCGCGGATGTGGGTGCAGACCTCGTCGGCAAGGTCGAGGCGGGTATTCCCGAGGATGACCCTCGAAACCCGGGTGTCATTGCCGACAATGTGGGGGACAATGTGGGGGATATCGCGGGAATGGGAGCGGATATATTTGAATCCTATGTTGGATCGGTGATTGCCACCATTGCTATTGGGGCCACGCTCTCCGTTACTCCCGAATTTTTTGAGCAGTTCCCCGTACTCAAAGGCCTATCCACGCTCGCCATAAAGCTCAAGTACATGGCCATGCCAATCCTGGTGGTGATGGCAGGATTGTTGAGCTCTTTTGTCGGCGTATTGTCTATGAAGATATTTCAGAAAGGAAATCCAGCCGGCGCCCTCAGGTATACTACCTTTGTGGCGGCCGGGATCTTGGTCATCTTGACCGCGATTATCACCAAATCCATAGGCATGCCGTGGGGCGCATTTTGGGCCATATTTTCCGGCCTTCTGTGCGGCATTGCGATTGGCCTCCTGGCGGAATACTATACCTCTGGACCGCCGGTAAGGGCTATTGCGAGACAATCTGCAACCGGCCCTGCCACGGTCATCATTGCAGGACTTGCGGTTGGCATGCAGTCCACCTATCTGCCCATACTCGGTATCTGCGCCGCCACCTTTATCGGGTTTAAGGCTGCGGGCATCTATGGCATCGGCCTCTCGGCAGTGGGAATGCTGGCAACGGTTGGCGCCACCATGACCGTAGATGCGTACGGGCCGATTGCCGACAATGCGGGGGGTATATCTGAGATGTCGGGCCTCGGCCCTGAAACCAGAAAGATCACCGATAGCCTGGATGCCCTCGGAAACACCACTGCTGCCATAGGTAAGGGTTTTGCGATAGGTTCCGCTGCGTTGACGGCACTGGCCCTGTTCGTAGCGTACACACAGGCAGCGGGCTTAGGGATAATAGACATAAAAAATCCCTTGGTGGTCATAGGGGTATTTATAGGCGGTATCGTGCCTATGCTCTGTGCGGCATTGACGATGACCTCGGTGGGAAAGGCCGCCTTTAGCATAGTGGAGGAGATTCGGCGTCAGTTCAGGGAGATCCCCGGGCTTCTCGAGGGGAAGGAAGGCGTGAAACCGGATCCGGCAACCTGCGTATCGATTGCAACGAGTTCAGCCCTCAGGAAGATGGTTGCTCCAGGCCTGATCGCCGTGCTCACTCCGGTGGCGGTTGGCTTCCTCTTGGGAAAGGAGACCCTGGGGGGTATGCTCCTCGGCGCCACCGTGATGGGGGCATTTCTTGCGTTATTTATGGCAAACAGTGGCGGCGCCTGGGATAATGCAAAGAAATATATAGAGTCAGGCAACTTAGGAGGAAAGGGCAGCGATAACCATAAGGCTGCTGTTGTCGGCGACACCGTTGGCGATCCCTTCAAGGATACCTCGGGACCGGCTATGAATATCTTGATTAAATTGATGTCCGTGGTTTCTCTCGTGATTGCGCCGGTGTTGCCCATGATTGGTTTGTTCTTACGGTACTAGCCTTAGGGCCTGCGGCCCGTGGATGCGAGGCAGGTAAAAGGACACGAATCAGATTAGAACAAGAAGACGATATCGAAGGGATGCGCGTTTTATAGCGGTGATGGACAGATGATACGTATCTATGGAGGGATAGTGATCGCGTTCCGAGTTGGGTGTATAATCTAACCATAGGAGGCAATGATGTTTAAGGTAGGGGATTTAGCTGTGTATCCGGCACATGGTGTTGGGATTATAGAAAGAATCGAGGATAGAACTATATCCGGTTATGAGGAAAGTTTTTTTGTGATGAGGATACTCGACACCAATATGATAATCATGATCCCGTCTTCGAATGCGGAAAACGTAGGATTACGGCAGATAATAAATCAGAAAGAGGTGACAAAGGTCTTATCCATCCTCCACAAGAGGGATATTTCCGTGGATGATAATCAGACATGGAATAGGCGGTATAGGGACTATATGGATAAGATTAAAAGCGGTTCCGTGTATGAGGTTGCAGAGGTCTATCGGGATTTATGCAATATACAGCAGGATAAGGAGTTATCGTTTGGAGAGAGAAAGATGCTGGATACGGCGAGAAGTCTTCTGGTAAAGGAGATTTCCCTAGCCAAGAACATGAGGGAAGAAGATGTGGAAAAAGACATCCAATTGAATCTCTCCGTGCAGATACAGGATGAAGGGTAAACTACCTTAGCGGATGATTGTGGTAGATCACAGAGAGAAGATCATTATCGTCAAGCAATCATCCGGAGGTACCGATGTTAGGCTCGATAAATACCTCGCCGAGCATAGCGAGGCGGTTTTATCGAGGGCCAGGATTCAGGATCTCATACGAGTTGGTGCGGTAAAGGTCAACGGTGAGAAAAGGAAGCCGAGTTACCAGCTGAGGCCTGGCGATAGGATCACAATCCTTTTTTTACCTCTCTCACCTCCATTGCTGGAATCTGAAGACGTGGAGTTCGATCTCCTTCACGAAGATGATTCCATTGTGGTTGTCAACAAGCCGCCAGGCTTGGTTGTTCATCCATGTGCCGGCCACCGAGGAGCAACATTAGTGCATGGCCTCCTAAAGAGATTTGCTCATCTGCCTTCCCCTGGCATGGGTCTGCGGCCGGGTATCGTTCACAGGCTCGATAAGGATACTTCAGGAGTTATGGTGATAGCCAAGGATGATTGGGCCCATCATTTTTTGACCGATCAATTCAAGAAAAGGGAGGTTAGGAAAAGATACCTGGCCCTGGTTCATGGAAGGCCGGAAGGAGACCGTGGCTCCCTGGATCTGCCAATCGGCAGGCATCCGGTAAAGAGGGAGGAGATGAGCGTCTCCCTGGTCAACGGCAGAAGGGCAATAACAGAATGGGAGGTTGTATCCGCCTTTCTGCTGGATGTATCGCTCCTCAGGGTGGTGATCCATACAGGGAGAACCCATCAAATACGAGTTCACCTTGCATACATGGGCTATCCGGTGCTCGGTGATAGGACCTATGGATATAGTAGGAGGTGGTGGAGGCAGCAAGATGCGACGATGCGAAAGGCGCTGACCTTGGCCGGAAGGCAGATGCTCCACGCTGAGATGCTGGGATTTATTCATCCCGAGTCAAAGCGGTATGTGGAGTTCAAGGCTCCCCTTTACCCGGATATGGAGAATCTTCTTGAATGGCTTCGCACGGTAAAGCCCGGCAGAGGATAAAAATGTGGTAAAATCCCTTGACATAGGCATAGTTGGGCTTATAGTATT
>Ga0315549_1003139_pt1 | contig 15003 bp, 9 predicted proteins | sample SalMarSW160200MG_FD_203101 | JGI IMG/M metagenome (GOLD analysis project Ga0315549, IMG submission 203101) | Salt marsh sediment microbial communities from the Plum Island Ecosystem LTER, Massachusetts, United States - Salt Marsh Sediment SW1601-200 ... | reverse complement strand
GCCGAATGGCGCTTCAGGGTTATGCATGAAAGAAACTCGCTCGAGTTTCTTAGGAGATAGGTTGTCCTTCGACCATGCTCAGGATGGTGAGTCCTTCGACTTTGCTCACGACCATGAGCTTGTCGAATGGCTTGTCGAACCATAGGCTGAAGACTGTTAGGGAATAACGGGGATACGGGGCATCTTGAAGCAATGTTTGGTACGAGAAGCTGCTGTTTCTTCACCAGAGTGCGGCACGAGTGCTCTTCTGATCACTGTAAGCATTCAGTCTAAATCCCGCCGAAGGCGGGACTGACTACGTGAGTAGTCAAATCTGTTTAACGTAAGGAGATTACAATGCTCAACATTATTTGTAAACACAACTGCAAAGATTGCTACGCTCTCAGGGTTTGTGCCGTCCATGCTATTGAGGAGCAACGAGAGGCTATTTATGTGGATACAGATAGATGCATAGGATGCGGCTCCTGCAAAACAGCCTGTGTCGCTTTTGGCTACAAGGCCTTGGAAGACAAAACAACTGAATGGCTTATAGGAGCTGCCGATTATAAAGCCGAGAGGTTTTAGAAGGCCTCCAGGGAACATGGGCAATCTAAGTGGTTCAGGAGGGAAAGGAGACGGCCGTGAGTAGCAGAAAACCAGATACAATTCACGCCAGTGAATTCCGTTGTCAAACGCCGCTCAAATTCTATGAGCATTGCACCTCATGTCCCCGGTTTGATGGTTGCCCTGATCTGGCTTTGGTTACAGAAGTCTTGCGAATGAGCAAGAAGGTCAATTATGACAGGAACCTTTATTCGGCAAGAGGAGAACTAGAAGGGATTAGGCACAGTGTAGATGCCGATGAATTTCATTGTTTTGCCCCGCTCTACTTTTTTGAGAATACTCGCATGAAATGCCCTTATGGGGGACGCTGCCGAGAAGAAGGCTTGCTTCTGGCCCTGCTTAAGGGAAAGAAGAAACTAGACTACGCCAAGACCCCGTAAGCGCCCCATGAGGTACCTCCTATTCTAAGAAACAAAGAGCGCTGTGAGTCTGAGGGTCGGCCACAACCTGTGCATAGGCTCCATCAGCTGTTTGAGGGACGTGAATGACGTGCACCACATTCTCAAACTGGCTGGTTCCCGGCAATAAATCGGTCAACATATTATCAGCGCCTTCAAAGAACGCATCGTTGAACCAGGTCTCGGGGTCATCCGGATAGACCGGCAAGTAAATTATCTGGGCTTCCACAAGATCCTGAAAGAAATGGGTGCCGTAAGACACTTCAGGTACATGGCCGGAGTCTTCGCGAGCGATTTCAACAAGAACAGCTGTGTTATCAATGTCTGCATAGCTGACACTAACTCCTAAGTCAATGTTGCTGCTGCCCCACCTGCCTGGACCCATCATGAAAAATTTTCCTGACACAAGGTGTGGATGCCTGTTGAGGCGTCCAACTACCCGACCGACTGACCTTTTGAGGTCCACAGAGGCGATCTCTGCATAACGTCGAGGGTCTATGTAGATGATATGCTGGATTTTGCTTACTGCTCCGCCACTGATAACCCTCATGGCCTTAAAAAGGGTGCGCTCCCTGGGGATATTGTGGGGAACCTTTAAAGAGCCCGATAGTCCTGGAAGCCATAAAGGTCTGCATTGAAGTAAATTGACTTTGACGCGCCCGCCCGTATCTACGAATGCGGTAAACTCCGTGTCCACCGGCTGGTTGTAAGCCCTGTCCAGCCTCTCCAGCATATCTCCGGTGATTTTGACGAAACCCGTGTCACTGATAAGCTTGTTAAAGGTCAGCACGAGTTTCTCTCCAGAATCCAGGTGGGTCCTGCCGTAAGGATCATGAAGGTATTCATCTTTCATGACAGATACGAGCAGTTGAACATTTGGGTATTCATCATTGGATATCACCTCGGCAAAGGGCAACGTGAGGAATTGATTCGTTTCAAGATCGAGAAGATCTATTTCATGCTGAGAATACTTCGCTATTTCCATGCCCACTTCCGGCCTGAGTTGGGGATGGCTGATTGCAATCATTCTCGGGTAATCGCCCCCTACCCGGTTTACCGCCCGGGTCCCCAAGCCGAATACAAGGCGTATGAGGCCCTTATTCGGATCAATACGGTTGGTCCATGCATAGAGGTTTCGTGAAAAAGCCACACCCGCAAGGCTCGGGTAAAAGTAATGCCTGTAGGGAATTCCTGATACCCGTTGAACCAGGATGGCCATCTGCTCGTCACTTTCACCCAGCCCTCTCTTGCGCCGATAGGAAAGGGCATCAGGGCTCAAGGTGCTTGCATATACAAGTTTTACTGCCCGTAAAAAAACCTCCAATCTCTCATCAGGACTGCCCTGGTTGACGCAAAACTCGCTTCGATATTTGCCGGCAAATGAATTTCCGAAGCTGTCTTCCAACAGGCTGCTTGATCTTACGATAATAGGCGCCTGCCCAAAGTAGTCCAGCATGTTACGGAACTGCTCCATTATGTCCGCGAAGAACCTGCCGGCAAGAAAGCTCTCTTCTACGTCTTCAAATTCTTCATATGACAACTGGGAATCCCTTGATAGCTTCAGGCGAAGCCTGAACAGGTTGTTATGCACAAGGAACGTGAAAAAAACGTCTGACCCGATATAGAAGGAGTCATGGTTTTCAAGTACCTGAGAGAAATCTGTCTCGCCTCCCTTTTCCAGGAGAATGCGCCTGGCCAATAACATTCCAGCAGCCTTGCCCCCAATCCTCCCGGAGCCGATCAAGCGATCCCTGATGCTAAACAAGTCTTCCAAGGTGAAATAGGAATCCGCAAGCCTCGTAATCTCTGGATGATTCCCGATCAACATTCGTGAAAACTCTTGTTTCAGTGCAAGGATCTCAGGCGTTATCTTATGAGCGCCCCTACCGGTTTCGCGATATTGCAAAAGCTTGCTATAGACACTGTCCCACGGGGCAATGGAGTTTTCATCAGTTCTCAGGGGATGTTTGCGTGCCGTTGCGGATAGTGTAGCGGCTTCACCGCTCTGGAAAACCGGCTGCCAATGTCGTTCAGCAACTGCATGGGGAAGGAACATTTGGGGTGAGTAACGGTCCCAGACCTTCAAAGGGTGTAAGTACATCTTACCCTTTATGCGGTAAACGTCGATAAGAACCTGTGTCGTGTCCCGAATCCTGGCAACCGCACTGTTGGCATGATGACCACGGGTAAGCGCAAAGTAGGCGACCGTATCCAGCTCACGCAGGAACGGGCACGTAATCTGGAAGAAATTAGCCAGCAGCTCATCCGTTGCCCACTCTTCCACAAGGGCTGACAAGTTATCCAGCACGAAAAACTTCATCGTGGCCCATTCCTCAATCATCTGGTGCACCTCGGTGCTGAAGAAGTCGAAACCGTTCCCTGGATTTACCTCCTTGATAATAAGGCCGGGACGGGCTCCAATAATAGGTGGATGAGGTGCAAATCGCAGATACACACAGTTTCCGCTTTCACGGATCGCCTGGTCGGCAAAGGGTTGTACAAAATATAAGTAGTCCTCAAGGTCGTCTACCTGCCATACAACATTATCCCCAAGACGAAGCCCTTTTAGGATTTGGTCCAGGGCCGGTATACCGCTCTTTATGATCTTTGATTCCATTTCAAACGGCATGTTTTCCCTGAGCGAGTTGGGTTCCCACGCTAGACCCAACCGCGAAGCTTGCAAGCCTCGGCTACCCTGGCGACAGACACAAGGTAGGCAGCCTGGCGCATATTGATCTTTTCGTTTTGGCTCATTTCATAAACACTTTTAAAGGCACGGGTCATTTTTTCTTTAAGCCTCCAGTGGATTTCTTCTATTTCCCAGTAAAGGTTATAGGCATTCTGGACCTGTTCCAAGTAAGAGACTGTAACGCCCCCTGCATTGGCCAGAAAATCGGGCAAAACGATGACCCCTTTGTCGTAGAGGATATCGTCGGCCTCCGGGGTTGTGGGCCCGTTGGCCAGTTCACAAACGATTTTACAGCGCAGCGCGGGAGCATTTTCTTTTACAATCACGTTTTCCAAGGCAGCAGGAAACAGCACTGCAACCTCAAGCCCGAGAAGTTGTTCATTGCTTATGCCTTCTGTCTTCGGAAAACCACTGACCCTGCCCTTCCTCTGTTTATGCTCGATAAGAGCCTCGACATCAATGCCACTGGCATTGTAAATGCCTCCCCTGGAATCCGAAGCAGCAACCAATTTAAGGCCGAGAATTTTTTCAGCCAGTCGGGCGGCATGCTGACCGGCATTGCCAAAACCCTGAATAGCCATAGGCTGGCCCTTTAAATCCATATTGTAGGCTTCGGCCGCTTCTTGGGCGACATAGATACCGCCTCTGGCCGTAGCATCTCCGCGTCCCTGGGATCCACCCAAGGGTATAGGCTTTCCTGTTATTATGCCCGGGTGTTTTTCACCCACGATCGTTTCGTATTCATCCATCATCCATGCCATAATCTGCGGGGTGGTATAAACATCAGGGGCAGGAACATCCTTGGTGGCGCCAAGAGACCTGGCTATAGCCCGTATGTAGGCACGAGCCAGCCGCTCCTTTTCAGTCTCAGACAATTCCTTGGGATTGCAAATAATCCCTCCCTTGCCACCACCTAAAGGGATGTCGACCACGGAGGTTTTCCATGTCATCCATGCCGCAAGAGCGCGTACCGTATCTATAGTCTCGTCCGGATGCCAGCGGATACCCCCCTTGGCAGGGCCGCGTGCGGTATTGTATTGGATACGAAAGGCATGGAAGATCTTTGTTGAGCCGTCATCCATCTTCACAGGAATTGTGACCTTCAATTCTTGCATAGGCCAACGGAGGAGTTCGTGGGTGGCCTTGTCAAGGCCAAGCTTTTCGGCAGCATCATCCAGTTGTTTCTGAGCGATACTGAAGGGGTTATGTTTTTCTTGCATTTCTACTCCTTTCTCACTTGGATCACTGAGGTTTCGGTAACATTGGGAACAAACACATGTTCTGTTTTTCCCAGCGCTATAATCGTGGAAGATAGGCCCGGGTCCAACAGCAATATCTCATGGCGCCAAAAAAAATCCACACATCTCACCCCTGAGATAATGTGGACTTCTTTGTCTCTTTGCGCAATACGCCTTTGTATTACTTTTTTTAATCTAGAAGTTCAATAATAAAAAGCCCAGCCGATGTCAAGCCTTATTGCGTCTTGGGGTTTACGTTACGTTTCCCCTAGCTCCATTGCTTTTTTTGGATCAGTCCTTCAAGGGCAGGCTTTTGAATGGCTTGCGTGAATCCCCACCGTTCTTGAAGGGGTTGCGGAATAGTAACCTGGAAATATCCGGGCCTGAACAAGCAGTTTTCAGGTTCTTCGTCCCAATCATACCTGTTGGTGCTGTCCAGATCGAAGGGCGTTCCCCTGAACCCCCCGGTTACGAGAGAGATCTGAGAGAATATGTGGCGATCCCTCACCCCTACACAGTTGGGGAGTGCATTGGGGCTGATACACCGTATGATGCTTGGGAGGATCGTATTTTGATACCATAACCCGGTTGAAGCGAAATACGTGCCTTCCCTGATCATGCTCAAGGAATGAAGCTGGTAGGGATTCTTGATGAGCCCGTAAGTGGAATCTTGTCTCACCTCAATGCCTGATTCCTCCAGCTCTTGGAGAAAGAAAAGCATGTTTTCCAGATAGAGTATGAAGTGGAAGGGCTCGTCACGGCCCAGCTCCATATTATCGCCGATATCTGCAAGGATATTGAATATGCGCTGGGAAATAGGGGGAATCACGTAGAGCTCGAAGAGGGCCTTGAGATTGAACCTATGGAGGTTTTCCATGAACTCGGGAAGAATGACATAGTCTTCTGCGGAACGGGGGCGTTGTAGTTGCCCTTTGAGAACCACGGACGCCGGAACCCTTCCGACCGTGACGAGGCGCATGGTGTCGATGGCGTGCTGCTCGGTTTCAGAGAGAGACCGGGTTACGACCTTATCTACTTCACCGGGTATGTAATGGTTGCGGAACTCCTGCATGATCTTATAGGTCTGGCGATAGATGAATCTGGTCATGGGCGCTTCCGAGGATAGGGCTGGGTCCTTTTGTATTTCGTAGCGAACAATCCTGAGGATGTCTTCGTTGTTGAAGCGCAGGATGAGAAAACGCCCCACTGGGATCGCTCGGTCTTTATCCTTTTGTTTCAGAAAACCGATGAATCGTCTCACCAGATTTGACAGGCTGTCCCTGTATTCCCTCTTTCTCCGCAATTCGTCGTAAGCAATCCCGAACCACTTCAGACTGATGAGGTCCTTTTCCGGTATCCCGACATGTAACTCGAGGAGCTTTCGATAGATCTTTTGAAAGGCGGTAAGGCTTTGGAAAAGGATCTGCTTTTCCTCCTCGTTGAGGTGGCCGGCACATGAGATAAAGATAAACAGAGCCTCGCTCTCGTAGTTGTTGACCAAGACCTCGCCGGCATTCGATTTGATCACATGGCTAAGACCCTGTCCTCGATCCGAGATGATCTGTAGAATCGGATTGATAACAATCAAAAACTCCGGGCTTCTGAGCTTGTAGTGGTTTAAGAGCTCGATGAACAGCTGCGGAGAAACCTCACTCCTAAATCTTCCCAAGGCCTCTTTCAATATCCCCGCAATGCAAATATCCAAGGATACCAGGGGATGAGGAGGAGGAGAGCTGAGAAAGATATCATGCAGGCGTGGGACGATCTTAAGGTCGGGTGGTTTATCCGGAAAGAGAATAGAGGCCAATTCTTTAGCAGCGTCTTTTCGCTCGAGCAGGGGTTCAAGGGCATCCCATTCCTTTCTAAAGGATTTGGAGATTGAATTCATATCCAGATATGGAGACCTTTCAGGTGAGAAGATAAAATCCAGGGAGTAGGTTTCCATGGCATTGATCTGAGAATGGATGCCTCGATAGATTTTCTCCGTCTCACATGACATAGGCTGCCCGTTGATTTAGTCCTTATCGATGGATTTATCTCCGGAAGAGCGTGAGACTATGAATTCCGCTATCTTTTCGGCTGATCTTCCAAACAGATCCTCTGCGTTGAGTAAGGAAAGGAGCTCATCGTTCCAGGGAAGGCCCATCTCCTCAACGATGTTTTTGATGTGGGTATATTTCTCACCAAGGGCCTTTACCTTTTTTCGCAGCTCTATGTCTTTCTTAAAACCTACCTCCAGCAACATGAGGTGGTCGATGTGAGGCCCTTTTTTTATGAGGGGTATGATAACGATGCTTCTGTCATCAACCCTGCCCTTCCCGATAAAGACATTTCCGCTCTTGACGATAATCCTCTTGGTTCCCTTGAGCCCCTGTTCCCCTTCGACGCGGGAGACGATTCCCGAGGATGTTCCCTTTTTTTGTATCAGCCTGATCTTTGAGTCATCCAAGGGCTCCCCGGTATAGGCGAGGCCGCTAATCCCATACAATGTCTCGCCCTTGACCTCCTCGATGATCTCCTGGAGATGGGTGAGCACCAGCACGTTCTTGTTCGTGAGGTTGCCCGTGTCGAAGCCGTTTACCTTGAGGATCTCGAATAGCATCCCTTGCACCGGCTCCCACATCCTGCTGGTACCCACGGTTACTGTTTTGGCCTGATGCCGTATTGCGTCGATGGGTCTGGCAAGATCGTTGACGGCCTCGCCGATACAGGTAGAAAAGGCGGCGAACATGTTGGGGGCTGTGCCGCTGATCCCGAAATCCAGCTCAAAATCCGAGGTGGGGAGCCGCCCTGAGAGGTACTTCAGCAACAGGGTGAGGTCAGCAGCCGTGGCGGGTGCCATGGCAGCAGCGTATCTCTTTTCATCCAGCCTCTGTTTGAACCGGGAGAAGAACTTAGCTGTCTTTTCCTGAAGGACGCGGTCCAGCACTATGTGGTATATATCCATGCCCTTTTTGAGCGACTCGGACAGGTAGTCATTGATCTCCTCCCGGAAACCGAAGAGAAAACGAGATTCGTTATTGATCGCCCTGGCAGCGTGATACCCCCACAGATGGCCTGCCACGGTGGTCAGGATGGGAGAGAAGCGTTCCTCGATCTCAGGCACATAGATCAGCGAGTCCGCATATCTCCTGAACCCATCTTCACCCTCTGTGGCGATCACGATAGTGGTGGCATTGTGGGCCTTGAATATAGCGGTATCCTTGATAATATCATTGATCACATCGCCCTTATTTCCTGCGGCGCATACCACGATGAGGGGCTCAGAGGAGAGATCGATGTGCTTCTTATCCTCCACCACGTCAGAGGAGATAGTCTTGTAGCAGAGCTCACTCAGCTTTATCCTGATCTCATCTGCGCTTATCTTGTTGAAGCCGCTGCCCACAACGGCCCAATATTTCTTGGTGGGGGCGAAGGTCGCGGCAGAACGGGCGATTTCCTCTTCCTGTTCGAGCACCTTCCTCATGAGCGAGGGAATGCGCATGAGCCGTTGCACTTCTCCGAGGATGAAATCGTCATCCTTCATCCCGAGTAGGTGTGCCAGGGCGAGCCCGAGGACGCCTCCGGCAGCAATCTGGGAATAATACGCCTTGGTAGAGGCTACGGACATCTCAATATCCCTTCCCGTGCTCGTATACAGGACGCCGTCTGCCTTGAAGGTGATGGCCGAATCACGCCTGTTGACGATTGCCAAGGTGTGGGCGCCGCGGTTCCGTGCCATGTCAACGGCCATATTGGTATCCGTGGTGGTGCCCGATTGGGTAATGGCGACCACCAGGGTGTCAGTGAGGTCCTCCTTTGCCAGATGGCCGCTGAACTCGGATGCCTTGAGTGGGGAGATGTGAATGGTGCGATCCGTAAGATAGGCCTTGAGCAGTTCCGCACATCCACAGGCGGCGATTCCCGCTGTTCCCTGTCCAATGAACAGGATCCTTCGTATCCGGTTGTGTCGAAAGGCGTCCCGTAAGGAAGGGGTGAGGACATCTTCCCCCAAGAGCAGCAAGGGATGAGGCCTCTCGTTTGTCTGAACGATGCCCCACCCGTTCTGAATCGTCTTCTCCACCGATTCGGGGGATTCATAGATCTCCTTCAGGAAGTAGTGGGAGAAGCTCTGGCGGTCTATATCCCTGGATGTAATCTCGGTGTGGCGTATGCTTTCCTGGGTGAGAAGAAAGGGCTCCCCATTATAGCGGAGCGTCTTGATCCCGCTGAGCTCACCCGATGAATCCTGGTCCAGAATAACGATCTGCCCCCCGTTTTTTTCGCCCGGGCCGTCCGCGCCCCTTTCTCCTTCCAGCTTTATGTACCGGGAGGTCTGCTCCACGAGGCCGTAGATCTCTGAGGCGGTTATGTAGTGCTCCTCCCCCAAGCCCACATAGAGGGACTGTCCGCTTCCCCTCAAGGCGAGAAATATCTTGCCCGGGGCCAGGTCGGTGTGCATCGCTATGGCATGGGAGCCCGTAAAGTCATTGACCGCCAACCTGAATGATTCCTCGATAGAGAGGCCGCTGCGGTAATAGCTCTCTATGGATAGCGGTATGATCTTGGTGTCCGTGCTGATCCTGCTGGGTATAGAACGACCTGTATCGCTTTCAAATTTCTCCTTTAAGGCCTCATAGTTATCGATATCCCCATTGAGGCACACGTGAATAATTCCGGGTGAACCCTCAAGGGGATGCGCGTTTCCATCAAACTCAAGACTATTGTCAACGGGGTGACAGTTGGGTTCGCTTATCTCCCCGACCGAGGCCCATCTCGTGTGTGCGAGTGTACTCTGGTGGATATTGGGGCCGGCGAGAAGGAGCTGAAAAACCCGGTCGTCATGAATCTGCACTCTGAGGTACCGGACATTGTCCCCCAGATGTCCCACTTGTTCGGCGATCTTGTAAGTAAAGGCGATGGACACGGTCCCATTACCGTGATGGACGGTTATGTCCCTATTGAGAAGCAGGGCCCCTTGCTGACGATCGTAAAGCTCCTTTTGCAGGCCTCGTTTCGCTAGCTCCCCTTCGAACGTTTTGTAGTCCTCTTTATCGATTACGGTGATGACCGAGATACCTGCCGAGTCTCTTCCCCTTACCTCCAACCGATCGAGGTTGTTGAGGAGCGTGTTGATATGTTTCAGCCGGCGAAATACGGGAAAGTCGATCTCTTTTGTGTTCGAGCCGGAGAGGGCCTCTATCCTCTCCAGGTTCTGTAGTATCTCATCGGTGATACACCATCGCAGATCCTTGAGCTGCGTTATCCTGTTGATGACGCCCTCGTTTTCCTCAGGAGACAGGAATGCTCCGTGTTGACGGCGTTGATCTTCCTCCTCAAGGATCAGGGTGCCGAGCATACGGGAGATATCCTCGAGTTTCTCCCTAAGGGCTTCCTCCTTACAAAGGGCAAAAAGGGAAGCAGGGGATTTAAGGGATAGGATGAGATCCTCTAGTTCACGGATAGAATCCTTTCCCCCTATATAGCGTTCAGCAAGTCCCGGCGACCCCTTCAGCTTCTGCAAGGTAAAGCTCCTCATGTGAAGCAGGACGGATTCTATCCGTTCCAAGGAAATCGTTTTGGCAGGGGCTACCCCCTTTTTGTAGGTAACAATGCCCGTAAGCCCACAGTTCAATCGGCACGTGTCCACAGGGAGGAATATAATGGTGCCGGCTTCAATGTCATGAACGCTCTTGGCAAGGTAGATCTTGGGGATGTGCAGATGCTGTCCCTTAAAAAATCTTTTTATCTTCTCGAATACCATGAATGTTGTCCCAAGGAATGGTAATGCTCCTGATCAAGGATGGGCGCCTTGCTACCCGCTCATATCCTCGAGGTCAATGCCTCGCGCTGAAATGGCTTCCCGGTTGTCGAGGACCTTTTTGCCGGCTGCCCTATCGATTACATAGATCATGGCCCCGCCTTTTTGAGAGAATATCTGTCCATAGGATATGGGCACAAGCGGAGAAGGTTCATTGAGAAGGGATTCCGCCACCGGCTCTACCTTGCGCTCTCCGTTGGCCAGCAGAAGTACCGTTCGCGCACTATACACCAGCTCAACCCCCATGGACACGGCATACCAAGGACTCTGCTCCTTGCTGGTAAAGTGCCCGTCCCTCACGGCATTTTCCACGGTGTTCTCATCGAGCCTCACCAGAAGCATTCTGTTTCCCTCAAAGGGGATGCCCGACTCATGAAAGGCCACATGACCGCGCCCCCCTACCCCCACGACCTGGAGATCGATACCGCCCATACCCGATATCTTGTTCCCGTAAGCGTCCACTATCTCCCTTCGAATCCAGGAGAGATACTCTGATTGCGTATCGTCCGTTATGAGTATGGCCTTTCCCTTATCGGCTCCCTGCTCATTCCAGTCGTTGGGATGGGAGTTGAGCTCTGCCAGAAGCCTACCCTGGTCCACGAGCGTTCCCCAAGGGACATTTGTCTCCCTGAATTTCACCTCAAGCCGTCCGAAGAACTCCTGCACCATAAAGAAGCTATAGCTCTCAGGATGCAGGGTACGTTGTTGGGCGTTTTCTCCAGGGAGGCCTATGTATTCATCGAGGTTAAAGCTCACGATCCTGGAGCAATCGAACTCGCCGGCATTCGCCGCTTTTGCGAGATGTTTGTAAAGCCCGGTCGGCGTGTTGCCGGTTGCCAGTCCGAGCACAAAGGTATCCTTTTCGATGAGCGTGCTCTTGATGCCGTCCACCACGATACGAGAGGCGACCTGGCTCATGTGATCGAAATCCCTGGTCACGATAACCTTGAATGACATGATGTTTTTCTCCTAATCTCGATATATCTAACCGATTTTCGCCATGATCACCTGGGAGATTTGCCTGCAATAGTGCTCCGTTTGCTCGCGGGTAGGTCCCTCAACCATGACCCGGCACATGTTCTGTGTCCCTGAATAACGGACCAAGACCCTCCCCGAGTCACCGAGCTGTGCCTCGACGTCCGCGATGATCCGGGCGATTTCTGGGATGGTGGAGAGGGCCGGCTTGCTCTTCACATCCACGTTGACGAGCTTTTGAGGGTAGACCTTCATTACCCGGGCAAGTTCCGAGAGGGATTTCCCGGTCCTCTTCATGGCCGTGAGCACCTGAAGGGCGGTTATAATGCCGTCACCGGTAGTGTGGTGGTCCAGGAAGATGATATGGCCAGAGTCCTCACCGCCAATTGAGGCCCCTTTGGCCTTCATCTCCTCCAGCACATACCGGTCGCCCACCTTGGTGGTGAGGCAGTTGATTCCGAGCTGCTTTAAGGCGATCCCGAACCCAATGTTGCTCATCACGGTGCTTACCACCAGGTTATTTGCCAGGGTCCCTTCTTTTTTCATCTCCTTAGCGCAGATGGCCATGATCTGATCCCCGGTGAGGGCCGTTCCCTTCTCGTCAACGGCGATACATCGATCACCATCTCCATCAAAGGCAAATCCCGCATCGGCCTCCTGTTTGACAACCTCCTCGGAAAGGATCTCAGGATACTGGGAGCCGCAATTATCGTTGATATTCTCCCCGTTCGGATCATTAAAGAGCGTGGTTACCTCGGCTCCCAGCTCAAAAAAGGTTTCAGGAGCCACCTTGTACGTTGCACCATGGGCGCAATCGAGGACTACCTTGGTTCCCTCCAGGGTACAGTCTTTGGGAAAGGTGCCCTTGAGAAAGACGATGTAGCGACCTTTCGCATCGTCGATACGATAGGCCTTGCCCAGCTCATTGGGGGAGGGATTTAGGCCGTCCATGTTGTTGGAAAGCACAAGCTCCTCGATCTCCAACTCCTTTTCATCGGGGAGCTTGAAGCCGTCGCGGGAGAATAGCTTAATGCCGTTGTCCTGAAAGGGATTGTGGGAGGCGGATATCACAATGCCCGCATCCGCCCTCATGCTGGTAGTCGCAAAGGCAATGCCCGGTGTGGGCAAAGGCCCTACCAGAAGTGCGTTTACCCCCATAGAACAGATACCTGCTACCAGCGCATTCTCAAGCATGTATCCTGAAACACGGGTATCCTTCCCGATAATGATGAGGGGCGTGTGCCCCTTCCGTTTAAAGAGATGAGCAGTGGCCCTTCCGATCTTGAGAGCCATCTCCGCGGTCATGGGGTATTCATTTGCAACACCCCTCACCCCATCTGTTCCGAATAACATTCCCATGGTAATCTCCTTTCACACGATTTTAGCCTTTTGAAAACTATTCCCGGCCATTGCTGATGGCCGAATAGTTGCCCACGTGAGACCCATGGGCATGGGGATGTCTTTTTTTGCCATATGCCCTTTCAATAAAGGTGATTGCATGGTCCCGAAAAACGGGATGAATTGCCTCTCGGCCTTGAGCTCGTGGCCGAAAGGCTCGAGGCCGAAGGGCAACCAGCCTATTACGGTAGTATGCGGATTAGATTCATCCGGTTTTTCGGGACAAATGTCAAAGCACAATAGGGCATAGCAAAAAAAGACATCTCCATGCCCATACACCGAATTTCAAAGCGCTAACGTATTACCTCTTTTCTCATTCTCTGTGGCAATTTTTCCACATTATGGAATGAAAAGCCTTTCGAGGCAAAAGAGACATAAGGTGGAGAAACCATACATCGATTTTCTATCAAAAGCCTCTTCCCTACGTCCTGCCTATATATCCCATTCACAAAAGTTTTTAAGAACGGTTAAGCCGATAGGCCCGCTCTTCTCCGGATGAAACTGAACCGCGACAAGGTTCCTCTGGCCAACTACGCTTGCAAAGGAGATACCATACTCGGTGATCCCGATGATCGAATCCTCTGAGTCGGGCACCGGAACGTAGCTGTGGACGAAGTAGAACTCATGCTCCGGTGTGATATCCCTGAAAACCGGATGGCCTTTTATCAAGCGTACCCTGTTCCAGCCCATGTGGGGAACCTTGAGGGTATCGCCATGATCTGTGAGCAGTGGGACGGGGAAATGCTTTACCTTTCCATAGAGCAACCCGAGACAGAGGGTATTATTTTCCTCGCTCTGCTGCAAAATGATCTGGCTGCCTAAGCAGATACCCAAGACCGGCTTGCCGGATTCATAGACCTCATGCAAGGCCGTATCTATTCCCCTTTGCTTTAGATCGAGCATGGCCTGGCCTGCGGAGCCTACACCTGGCAGAATAACCCTATCGGCCTGTACGATCTCCTTTGCCTCCCGCGTAACCCGGCATTGAAATCCGAGATATCCCAGGGCCCTCGCCACGCTGGCGAGGTTTCCCGCATGGTAATCAATGATTGCTATCACGGCTCGTATCTATTCCCATTCGATGGTGCTGGGCGGTTTTGAGCTGATATCGTAAACGACCCTGTTCACACCCCGTACTTCGTTGATAATACGGTTTGAGATCCTGGCCAGCAGGGGATGGGAGATCCTTGCCCAGTCAGCGGTCATTGCATCGAGGCTGGTGACCGCCCTGATGACCGCGATATGTTCGTAGGTCCTCTTATCCCCCATAATGCCTACTGTTTTGAGTGGCAGCAGGATCGCAAAGGATTGCCACAATTTCCCGTAATAACCGCCTCTTTTTATCTCCTCGATCAGGATGCTATCCGCCTCTCTCACCATGGAGAGCCGTTTTGGGGTTACCTCGCCGACAATCCTTACTGCAAGCCCCGGCCCAGGGAAGGGATGGCGATATACCATATCATCCGGAAGCCCGAGCTCCTTGCCCAGCAGCCTTACTTCGTCCTTAAACAGGTGCTTTAAGGGTTCGATGAGCCTGAGGTTCATCTTCTTGGGGAGCCCGCCCACATTGTGGTGGGACTTTATGACTGCTGATGGGCCGCCAAAGGCAGACCTGGACTCGATCAGATCCGGATAGAGGGTACCCTGTGCCAGATACTCCACGCCCTTAAGCCTTCGGGCCTCCTCTTCAAAGACCTTGATAAAGGCCTTGCCTATAACCTTTCTCTTCCTCTCGGGATCAATCACCCCTTGAAGAAGCTCGAGAAACCTCCCTCCGGCATTGACGATCCTCATGTTCAGCTTCAGGTAATCCTTGAATAAGCCCTTGACCCGCTCCCTCTCCCCCTTTCTCAGGAGGCCGTTGTCAACGAAGATGCAGGTGAGCTGTCTGCCGATGGCCTT
>Ga0315549_1003137_pt1 | contig 15005 bp, 14 predicted proteins | sample SalMarSW160200MG_FD_203101 | JGI IMG/M metagenome (GOLD analysis project Ga0315549, IMG submission 203101) | Salt marsh sediment microbial communities from the Plum Island Ecosystem LTER, Massachusetts, United States - Salt Marsh Sediment SW1601-200 ... | reverse complement strand
AGTGATTAAACCAGGAACATCCTTGCTTTGAGCAACCCAAACGCCAGCTTCAGCATCCCAAAATGCTTTGACTCGGATTTCCTTTCTCATATATTACCTCGTTTATCTATGCTTCTTCAATATTTCTGATTATCACCAATCCAATTTATGACTATGTCAGAAAAACTACTAATTGTTTTTTTAATAATTCTCTGTGGCTTAGCCTGCCCGCCCTCAGGGACCAGCCTTTGGGAGCAGGCGGGCGGTTACTTTCTGTTGCTGTAGAGACGCTAAAGTTATATATTTTATCCGGTTTCACTTTTTCCAATATACGATTAAGATTGCTTGAATCGGTCATATCTCCGTAATGGAGGAACATTTTAGTTATCTCTCGCAAAGAGCTCAAAGGTGATGCGAAGGGCGCAGAGGTGTTTTTTATGTTTGTTTCCATTTATTATTCAATTGATCTCTGCGGACTTAGCGATTACTTAGCGAACTTGGCGTGAAAAAATTACAGGTTATTGACAATTCTGACGATACCGTCTTTTAAGTGAGTTTCGTTGAAGTTGATCAATAATCCCAATTTATTACCGGAAAGTTTTAGATATGTTAGAAGTTGCTTTTTATGAACAGGCATAAGTGTTTCTACTGATTTTATTTCAACAATTAATTTTGAATTAATCAACAAATCTAATCTAAAGCCGGTTTCTATTTTAATATCATTATATTCAACCGGAAGAATCTTTTGTTGCTCTACTTTTAGACCTTGTTTTTCGAGTTCGTGCGCAAGCGCTTTTTCATTCACCCCGTGTAATATTTTTTCTATTCTCATATGCTATTTTTACTTTTATGTTATTACATGGGGTAAACCGATTCAAATAGTCCGGGACCAAGAGCCGTGTGGACTTTAAAGGCTATATCGAGGAATAGTTTTGAAATTTCGTTTTCAGTCACAAATAAACCTCTCGCAAAGAGCGCTAAGTACGCAAAGATTTTTTATTATTACCTCTCGCAAAGAGCGCTAAGTACGCCACAGTGAAATATGCTTCGCATTTCACGGGATAGGCGGGGCAGGCCCCGATACACTTCGTTACGGGGCAGGCACCCAGTGAAATATGTTCCCTTTGGTCACATTTCACCCCGATACACTTCGCTACTGGGCAGGCGGGGCAGGCTGAATTATTTTTTATTTATTAAATGGGACCACTTATCCCAGTGGGATCTTTAGTGAGAAAAAAGGTTAATTTGCAACAACTCACTAAAAATGTATATTAATTTTGTTTGTATCGCAGACATCTCTTTGAGATCAGATATTATGCCTTTTGTTCCAAGATATCGCCTTCCTTTGAAGTAGTGAGCTTATAGTATTATCGATTATAATCATTTGTAAACATCTCCACGAGGGCCAATATGATCAACGTATACAATATTGTTTTCTTCATCAATCCAGAAGATTATACGAAAACCACCAATCCGCATTCTGTGATATCCCATCCCACTCACCAACCATATGTTTAACGCCAAGGAGATCAAATGGTTGGTTCTCTAATTGGTTGAGGATATTTTTTATTCTATCTTTCTGATATTTTGGGAGCCTCTTTAAATATCGGGATGCTCGCCTGTGAACAATAACCCTATACATCAGATTTCATCCAAATCTATATACGCCTCTCTTTTTCCGCTTTCTCGGTCTTTACGCGCCTCTTGAAGGTCTTTTACTGCTTCTTTACTTAAGTCAAGACCTAATAACTCCTCAATTTCCTGAAATTCCTTCCACGGTATGATTACTTCTTTTGGTATGCCATGCTCATCTACAACCAGTTTTTTATGTACACTAATCATTTCTATTACCTCATCATTAAATCAAAAGAATTATTCTCATTTACTTCTTAATCCCAGCACTAATCCACTTGTGCTGTGACTGCGGAGGGCAAGTGTTTGTTGGCTCACCTTTATTATATTTTTTCGTTGCCAATAGAATACCTTCGGCAGCATATTCTACATAAATGAATTCCCAGGAGGGTTTACCCGTTCCCCAGAGTTTAAGAGATACTGTCCACGAATTACACGAATATTTTGTCCACTAATTACACCCCAATAAGGTCGTACCTCCCTACGGGGCAGGCTAATTTACACTAATTATTTTATGTATAATTTTTTAAATCTATGTGCTTCTGAATGTTTATCGATTTTATGCAATGAATTTTCTCTGTATCAAAAGAACTTACTCAGATGCATGTTTTTTTTCTTCATTCGTGTCTCTTCGTGAAATTGGTTGACTATTATTCTTTTTTCTGTCCACGAATGACACAGAATATTTTTGTCCGCTAATTACGTCCCAGTACGGTCGTACCTCCCTACGGGGCAGGCTAATTTACACTAATTACTTTTTTATTTTTTTTAGTGCAATTAGTGAAATTCGCGGACCATCCTCTTATATTTTAGACTTTTTTCTCCGAAGTTGACTAATATACCTAATCGAAAACTTGTTGCTTTTAAGTAGTTAAGTAATTGTGCTTCATGATCAGATACTAGTTGAGAAAGCGCTTTCACTTCGACAATGATCTTCTCGAAACAAATGAAATCAGCGACATATTTCTTTTCAAGCTCAACATCTTTAAAAACGATAGATAAAACTTTCTCTTTTTCAAAGGGGATATGCTGTTTGTTGAATTCGACGGATAGCGCTTCCTGGTTCACCCCGTGTAATATTTAGTAAACTTAAAACAAACTATCTTCATTTTCGCATTATTACATGGGGTAAACCGGTTCAAGGAAGCCGCATCCAAGCGTTTTATTAACCCCGTGTAATACTAATTCCTTTGTCTCCATTAAATTGATAATCTACTTTTATATTTTTGGCTCTTCTGGAATAAGTGTGGACTATATCTAAATAATCTGATATATTTCTCCTTTAAAAATGATTAAGGAGGAGAGTCATGAGAGAGAAAGAGATACTAAAAGAATTGATAGCCATCCCTCAATACAGCGTAAAGGATATTCAATTTAAAGAAGGTAATGAAGAGACAGCTTCTGAGGCAACAATAACCTTACAAAGGGATGAAGCAAGTTTTAAGTGTGCCTGTGGATACCAAGCAACAGGTTATTACGATTCAAGCCGGCATCTTATTCGTGATCTGCCTTATGGAAAATGGTCTAAGGTCTTCTTAGACCTCTACAAATATCGCATTCAATGTCCAAACTGTGGTGTGGTTACAGAACAACTTGAGTGGATACGTCCCTTCAAGCGTTATACCACCAGACTCTCTGATGCTGCGGCCTTGAGTTGTCGAGCTCTTCGTTCCATCTCTGATGTAGCAGAGCAGTATCATCTCTCCTGGGATATCGTCAAAGAAATTGACAAGGAGTATCTATCCAGAGAGTTTGAACCCCCTGTTTTCGATGATGATCTTGAATATTTAGCCATGGATGAGTTCTCTCTTAAGAAGCGTCATAAGTATGCCACCAATTTTGTTGGTCCCATAAGGCGCAAGGTCCTCTATACGGTAAAAGGCCGTTCCTTTGAAGATGTCAAAGCCTTCTTTGAGCTCCTTGGTAAAGAGCGCTGCGAGAAGATAAAGGCTGTTTGTGTTGACATGTGGGACCCTTATATTAAGGCTGTAAGGACATACTGTCCTAATGCTGAAATCGTCTATGACCTCTTCCATATAGTTCAGAACTTTGGTAAGGTCATTGATAAGGTCCGTAACAATGAAATAAAGAAGGCATCTTCTTCCGAGAAAGATGTAATCAAAGGGAGTAAATATCTTCTCTTGTCTAATGCCAAAAACCTGACTCATAAGAACAGAAACTCTCTTAAACTACTGTTAGCCTTAAACAAGCACCTTTCAACTGTCTATATCCTCAAGGATGAGCTTAAGCATCTCTGGTCGTACACCTCTGAAGCCTGGTTTAAAAAGGCCTTTAATGCTTGGTATCGCAAGGCTATCTATTCCAAGATTGAACCACTCAAAGAATTTGCCCGTTCCCTGAAGAGGCGAATTGATGGTATTATTGCTCACTGCAAACATAAACTAAACACTTCCTTCCTGGAAGGTATGAATAACAAGATCAAGGTCATCAAAAGAGTTGCCTTTGGCTTTAGGGATAGTGACTATTTTTTCTTAAAGATAAGGGCGTCTTTTGCTTAGTTCCATACTAATGTCGGAAGAACCAAAATTGATAATTAAACTAATGTCTTCACGGCAAATGTTTCGAATACCATATAGGATTAGATAAAGCAAATTTATCTTTTTGTGTATAAACTTCTACTCTAAGATAACCTCTCTCGGGAAGATTATTTAATTGGATTGAGAGTGTTTTAGTAGAATAACCCGAAATTGAAATGTTTTGATATAGAAATTCTTGTCGCTTATCAATATTTCCGAGAATGAGTTTCAAGCTCTTTAGATCACCAAAAAACTTAGTCGAATTTGCCGTAATATTAGCTGATGTGGGTACAGATGATAGTTCCTCACCTATTGACGCTTTGTGAACACTATCATCATGAATAGTAAAGTTTACAAAAGGTCCGTTCGATGTAATTACTTGACCTTTTTTAAGGTCATTAATTAGATTTTCAACTCCATTGGTGATTGTTGATTTAACAGCGGTTAAATGTTCACCGAAAATTTGATAATTATGCTCGTGCAGTTTCCACATTGGAAATTTCACCTGTCTGAAACGATTGAAATTTCCATGTGAATCATTTCCCGCATAAATATATTTTTTCTTACCTTTTAATATTTGCTGAATCCACTTTTTCTTTCCATTTATGAAATCTTCCTTGAGAGATCCGTTCATAATCTGGTAACCGGAAAGTCTTTTGTGAGAATCCCACTGGCTCCATACACCTCGTTTGATAAAAAACTTCTGCAATATCGGAGGTTTAGCTTGAGGATGAGCAGCAAAAGCCATACTGTCTTTTTGGAGATTATCAAGGATTCTGGCATAATGGTTTTCTGAAGATTTACTGATAAGTTTCTCAAACCCATCTCCACTACCGAAGTAGAATTCAGAACTGTTTAAGACGGCCATATGAACATTTTTGCCTAAACCATTATCAACAGAAATTTCTTCCCCCGGGATTATTAAGAAATTATTGAAATTATTAAGTGATTTTATTTGTTTGCGGGATTTTTTCCATTTTGTTAATTCAGGGTCATTTTTTGTCCAGGAATCGGGAATGTCATCAAGGTCATAGGAGTGATCAGTCAAAGCACAGAAAGATATGCCCATAGTTTCTGCCAATGTGCTTATGTTTTCTGCTGGGATTCCAAATTCAACCTGGTCTTCTGTCCAGGACGAGTGGCAGTGCAGGTCGCCCCAAATCCATTCAGCAGGAGACGGCAGTGGTTCTGAATCTATGTAGGTTTTAAAATTTCCATTTGAGAGAGTTGAATAATTGTCATTTTTTACTATGTAAACATGATTTTTGATTTTTATAGAGGCAATACATTCAACTTCAAGCCAATGATCTTTAAACTGATTTACATTAATATTATAAATTTTACTGAACCATTTTTTAGATATTGTGATATTTTCTGAAAATGAAAGTGTTTGTAGAATTTGCTTTGTCTGCGGGAAACTAATAATTAGAGTTACCTCGAAGAGAGTTACAGGATGGAGGTCACTATCTTTTATTAGCAGCATTACGGATAAGAAATCAGTCTGTATTCGGTATGGTAAATCGAATATGATTTCAGGCTGTTTTTTATACAGCCGCCCGGTAAAAAAAGGTAAACGGTAATGGATTTCTGCGTAAAGGAAAATTGGCAGCAGTAATGTTGCAACTGTAAAAAAATGTTCTGTATTAAAAGGTGTTATAAAAAATTCTCTCATATATAATTTAATCTAAAATAACTTTATGACATCCCAAAGAAATTTGATAGATTGATTACGCCATTGTCATTGAAAGCAGCTGTTTTTAAAGGAAAAATTGGTTGACACTTATATAACCAACCCGTAAATTCCACTCTCAAAGTAGGGTGTATTGAAAGGGGGATTAGTGGCAACAACATCAGATATTCGGAATGGTCTAATTATAAATTACAATGGCGATCTTGTAAAGATTATTGAATTTCAACATGTAAAGACTGCCAGGGGTGGTGCACGTGTTCGCACAAAATTCAAAAATATTCGCACTGGTCAGGTAATTGATAATACGTTTCGGTCTGGTGAAAAGATCGAGGTTGTTCGGCTTGAAGCAAAAGAGATGCAATATCTCTATAAAGACGGGCCTAATTATATTTTTATGAATAATGAAACGTATGAACAAATTCCGCTTTCCGAAGAGATTTTCAAAGAAGCCTCTCAATTTGTAAAGGAGAATGATGTAGTTAAAATCCTTTTCAATGATGATACACCAATTGATATTGAAATCCCTATATTTGTCAATTTAGAAGTGTCGGACACAGAACCCGGGATAAAAGGGGATACAGTATCTGGCGCTTCAAAACCTGCTGTACTTGAAACCGGATATACCGTACAGGTACCTTTGTTTGTTAATGAAGGTGATAAAATTCGTATTGATACACGAGCTGGGTCCTACTGTGAGCGTGTTAAATAAACGAGAGGGATGGCAATGAAATCATCAAAAATACTTGAATTAGTAAAAATCCTTGAGTCTCATGATATTGCTGAAATAGAAGTTTCCCGATGGGGGAAGAAAATACGTATTGCTAAAATGGTCTCGGGGAGAAATACACCGAAGACTGTTAACATGATATCCGAGGATGTAAATAAATCTGCCCAGCCGCAATTTGTGGAAGTAGCGAGTATTTCCGAAACCCAGCCTGAGATTTCTAAAAGTGAAGAGAAAAAGGGGATTGAGATCAAGACGCCAATTGTCGGTACTTTTTACAAGGCACCTTCACCTGACGCTGATCCATTTGTTAAAGTTGGAGACCATATCTCAAAAGGACAGGCTTTGTGTGTAATTGAAGCAATGAAAATTATGAATGTAATTGAGTCTGAGGTTACAGGCAAAATTGTTAGAGCGCTTGTCGAGAATGCTCAACCGGTTGAATATAATCAAACACTCTTCATTGTCGAATAATCTTGATGAAGAGAGAGTCAATTTAAAAGATAAATTGTGATAAAAAAGATCCTTATTGCAAATAGGGGCGAAATAGCACTTAGAATTATACGAGCTTGTAAGGAGTTAAATATTCCTACTGTTGCTATTTATTCTACTATTGATTCCCTCTCATTACATGTACGTTTTGCTGATGAAGCTGTATGCATAGGACCAGCAAATAGTCAGGATAGTTATTTAAAACAATCCCAAATCATCGGTGCTGCTGAAGTTACTAATTCTGACGCTATTCACCCTGGATACGGGTTTTTAGCCGAGAATGCGGATTTTGCACAGATGTGTGAGGATAATGAGATATATTTTATCGGTCCTAAACCCGAAGTGATAAGAAAGATGGGCAATAAGGCACAGGCAAGATCAACGATGATAAAAGCTGGTATTCTGGTTATTCCTGGCAGTGAAAGTGTATTGCCTGATTTCAAGACTGCTAAAAAAGTGGCAGATGAAATTGGATATCCTGTAATTTTGAAGGCGAGTGCCGGTGGTGGTGGTCGAGGAATGAGGATTGTACGTGAACCCTCCGAACTTGAGAATGCCTTTTTAATGGCTGGTGAGGAAGCAAGATTAGCTTTTGGTAATCCTGATCTATATATTGAGAAACTTATTGAGGATGCAAGGCATATTGAAGTCCAAATTCTGGGTGATAATTTTGGGAATATTGCCCATTTGGGTGAACGTGAATGCTCAATTCAGAGACGCCATCAGAAGTTGATTGAAGAATCTCCATCACCGGTAGTTAATCAAAATATGCGGGAAAAAATTGGAAAAATTGCTGTCAAAGCCGCAAAAGCAGCAAATTATTCAAGTACTGGAACTGTAGAATTCCTTTTAGATAAGAATGAAAATTTTTATTTTATGGAGATGAATACGAGAATCCAGGTAGAACATCCTGTAACAGAAATGGTGACTGGAATTGACATTTTAAAGGAGCAGGTTGATTTAGCCTGTGGGAAGAAGCTACCGGAATGGTTAAGGAAATTTAAACTAAGGGGGCATGCTATTGAATGTAGAATAAATGCCGAAAACCCTTATAAAAATTTTAGACCATCGCCTGGTAAAATAACTTCATTTCATGCGCCCGGTGGACCCGGTACAAGAATGGATACCCATGTTTACGCTGGCTATGAAATCCCTGCAAATTATGATTCACTCCTGGGAAAATTGATCACGCATGGCAGAGATAGAGAAGAAGCTCTTGCCCGAATGGAACGTGCATTGGAAGAGACTATTATTGAAGGTGTCTCTACATCAATTCCTTTTCACCAGGCTATTTTGCGTGATAGTTCATTTCGTTCAGGAGATTTTAATACTGGATTTTTAGATTCTTTCGAACTTACAAAAGAATTAAATTAAGGAGGTTTTTTAAATGAATGTACCTGATAATTTAAAATATACTAAAAACCATGAATGGGCGTTGATTGATGGAGATAATGCTACTATGGGTATTACAGATTATGCCCAGAGTGAATTAGGTGATGTTGTTTTCATAGAACTTCCAGCTGTGGGAGATACTGTCTCGAAAGGTGATGCTATTGGCACTATCGAGGCTGTTAAAACTGTAGCTGATGTTTATACTCCTGTCTCCGGAGAAGTAGTGGAAATTAATGAAGCATTAAATGATGCTTCCGAATTGGTTAACAAGGACCCCTATGGCGAGGGATGGATTGCTAAAATTAAAATATCAGATTTATCTGAGATTGATGGTTTATTAGACTCCGAAGATTATAAAAAATTGGTAAGTTAGTTTATGCATTATATTCCAAATACTGCTGAAGTTGAAAAAGAGATACTCCAGGCAATCGGTGTAAAAAGGTTTGAAGACTTGCTTGTAAATATTCCTGAGGGATTTTTAAAGAAGTGCCAAATAAATCTTCCGTTCCCTCTTTCAGAAATAGAAATCTCTAAGCATATAGAGAATCTTGCTGGTATAAACAAACATTCTGGAAATACAGTTTCTTTTCTTGGAGGAGGAGCGTATGACCACTTTGTTCCTGCCGTAGTAGATTTTTTAATAAGTCGTTCTGAATTCTATACGGCATATACTCCTTACCAAGCTGAGGTCAGCCAGGGGACTCTCCAATCAATTTATGAATATCAGTCTATGATATGTCAACTTATGGATATGGAAGTTGCCAATGCTTCCCTTTACGATGGAGCAACCGCTCTTGCTGAAGCAGCAATTATGAGCGTGAATATTACCAGAAGAAACAAAGTTTTAATTTCACCACTTATAAACCCACTTGTTATAGATGTACTTCGAACTTACTTATATAATAGAGCAGTTGAGATTGAGCTATTACCGGAGTCCAATGGTTTAACGGATTTTACAGACCTTACGGATAAGTTAGATGATAAAGTAGCAGCTCTCCTTGTGCAATCTCCAAATTTTCTCGGTAATATTGAAAATCTCAATGGTATAAATAAAATATTAGAAGATAATAAATCTTTATTTGTTACTTATGTTGATCCTATTTCACTGGGTATACTTAAATCTCCTGGTGAGTTAGGAGCGGATATTGCAGCAGCTGAAGGACAGCCTCTTGGAATTCATCAATCTTTTGGTGGTCCCTATCTCGGAGTTTTTGCTGCAAAAAAATCACTGGTTCGTAAAGTGCCAGGTCGTATTGTTGGGGAAACTGTTGATGTTGATGGTAAACGTGGATATGTTTTAGTTCTTCAAACTCGAGAGCAACATATACGTCGTGAGCGAGCTACTTCAAATATATGTACTAATCAAGGTCTAATGGCATTAGCAGCAACGATTTATCTCTCATTAGTCGGGAAGAAGGGTTTGAAACAGGTGGCAAATTTGTGCCTAAATAACAGTCACTATTTATGTGGAAAGATTGCCCATCTTAAGGGATTTGATTTACCGTATAAAAATATACCGTTTTTTAAAGAATTTGTTGTGAAAACTCCTGTACCTGCAAAAAAAATTATTGATGCTGGAGTCGAAAAAAATATATTTTCAGGCATTGATTTGGGAATTTACCGACGAGAATGGGGAAATTATTTGCTTATTGCGGTAACAGAAAAAAGAACTTGCCAAGAAATAGATGATTTTGTAAAATATTTGTCTAAATTTTAGGTGTATGAAAGTATTTAAGAAACTTACAAAAATTGCTCAAGAAAAAGGCGGCGGATATTTCGTTCTCATCGATCCTGATACACGAAAGAATGATGAATTAAGGGAATTTGTAAAGGAGATATGTTACAGGGGTGTTGATGCAATTTTAGTTGGTGGAAGCCTGATTATTAATGGTGATTTTCAGAGTTCCCTGAATCTTGTAAAAGAAGTCAGTACGGTTCCTATTATCATTTTTCCTGGATCTTTACAGCAATTGTCACCTAATGCCGACGCGATTTTGTATATTTCATTGATCAGTGGCAGAAACCCGAACTATCTTTTTGGTGATCTTGTCATTGCGGCGCCTTTTATTCGTAAAATGGGTATTGAACCTATTTCAACGGGGTATATGTTATTTGAATCCGGTGGAACAACAACGGCAGAATTTATAAGCAATACTAAGCCACTTCCAATCAATAAACCCGAGATTGCGATGGCTCATGCCCTTGCAGCACAATATATGGGCATGGACACAGTTTATCTTGAAGCAGGAAGCGGTGCAGCTAATTCAATTCCAGTAAAGATTGTTAAAGCCGTAAGCAGCTATATAGATATTCCTGTTATTACCGGAGGTGGTATAAGAACAGCGGAAGATGCAAGATCAAAAGTAGAAGCCGGAGCCACCTTTGTCGTCACTGGAAATGTCCTGGATGACCCTGGAAATTTTGAGATGATCGATGAATTTATTCGTGCCATCCATTTCAAGGAATTTTCTTAGTGGCTGATAAAGGTTTAGTATTTCCCCTTAAAAGAAATATAATTGCCCAGTTAGAGGAAAGTGCAAGCGTAAAGCGCGAGTTAGCAGTTTCTGGGATTGGTTTTATTGTTTCAGCAGCTGAATTGATGATAAAGACTATAAAATCAGGTGCGAAGATTCTACTGTGTGGCAATGGAGGTAGTGCGGCTGATTCCCAGCATCTTGCCGCTGAACTGGTTTCCAGACTGAAGTTGGAAAGAGCAGCTATACCGGCAGTTGCATTAACTACTAATACTTCTACATTGACCGCTATTGCAAATGATTATGATTTTTCTCAGGTCTTTGTAAGACAGATTGAGGCATTTGGCAGGAGAAACGATCTTCTTATTGGAATCAGTACAAGTGGCAATTCGGAGAATGTATTAAAAGCGGTTGATTATGCTCGTGAAAAGGGATTAAAGACAATTGTGATGACTGGTGGGAATGGTGGAAAATTAGCCGGTAAAGCAGATGTTGATATTATTGTTCCATCTGAAGATGTTCAGCGAATTCAGGAATCTCATATAACAATTGGGCATATTTTGTGTGATTTGTTAGAACAATCCATTTTTATAAATAGATGATAGTAGATACCTTGAATGCTGAAGATAGTTCAAGATTTTATAAATTATTTAAAGATAGAACGCAACCTCGCCAATAATACTGTCGATGCTTATCGAAATGACTTGGAACGATACAGTCAGTTTTTATTAGATAGGCAGATATCAAATCCAAAATCAATTTCACTTTCTGATATTCAGGATTTTATTAATTGTCTCACAGAATTGGGTTTGTCAGCAAGCAGTTTAGCCAGGAACTTTTCTTCTATTCGCTCTTTTCACAAATTTATGGTATCCGAGAATTTAACTGAAGCAGACCCAACTGAGTTGCTTCAAACTCCAAGACTACCCCGACGGTTACCGCATGTTCTGGATTTACCTGAGATTGAGCTTATTCTCAGTAAAATTGATGTTACAAAAAATAAAGGAATTCGAGATAAGGCAATTATTGAGACTTTGTATTCTACCGGAGTTCGCGTATCAGAACTAATTGCAATTAAAATGCAGGATGTTTTTTTACATCAGAAAGTTTTAAGAGTTTTTGGGAAAGGTTCAAAGGAGAGAATAGTTCCATTCGGAAACAGAGCTTCTAAAGAGATAAAGAATTACATTACTGCTGTTCGTTCTCTCCTTGCCAGATCGCAAAAAACTAAAGAGTTTCTATTCCTGAATATGAGAGGTGCTCCTCTATCAAGAATGGGGGTCTGGAAAATTATTCAAGAGTACGTCCGGCTTGCAGGTATTAGAAAAAAGATAAGTCCTCACGTTTTCCGACACTCTTTTGCGACTCATCTCCTGGAAGGCGGCGCAAACCTCAGAGATGTTCAGGAAATGTTAGGGCATTCCGATATATCAACTACTCAAATATATACTCACCTTGACAGAGAGTATCTTATAGAGCAGCATCGAACATTTCATCCGAGGTGGTAATGAATCTCTTTAGACCTGTCAGGTTTTCAAAACCTGACAGGTCTAATTTATTACTATTTTAAATACATACACTTTTTAGTTTTTACATAGTCATCGGTGATAATCCTATAGAGATAAATACCTGTAGATAGCGAAGAACTACCATTAAATTTTACCGAATAACATCCAGCACTATGATATGAGTTCACCAAAGTATTAATAATTTCTCCTTTAGAATTGTAGATGATCAGTTTCACATGGGATTTTTCCGGAATTTTATAATGAATTTCAGTAACTGAATTAAATGGATTAGGAAAATTTTGTCCCAACTCATACACATCTGGTTTTTCAGAAGATAATATAGTAACTCCAGTTTCAGGGACTATTTCTATTTCAATATTACCCGATTCATCTCCTCCATTGGAACTAATTGAAATTGTTTCTGAATAACTATCAGGTTCTAAACTGTTAGTAGTTGCAGTTACTGTTATCTGCTGGGTCTGATTTTGTGTTAAACTGAAACTGGTTGGAGTTAATGATAACCAATTTGCTGATTCAGAAATATTACCTGATAATGTTCCTCCGCCGGTATTTTTTACAGTAAAAGTATAACTGTTAGGATCAGGATTATTACCTTGCTCTACTATACCAAAATTGTGTGAAATAGATCCACTGGAAATGTTTAGAACCGGTGCTTGAGTAATAGTTACTTCTACATTACCCGATTCATTTCCTCCATTAGAAGTAATTGAAATTGTTTCTGAATAACTATCAGGCTCTAAACTGTTAGTAGTTGCAGTTACTGTTATCTGCTGGGTTTGATTTTGTGTTAGACTGAAACTTGTTGGAGTTAATGATAACCAATTTGCTGATTCAGAAATACTACCTGATAATGTTTCTCCACCGGTATTTTTTACAGTAAAAGTATAACTGTCAGGATCAGGATTATTACCTTGCTCTACTGTACCGAAATTGTGGGAAATATTACCTTCTGAAATAGTTAAAAGTGGAGGTACCGGTATCTCCTTGAAATAGACAACAACTGTCTTGGGTTCATTCATTATTACACTAATACTATTTTGCCCACTGCCTGTTGAACTACCATTCACAGTACAATAATCAACCTGATAGTTATCATCTGGATTTGCAGTTAATGTTACGCTGAATTCTGAATCATACCAATTAGTTCCACTCGGCGATACTGAACCATTTCCCGCTGAAGACGCCTGAAGTTTGTACTGAGTCTTCCAGTTCCAGGTTAAAGTTGAATTCTGATTAATAGTAAAACTTGTGCTCGTTACTGAACCTGATGATGCACTACCCGTTCCACTATAGCCTGTACAACTATAACGAGCGCCTCCACTTTCATCTGCAGGACTGGTGACCGAAGCATTTACAGTCTCTCCCTGATCGTACTGATGTGGACCGTATGAGGGGTTAGGCAAGTCATGTTCCGATGGACTGCTGCTAACGGTTAGAGTAACTTTCGGTATTTGTGTGAAATAAGCAGTTACGCTTTTATCATCACTCATGGTGATATTTTTGGGATTATCACTACCGCTTAAAGCACCGTCCCAGTGATCAAACTCATAACCTGAATTGGAATTGGCGGTTAATTGTACGCTTTCATTGTAATTGTAATTTGTCTTGTTTGGATTCTTAGTAACACTACCTGAACCTGATGGACTCACATTGATCGTTAATGTGCAGTAGGATATGGATACGGATTTTGTGCTTGACCAACCGGAAACGATGCTGGTATGGGTTTGACAGCGAGCATGAACTTTTACATATTTTGTACCTGAACTGCTATAAATATAACTCTGTGTCGATGATCCCCAACTCGATTGGTTGACATCGCCCCAGTCAAATTGATACTCTACTGGATGTTCTAAATTACTGCTTGAACCTCCTGTGCTGAATGACAAACTCTGGCCAACTTTACCACTCGATGGACCTGTGGGAGTGTTGGGAATAGAAACAACTTCCGGTATTTCCTTGAAATAGACAACAACTGTCTTTGCTTCATTCATTGAAATATCTATACTGCTTTGCCCACTTCCTGTTGAAATACCGTTTACTGTCCAATAATCAACCTGATAGTTTTCATCAGGAGTTGCAGTTAATGTTACATTAGTTCCTGAATCATACCAATTAATTCCATCTGGCGATACTGAACCATTTCCCGCTGAAGATGCCTGAAGTCTGTACTGGGTCTTCCAGCTCCAGGTTAAAGTCGAATTCTGATTAATGGTAAAACTCGTGCTTGTTTCTGAACCTGAGGGTGCACTACCTGTCCCACTGTAACCTGTGCAACTATAACGAGCGCCTCCACTTTCATCTGCAGGACTGGTGACCGAAGCATTTACAGTCTCTCCCTGATCGTACTGATGTGGACCGTATGAGGGGTTAGGTAAGTCATGTTGCGATGGACTGCCGTTAACGGTTAGAGTAACTTTTGGCGGTACATACTTGAAATAGACAACAACTGTCTTTGCTTCATTCATTGAAATATCTATACTGCTTTGCCCACTTCCTGTTGAAATACCGTTTACTGTCCAATAATCAACCTGATAGTTTTCATCAGGAGTTGCAGTT